>OKVI01001015.1_pt1 | contig 12727 bp, 4 predicted proteins | sample 1607001 | NCBI WGS metagenome assembly OKVI01 (sample SAMN03281018, study PRJEB24777) | human gut metagenome | isolation source: fecal sample PR128 from 1 month old male Malay infant, vaginal delivered...
GGGCCAGAAGCGTAAGAGCGGCGACCCGTACATCACGCACCCGGTGGCTGTGACCGCGATTCTTGCGGAGATGGGCGCGACCGGCCCCGTGCTCGCCGCCGGCCTGCTGCACGACACGGTGGAAGACACCGACTACACGATGGAGCAGCTCACCGAGGATTTCGGCGAGGAAGTCGCCTACCTGGTCGATGGCGTGACCAAGCTGGATAAGATGACGTACGGTGAGAACGCCTCCATCGAGACGATTCGTAAGCTCGTGCTGTCCATGAGCAAGGACATTCGCGTGCTGCTCATCAAGCTTGCCGACCGCCTGCACAACGCCCGCACCTGGCGTTTCGTGCCGCAGGCTTCCGCCGCGAAGAAGGCGGAGGAGACCCTGAAGATTTACGCGCCGCTCGCGCACCGCCTGGGCTTGAACACGATTAAGTGGGAGCTGGAGGACCTCTCCTTCGCCGCCATGAGCCCGGAGATTTACGCCGAGATGGTGCGCATGGTCGGCGAACGCACCCCCGCGCTCGAAAAGTTCCTGAACGAGGCACGCACCAAGATTACGGAGCGTCTGAAAGACGTGGGCATCGACGCGACCGTGACGGGCCGCCCGAAGCACTACTACTCGATTCATCAGAAGATGAAGACCAAGGGCCGTAGCTTCGACGAGATTAACGACATCCTCGCGGTGCGCATCATGGTTGAGGAAGAGGCGGAGTGCTACACCGTGCTCGGCCACGTGCTGTCCCTGTGGCCGTCGATGACCGGCCGCTTCAAGGACTACATTAAGAACCCGAAGAACAACAACTACCAGTCGCTGCACCTGACCGTGTACGGCCCGGGCAACCTGCCGCTTGAGATTCAGATCCGCACGTACAAGATGCACGAAGAAGCCGAGTACGGTGTGGCTGCGCACTGGCGCTACAAGGCGGCATCGCGCGGTGAGAAGGTTGCGCCTCGTGCAGGCGCGCCCGCGAAGGACCCGAAGGAGCCGAGCACCCAGACCTCGGCGATGATGAACGTCGGCATCCTGCAGTCTATTGCCGAGATTTCGAACTCCAACCCGGAGTCGGAGAAGTTCTACGAGTCGCTTGCCGACACCCTCGACACCGACGAAATCGTGGTGCTCACCCCCAACGGCGAGGCAATCGCCCTGCCCAACGGCTCCACCCCCGTGGACTTCGCCTACGCCATCCACAGCGAGGTCGGCGACCGCACCGTCGGCGCGAAGGTCAACGGCCGCCTCGTGCCGCTGCACACGGTCCTGCCCACCGGCGCGACCGTGGAGATTATGACCACGAAGAACGAGGACGCCGGACCCAGCGAGGACTGGCTGAAGTTCGTTCGCTCCTCGCGCGCTCGCACGAAGATTCGCCAGTACTTCGCGAAGGAACGCCGCCTGGAGGCGCTGCTCGCCGGCCGCGAGATGCTCACCAAGAGCATGCGCAACAGTGAGCTGCCGCTGCAGAAGATGATGAGCCCGGAGATTATGACTCAGGTGGCTCAGCTGCTGCACAAGAACGATGTGGCGTCGCTGTACCGTGCGATTGGTGAGCACGAGATTGCGCCGAAGCAGGTCATTGACACCCTCGTTGAGGTGCACCGCGGCGACGAGCCGGCACCCGAGGTTGAGGTCAGCGACTTTGATGAGACGCTGCTGAAGTCGACCCGCAAGGCGATTGGCGATAACGGCGTGATTGTGCCGGGTGCTGAGGGTGTGCTGACGAAGATTGCGCGCTGCTGCACCCCGGTCCCGCCGGATGACATTATCGGCATTGTGACCCGTTACAACGGTATTTCGGTGCACCGCCGTGACTGCCCGAACATGCGTAACGCCGACGAGGAGCCGCGCGTGACCACGGTCGAGTGGGCGTCTTCGCCGTCCGCTACGTACCGTGTGCAGATTCAGGTGGAGGCACTGGACCGTAAGGGCCTGCTGAGCGACCTGATTCGCGCGATCTCTGAGTCGGGCGTGAACATTCTGGATGCGCGCGTGCACACTTCGGAGGATCGTACCGTGGTGGACCGCTTCGCCCTGGAGCTGGGTGACCGTTTCATGCTGGAGCATGTGCTGAACGTGGTCCGTAATGTGACGGGCGTGTACAAGGCGTACCGCCTGACCGGCGCGAAGCCCTCGGAGGCGTAGGCTCTTCTTTACGCTGAGAAGCCACATGTGTTGAACACATGTGGCTTCTCGCCGTTAAGCGGGTTGGGTTTCATCATGACGAACCAGTACGCACAGGTTGTTCTCATTAGGCATAATGAATGTGGTGGCAATGGTCGCCGCTACACATACAACGAAATGGTTTTTATATGTCTATTGAAAAGGCAAACGCTCACATTTCCTCGTGCCTGTACTATCTGAGCCGTGAGCTTGACCCTCTGCTGACTGGGTTGTTGGCTCAGAAGGAGTTCATGCCTCAGAAGGTTCTTGAAGAGCGTGGCTGGACTATCATTTTGAAGATTCACGATGAGAATCGTGACCGCCTCCGTCACCCTGATCTCTACAACCCGAAGGATCTTCAGGTTCAGCTTCGTATGTTTACTGAACCTGTGGGGCCCCCGAACAATAAGTTCCCTTTTGAGCCTGACGGTGCTCGTAAGGTGCGTACTTATGCGCAGGATTTGCGCATTTTCCGTAATAAGAGCGCGCATTATGTTGATTTGGACCGTAACGATGCGGTGCGTATCTATGATTCGGCGGCGCGTCTTTTTGAGGCGTTGGGTGCGCCGGAGCAGAAGGCGTGGTGTGAGAGCCAGCTGAACCGTGTGCATGCTGATTTGTTTGGTGCTGGTGAGGCGGCTCAGGTTCGTCGTGAGCTGGATGAGGAGGTCCGCCAAGCTACGTCGACTGCTCGTGAGGTGAAGACTGAGGTGTCTGCGCCTCGTGGTGCGTTTACTCGCCCGGCTCCAGTTTCTCGACCTGCTCAGCCGGCGCCGACCTTTGATTCTTCGGCTGCTCCGCTGTGTCTTGCGGTGGGGGAGGGCCGTTACCCGTTTGAGCCGTGGGAGCCGATTTCGTTGGGTGACCGCGATATTTTTGATTCGCTACGTAGCAAGCGTTCTAAGGAGCAGATGTCTGCTGCTCTTGAAGAGATTGTGTCTGCTGAGGGCCCGGTTCAGGCTGATCGTTTGGCTACTTTGGCGGCGCAGTGCTTTGGCGTGAACCGTTTGGCGAAGAAGAACCGTGACTGGATTATCCGTTTGGCTGACCGCATGCCTGAGTTGCAGGTGGATGAGCACAAGTTCGTGTGGCATGTTGAGGAGCCGCGCGAGGAGTATGGCGAGTTCCGTCCTTCGGTTGATGGTGCGGTGCGTGAGTTTGACCAGATTAGTCCGGTTGAGATTGCGAATGCTTGGCGCTTCTATGAGCAGAACCCTGAGCTGATGGATGAGGGCCAGGACGTCGAGTCTGCGGTCCTTGCAACCTTTGGCCGTAAGCGTCGTACTGCGAAGGTTAAGGCTCAGCTGGAGCTGGCTAAGGCGCTGTTGGCTGCCTAGTTTTCATCCATTTTTTATTCACTCGCATGTAAAGGTTATTTTCATGGCTGAAATTTACGATAATCTTGGTTACCTTCCGCAGGGGGAGGGTAAGGGCGCGAAGCTTGCTGACGCGCTGCATCGCACGATGAAGTACTATGACCGTCTGGATATTGCGACGGGCTATATGAACTTAAGTGCGTGGGATGAGTTCGCTGATGAGATTGGTCAGGCTCCGTTTGAGCCGGGCACTCCGGTGGCGCGTATTCTGCTGGGTATGGTGCCGCGTTCGATTACGGAGCAGATGCATCGTGAGGCGCAGGCGGAGATGCGCGGCGAGTCGGTGTCTTCGGTGCCGAAGAATGATGAGCGTGCGGGTTATCGTGATGAGTTGGTTCAGCATTTGCGTGGTCAGCTGATGGCTGGTGGTACGAGCTCTGCGCGTCGTCAGGCTTTGTTGACTTTGAAGGAGCATTTGGAGTCTGGCCGTGTGCAGATGAAGGTGTATACGAAGCAGGCGTTGCACGGTAAGACGTATGTTGCGCACACTCCGAAGCCTGGCAATATGCATCCGGTGATGAGTTTTGTGGGTTCTTCGAACTTTACTCGTCCGGGTTTGCACACGAATTTGGAGCTCAATGTTGAGTTGACTGATTCGGATCATGCGGCGAAGTTGAAGAATTGGTTTGAGAAGCTGTGGCGTGAGCGTACGTCGTTTGATATTACCCGCGAGATTATTGATTTGATTGATCAGTCGTGGGTTGAGCCGGCTGACCCGTATGACGTGTATATGAAGGTCTGCTACGAGCTGTCTGAGGATGCTCGTTTTGGTGAGCAGGAGTATGCGCTTTCTCCGCGTTTGGAGCATATGCTGATGGATTATCAGAAGTCGGCTGCTCATACTTTGGCGCGCCGTTTGATGCGCCGTGGTGGCACGATGTTGGGTGACGTGGTGGGTCTGGGTAAGACTTTGACTGCGATTGCTGTGGCGTCGATGTTGCAGAACGAAGAGAATATGCGCGTTCTGGTGTTGTGCCCTAAGAACTTGGAGCAGATGTGGGATAAGCATCTGAGCGAGTATGACGTGGTGGGTAAGGTGGTTCGCTATTCGATGGCGGCTGCTGAGTTGCCTGATTTGGCGCGTTATCAGTTGGTGATTTGTGATGAGTCGCATAATCTGCGTAATGAGAATACGCAGGTGTGGCGCGCGATTAAGGAGTATGTCTCGCGTAATGAGTCGCGTGTTCTGCTTCTGACTGCGACCCCGTTTAACCTGTCTTTTAGTGATGTGAAGGCGCAGCTGGCTCTGTATCTTGATGAGGACGCTGACCTGGGCATCATTCCTGAGGCAGGTTTGAAGGAGTACCCGAGGAAGTTCGACAAGCTGGAGGGTAACCTGTCGACCCTGCGTGCTTTTGAGATTTCTGAGGAGCCGGAGGATTGGCGCACGTTGATGAGTGACCATCTGGTGCGTCGTACTCGTGCGTACACGAAGCGCCAGGCACCTACGGAGATGTGGACTTCTCCTGATGGTTTGGTGACGAAGGAGCGTAGCTACCTGGAGCTGTCGACGGGTAAGTTCTATTACCCGGATTGGGTGTCGCAGCCGGTGAGCCATAGTTTTAAGGCTGATGACCCTGCCCGCTTTATGGAGGATGACCAGACCCTTGATGATTTGAGGGATTTGCGTCTGCCGCGTTATGACATTTCTGGGTATGACAACCCGAATGCGCACCATTCTCCGGAGGATAGGGCGATTATTGAGGCGGCTCGTTCGGGTCGCGGTAATGTGCGTGGTTTTGTGCTTTCGGGCTTGTATAAGCGTTTGAGCTCTTCGGGCTATTCGTTTATTCAGTCGTTGACTCGTCAGTTGATTCGTAACGAGCTGTGGATTTATGCGATTGACCATCAGCTGAGTGTTCCGACGGGTAGTTTCTCGGATGACCAGTTGGGTCTGGAGGGTTCTGACGCGGCTGATTTTGAGTCTATGGATGGCCTGCAAGTTCAGGACCTGAGCGGAAACCTGGAGCAGATGTATGAGAGCCTGGTTCAGAGTGCGCCGGCTCAGACGAAGTGGGTTTCCTCGACGGTGTTTACGTCTCGTCTGCGTGATGATTTGCAGCATGATAGCGAGCTGATTAAGGCTATGCTGAGGCGCTTTGGCACGTGGCAGGTTGAGACTGACTCGAAGCTGCATGCTCTGCGTGATTTGATTGAGCAGAAGCACGCGAATGATAAGGTGCTGGTGTTCACAGAGTATAAGGACACTGCGTACTACATTGCTGAGGGCCTGCAGAAGCTGGGCGTTGAGAATGTGGCTGCGGTGGCTGGTGATACTGATGATCCGGCTTCGTATGCTCGTCGTTTCTCGCCGGTGTCGAACCGTGTGCCGACGGAGCAGGCATCTGACGCGGAGGCTCCTGCCCAGAACGGCTCTGATGAGTTGCGTGTGCTGGTAGCGACCGACGTACTGTCTGAGGGTCAGAACCTTCAGGATGCTCACGTGGTGGTGAACTATGATTTGCCGTGGGCGATTATTCGTTTGATTCAGCGTGCGGGTCGTGTGGACCGTGTGGGCCAGGTTCATCATGAGGTGAATGTGTATCTGATTTCGCATCAGACGGTGGAGAGGACTTTGAAGTTGCGTTCGCGTATTCGTGAGCGTTTGGAGTCTGCTGCTAAGGCTTTTGGTGCTGATCAGGCGTTCTTTACTGATATGTCTTCTGATGATGCTGCGGCTCGTACTCTTGAGGATTTCTATTCGGGCAATCTGGATAGCTCGGAACCTGATGAAGAGGGTATTGATGCGGTGTCTGAGGCTGCTGAGCGTTGGGCTGATTTTGCGAAGAAGTATCCTGAGGATGCTGAGCGGATTATGAAGATGCAGGATAAGCGTTTGGCTACTCGTGCGTTGCGCGGTGAGTCGGCTGTTCATCCGGCGGATGATAATGCTTTGATGGTGTCGTATGTGCGCACGAACTCTGAGATTGACTTGTTTGCGGTGAGGTCTTATGACCCGGCTACGGACAGTGCGAAGGAGAGTATGGTGCCGCCGGCGAAGGCTCTGGGCTTGTTCTATGCTGAGTATTCGACTCCGAGTCAGGAAACTGATCCTAAGGATTATGACCTGCAGCAGAAGTTGACTCAGTATGTTTTGCGGCAGGAAGGCACGACGCACGGTAATCTGCGCGGTGTGCGCCGTCAGGTGTTCCGCCGTTTCTACGGGGCTGATAGCACGGCTTCGCTGGATACTTTGGAACTGCAGGAGCGGGAGCGGAAGGTGCTGGATAAGCTGTACCATTACCCGCTGCGTCGTCAGGCTGAGTCTGAGCTTCGCCGTATGTTGCGCCGTAAGGCGGATAACCGCTCTTTGTTGGATGCGTTGTTGCGCATGCACCAGGACGATGAGCTGTTGGTGAAGGAATCTGATATGCAGATGGCACGCGTGGTGTGTTCGTTGGCGATTGCAAATCCTGATTTTGAGGGTAAGGAACCCGTGCGTTAGTGCGCCCCGGTGGGTGCTACGGCCTGTGGTGCGGGGCGCGGTGAAGCGTCTCGCACCGCGGGGCTGTGTGTAGTTTTTCTGTGAATCGGTTGGTTCACTATTCTCTTGTGAAGGAGTATTTTTATGGCCGTTGTGTGGCCTGATGATGACCTGGACCAGGCGCGTTCGTACCTGGTGGAGGGTCGCCTGGGTGATTTCTTTAGGGAGTCTCTGGGCTGGGATGAGTCGGATTTGGGAGATTCCTCGTTTCAGAGTGTGAAGGTGGATGACCCGCTGGTTCCTTCTGGCGTGTTGAAGGTGGAGTGTGTGGCGGCGCAGTCGGGTATTCCGGTGTGGGTGTGCCGTGTGGACCGTATTCCGTCGAATACTTCGCAGCTTGAGGTTGACCGTACGTTGCGTGCGTTGAGCATGCACCGCCTGTGCATTTTTGTGCAGGAGGGTGTTGGTTTTACGCCGCGTCAGGTGTGGCGTTGGCCGAGCGCTTCGTCGTCGCGTTTGACTCGTCACGAGCTGTTGGTGACGGATGAGGCTCAGGTTGAGGCGCTGTTGGAGCGTTGTGCTCTGCTCTATCTGACCTCTGATGACATTGCGAATGGCGTGTCGATTCTGGGTCTTTTGGACCGTATGCGTCGTGGTTTTGACATTGAGACGGTGAATGAGACTCGTGTTGCGTCGAATCAGATGGCTGGTCTTTTTGAGTCGTTGGCGAAGGCTGGCATGTCTGAGGCTCAGATTTCGACGGTGATGGCGCGCCTGCTGTTCTTGCTGTTTGCTGATGATACGCAGATGTGGTCTGAGTCTGAGGATTCGAACTCGTTTGAGCGGATGATTCGTGGCACCCACCAGGAGGGTACGGATCTGGCGCAGCGCTTGAATGAGCTCTTTGACCTGTTGAATAAGAAGCCTTCGGGCGCCTCGGCTGTGGCGGATGCTCCGGAGTATCTGTCTGGCTTTAAGTACGTGAACGGTGGCATGTTTGCGGACGCTGTGCCGCTTCCTGCTGAGATGAGCGGTGCTGTAGCAAAGACGTTCCGTCAGCAGCTGTTGGCGACTTCGGAGCGTGATTGGTCGAAGGTTTCTCCGGCTATTTTCGGTTCGATGTTCCAGTCGGTGCGTGACGCGAAGACTCGCCGTGAGATGGGTGAGCACTATACCTCGGAGGAGGACGTGCTGAAGACCTTGAACCCGCTGTTCTTGGATGAGTTGCGGGATAAGCTTACGAACGCGGTGGATAAGTCGGATGAGCCGACTCGTCTGCGTAATCTGCGCCGTGAGCTGGCGAATATCCGCTTCATGGACCCTGCGTGTGGTTGCGGTAACTTCATCATTATTGCCTACCGTGAGATGCGTAAGTTGGAGCTGGATATTCTGGTGCGCTTGCGTAATCTGGGTCAGATCGATGAGAGTGAGCTGGGTTCGCTGGTTGTGGGTACGGCTGGTGTGAGTGAGGGTGTGCGTAAACGTGCCCGCTCGATTGAGCCTTTGGTGACCATCGATAATTTCTATGGTCTGGAGCTTGACCCGTGGCCCGCGTCGATTGCGCGCACCGCGATGTTCCTGGTCGAGCGTCAGATGGACCAGAAGATGATGGAGGAGTTCGGTTATGCTCCGGTGCGTCTTCCTCTGGCTCATAGTGCCCATATTCTTGAGGGTGACGCCCTGACTGAGGTTGATGAGGTCTCGGGCGAGCAGGTGGACCGTGATTGGTCCAAGGTTCTGCCGGTGACCGTGCAGGATGTAGCAGACGGCGTGCGCGTCTACATTGCGGGTAACCCGCCTTTTGTGGGTCAGGCGAAGAAGGGCGATGAGCAGGATTTGGGTATGCGTCTGGCATGGGGTGATGACTATGCCGGGTACCTGGATTTTGCGACGGCGTGGTTCGCTAAGGCTGCTCGCTACCTGAAGACTTTGCAGGAACAGGCTGAGGCTCTGAAAGTAAAGGTAGTTCCTGGTGATTTTGCTTTTGTGTCTACGAACTCGATTGTGCAGGGGCAGCCGGTGCCTTCACTCTTTGGCCCGCTTTTCCGTGATGGTTGGCGTCTGAAGTTTGCATACCGCACTTTTCCTTGGAAATCCGAAGCTACCGGCAAGGCAGCGGTGCACTGTGTGATTACGGGCTTTACTCGTTCGGAAGTTCCGGAGAAGCGTAGCGTACGTGTCTTTGACTATGATTGGTCGACCCGCCGCACGGTAGAGCAGGAACCTGTACACACTCTGAACGCATATCTGGTGGAGGGCCCGAACGTGTTGGTGGAGAAGCGCTCCAAGCCTCTCTCCTCTTTGATTCCTGAGGTAGTACGTGGAAGCCAGCCGACGGATGGTGGAAATCTAATCGTTGAGGTGGAGGACTACCCGGTGGTTGCCGCTGACCCGGTAGCGGCTCGTTATCTGCGTCCCTTCCGCATGGGTAAGGAGCTGGTACAAGGACTGGACCGTTGGTGTCTTTGGATGGTGGATGCTACTGAAGAGGAAATTGCCTCCAGCCCGGTACTGAGTACACGTGTGGCAGCTGTGGCTGAGATGCGGTCGCAGAGCACGAAGAAAGCGACTCAGCTAAAAGCATCTACTCCACACCTCTTTGATGAGAATCGCCAGCCCGCAGATACTTATGTTGGTGTTCCTCGTGTAGTTTCGGACAACCGACCGTACTACACGGTAAAGCCCTTGTCACCTGAAGTGATTGCAGGCGATAAGGTATATACGGCTATTGATCCGGACGGTTTCCTCTTTGCGATTATTTCGTCGTCAATGTTTATTACCTGGCAGAGGGCTGTGGGCGGCCGTCTGAAGTCTGATTTGAGTTTCTCGAATACGGTGGTGTGGAATAACCTTCCGGTGCCGCAGATTTCTGAGGAGCAGCGTCGTAAGGTGATTGCTGCGGGCCGTAAGGTGTTGGCTGCGCGTGAGGCGATTGAGGAGCGTGCGGGTGAGCCGGTGTCGCTGGCTGATATGTATGCTTCGTTGGCGACGATGGATCCGGCGTTGCGTGCGGCTCATGATGAGTTGGATTCTGCGGTGGATGTCGCTTTTGGTGCGTCGCGTCGTTGCTCTTCTGATGAAGCGCGTTTGAAGATTCTTTTTGAGCGCTATCAGGAGCTGACGGCGGCTGAGGAAGCTGCTAAGCCGGCTAAGAAGCCTCGCGCTCGCAGGCGAACCGCTAAGTAGCTGGTTCGATAGGTGAGGGCTGTGTGCTGGCTGAGTTATTCTCGGCAGGCACGCAGCCTTCCCGCATACCTGCACAATCTGACCGATTCAGGGGCAGAAATTCCGTAGGGAATCTATACTGAGTTTTGAGGGCGGATAGCACTCAGAATCTATGGGTATTTCCTCTTTTGATAAGGAGTTCTAATGTTTACACCCATTCACCGCGCCCTGGGCTTGGAGCCTGGGAATCTCACGCTGGAGCTTATTGAAAAGGCTATTGAGGCAGGCCTGGAAGAGACTGCAGATTTCGATATGAAACGAGTTGTTCCAGATCTCAAGGCTGATAAATCTAAGCAAGAAGTTGCTAAGGATATCGCTGCTATGGCGAATAGCGGCGGCGGATGGATTATTTATGGTGTGGGTGAAGGAGCAACCGGTATTGCTGGATCTATACATCCCTGTGAATGGGAGGCTAAAGAAGAACAGCAGATGTTGACTATCGCCTATACCAAAATTGATCCTCCAGTTATAGGTTTGGATTTCAATAAAATTTCTTGTGGAGAAAACCCGGATGAAAAATATCTTGTACTGATGCATATTCCGGATTCAGCGGATGCTCCCCATTTTGCTCGGGCGGAGAAGAATAATTTTTCTGCTCCACGCCGTAACGGCCCCCATACAAATCCGATGACCTATCGGGATATTGAGCGCGGTTTCCGTGAGCGTTTCCAGCGTAGTGCAGAGCAGGAAAAGACTCTACAGGATTACTTTGAACAGGCGACAGAAACACTCAACCCAGAAGAGGGAGTATTCCTAGCAATCGCAGCCGTTCCTGTAACTACTAAAATCTCTGCAGGTTCAGTGGACAGAGGCACAGCTATTCAGCATACCAACCCGTGGGCATATTCCTACTTCATGACCTCATTCCTAGGAAATTATCCAAAAGACCCTAAAGTGTCAACAAATGGTCTGTTTATGTGGGGTGGCGGAGATATTGTCAAAGGAATGCGCCGGTGGGTGTTGCGGAACTCTGCACATGCAACTGCTAAATATACTAAACACCTACATGATGACGGAACTCTGACGGGAGGGTATTGCCTTAGAAAAGTACGAGGCATGCAATCTACTTCAGAACAGCATTTAGCTGGAGAAATTAATCATTGCAACTCTATTGATGTAGAGAAGGCACTAATAGATTTCTTCTCTCTTCTTCGGGAACACGCACAAGAACGTCGTACTTCTGGGGGATTCCATATTCGTGTCGGTTTGGTAGGCAATGCTAATAGCCCAATCGTCTTGAGAACCCATGATAGGTTTACGTGGGATCTTATGTCTGAAAGCGAACCTGAACCAATCAAACGTTTTCAGCCTGTGTCTACATTTATTGACCCGCTGGCACCGATTGAGGATATCCTGCCGCCGCTGCGTACCCTGGCTCTAGATATTGTGAATCAGGGCGGTATTCAGAACCTGCAGGTTATTGCTGGGGAAGAGTCTTAGCCGGATTCCTACCCAGCGAGCAAGTCAATAACCCATAATCTACTCTCACGCGTAATTAGAGGGCATGGATAGAAAACTGTGTCGTTTTGTTGTGTCATGTTAAATGAATTTCACAACTCTGGGATTGGAATAACTTGTGGGTTTGGGCATTTTTCTCGAAGGATCTTATTAAGATTTTAGAATCACCGGTTAGATTATCTATTGGATAATCTTAACCTAGTGGAAGTTTATATACATCCCAAAAGAAAGGAATGGTTGTGGATAATTTAGGTGTTATTGCAGCTTTTACATCACTGATTCTGATTATAGCGATTGCTTGCAGTATTTTTGATATTGTCCTTGAATCAACCGGATATTATTGGTATGTAGCTGCAAGGCGAGAAATTGTTGCAAATATGCTAAATGGGATGGGTATTTCAAGAGAATCAAAAATTGAGCGTGCTAAAAGGTCAATAAAATCCGGTTCAAAAATAGTTTTTTCCCGGATGATTCGTCCGTTACAGATTCTCCCATCGAAAGATGCTGATAATGAATTTAATGATAAGGTTCAGGAGTTTCTGAAACAGGCAGAAGAGACTTCAAGCTCTAACGCTCAAATCCGCTGTATTGATTCGTTGGTTCAACTGAAGGAGATGACTGGTCGCGCTCCTAAACATGACCCATCTCGGGAGGTTTATCTATCTTTGAAAAATTTTTGTTCCGAAATAGAGGGAATAAAATTCGCAAATCTTATTAGCCGTGATGATGTTCTGTTTTTAATTAAAGAAGAGGGTTTGTTAGTAAAATATTCTTGGATTAAAGAGCGCTGGCAACCTGGTTATTTTCTCCCGCTAATTCGCGATTTTATTGACTATGCAGGTAGGGGGACAACTATTGGATTGTTTATTGGTTTTACAATTGCTTTGATTCAACAGGATCCTTTTGGGGTAGTTACGACAGCAATCCCCATAGTGGGTGCCATTATTGGGGCGATTTCGTTCCTTGTGAAGCTAGACCTTGCTAAAAGTGCTGCTAAAGAATTGAATATTGAGGGCGGTAAAACTCCTGGAAAAATAATATTAAATTCTATTGGGTGGATTACTTATTTTTATTTAACGCTGGGGGTAATTA
>OKVI01001019.1_pt1 | contig 12673 bp, 9 predicted proteins | sample 1607001 | NCBI WGS metagenome assembly OKVI01 (sample SAMN03281018, study PRJEB24777) | human gut metagenome | isolation source: fecal sample PR128 from 1 month old male Malay infant, vaginal delivered...
CTGATCAAGAAGAAAAAGCCATTCAAGAACAGTTGGCCTCTTATTACCAACGTCGTCAGGTCTTGGAAGAGGATAACTTGCGCATTAAGAAAGCCCGCCATCAGTTGGATGAAAGCTTAGCTGAGGATCAGGCGAGCTTGCTAGAGGTTACTCGTTTGATCAGCGATTTGGAAAAGCAAATCGAAGTCGCTAAGCTGCAATCGAGTCAGGCAGCCCATAGTCGCAAAGAAAATCTAGAGCGACTGGATGCTGTTTTGGCCCGTCTGGAAGAAGCGAAAAAAGAGCTGTCTCAAAAACAAGAGACGCTAGCAACTCTTCAACAAAGACTGATAGAGAACCGTCAGCAACAAGACGAGTTGGAAAAAGAATTAGCCAACTATGAAGAAGATCCGGAACAAGTCATTGAGCATCTACGTGAGCAGTATGTGGAGCTCTTACAGACAGAAGCCGAAAAATCTAATGAGCGGACAGCCATTGAGAGCCGAATTCAAGCGCTCCTACAAGAATCTAACCATCGTCAAGAGGACTTGATCAAGGCGCAATCCAATTTTGAAGCTGCTAAGGAAAAAGAAGTTCGACAATTGGAAGAGTTGGATCAGGCACAAGCGACGGTCAAAGGTCTATTAGCAGAATACCAAGATCAATTGGTAAAAGTGGAGCAGGCCAAAGCCGCTTACCAAGAGGCTCAAACGGCCATGTTTGACTTGATGGATGAGAGCAAGAACAAACGGGCGCGGATCAATAGTTTGGAAGCCATTCAGAAGAACCATAGTAACTTCTATGCAGGTGTCAAGAGTGTCTTGCAAGAAGCGGACCGTCTAGGAGGCATCTGTGGGGCTGTTAGTGAGAATTTGAGCTTCTCAAAAGACTACCAGACAGCGCTTGAAATTGCTCTGGGGGCTAGTAGCCAACAGATCATTGTCGAGGATGAAAAGGCCGCAACACGAGCGATTGACTACTTGAAACGAAATCGCTTAGGACGCGCTACTTTCTTACCGCTCACGACGATCAAAGCCCGTCAACTTTCTCCGCGAAATCTGGAGCTGATTCAAACCAGTGCAGGATTTTTAGGAATTGCGAGTGACTTGGTGACTTATGAGCATCGTTTTGAACAGATTTTCCAAAACTTGCTTGGAGTAACGGCCATCTTTGACACGACGGAGCATGCGCGTGAGGCAGCTCGTACAGTCAACTATCAAGTTCGAATCGTGACCCTAGATGGGACCGAATTGCGGACGGGAGGATCTTACGCCGGTGGTGCCAATCGTTCCCAAAATACGGTCTTTGTCAAGCCAGAATTAGATAGTTTAAAACAGGAAATGCAAGCTCTGGATGCTCGTTTAAGAGAAGCAGAGCAGGAGGTAGAGACCAAGGACAATCTGCTCAAGCAAGCGCAAGAATACTTGGCCTCTATTCAAAGCCAGGGTGAGCAAGCGCGTCTGGAGCAACAGCGGGCCCAATTGGCCTACCAACAAAGCCAAGAGCAACTGAAAGAAATTCAGGAACTCTTAGAGGCTTTGAAGTCAGAATTGGCAACAGATGCGACCCAATCTCTACAAGAAGAGCAGGAGTCCCTTACTGAGCAATTGGCAGCGATTGAGCTTCAAAAAGAAAACTTGAATCGCGACATTGAAACCATGAAGTCGGATAAAGATGTCCTGCAACAAAAGGTGCAAAACCTGCAAGAGCAATTGGCAGAACTGCGACTCCAACAGACGGAATATAAAAGTCAACAAAGTTACGAGCAAACAGATGCTCGTCGTTTGGAAGAAACGATCACTCAGTTGAAAGTAGAAGAGCATCAGTTGCAATTGCTGATTGAACAAGGCGAGGCCCAAGTTCAGACAGTCGATGTGGAACAGCTAGCCAATCAATTGACGCAGGCTCAAGCCAAGAAAACGGCTTTGGAACAAGGGGTCATTCGGAAACGCTTTGAGCTGGATGATTTAGAAGGCCAGGCTGAAGATGTGGCAGAACAGATGGAGCAAGCGCGCAAGAAAAACGAAGAGTGGATTCGTCAACAAGCCAAGGCTGAAGCGACACGTGAAAAGCATGCGGATCGCTTGAACAAGCTCTTAACGCAAATTACCGATGAATTCATGCAAAGCTTTGACCAAGCCAAAGAACAGGCCAAACCGGTTGAAAATCTTGCGGTAGCTGAAAACCAGCTCAAGAGCATCGAAAAAGACATTAAGGCACTTGGTCCAGTCAATGTGGATGCGATCGAGCAATACGATGAAGTGAAGGGACGCTTTGATTTCCTTTCTAGCCAGCGGGAGGATGTCTTGGCCGCGAAAAACATGCTTCTGTCTACTATCAACGACATGAATGACGAAGTCAAGGAACGCTTTAAATCAACCTTTGAAGCCATTCGCGAATCCTTTAAAGTTACTTTCCGTCAAATGTTTGGTGGGGGTTCTGCTGATTTGATTCTGACAGAGCCAGATCTGCTGACAGCTGGTGTTGAGATTTCTGTGCAGCCACCTGGTAAAAAGATCCAATCCTTAAACCTCATGAGTGGTGGAGAAAAAGCTTTATCAGCCTTGGCCCTCTTGTTCTCGATTATTCGTGTCAAGACCATTCCATTTGTCATTCTGGATGAGGTAGAGGCTGCTCTGGATGAAGCCAATGTCAAGCGCTTTGGTGATTATCTCAACCGCTTTGATAAGGAAAGCCAATTTATTGTCGTGACGCACCGAAAAGGAACCATGTCAGCTGCAGATTCCATCTATGGAGTGACCATGCAGGAATCTGGGGTTTCTAAAATCGTCTCAGTAAAATTGAAAGACTTAGAAAATGAAGAATAAAGATATTAAATTGATCGCTACGGATATGGATGGAACCTTTTTAAATGACCAACATCAGTACGATCAAGACCTTTTACGCAAGGTGTTAGCAAGCTGCAAAGAAAAAGACATTTATTTTGCTGCTGCGAGTGGCCGTGCCCTCCTTTCGCTCAAATCCCTCTTTAAAGGGTTTGAAGACCAGATGATTTTCATTGCTGAAAATGGCAGCGTGGTTGAATTTCATGGAGACGATCTCTACGAAGCGACCATGTCCAAAGACTTTTATTTGGGTATTTTTGAAGCTCTGAAATCCTCCCCTTATGCAGATCCGAATAAATTGCTTTTGACAGGGAAAAAGGGAAGTTATGTCTTGGAAACAGTAGATCCCGACTATCTGGCCTTGAGTCAGCACTACAATGAAAACATTCAAAAAGTGAAAAGCCTAGTGGATATTCAAGATGAAATCTTCAAATTGACCACCAACTTTGATGCAGCTCTTGTTCTTGAAGGAGAGCAATGGGTCACTGAGAATATCCCAGGCGTCAAAGCAATGACGACAGGTTTTGAATCGATTGATATTGTCCTCGATTATGTCGATAAAGGAGTGGCGATTACCGCCTTAGCGGATAAACTAGGGATCTCGATGGATCAGGTGATGGCTTTTGGTGATAACCTAAATGACCTCCATATGATGCAAGTCGTGGGCCATCCTGTAGCGCCAGAAAATGCACGTCCTGAAATCTTGGCGATTGCTGAAACAGTCATCGGCCACCATGCGACGGGTTCTGTCCTACGCTACATGGAGGAAATTGTATGAGTCAGATTTCCTTGATTGCGCTGGATTTAGATGGGACCCTTCTCAATTCTGAAAAAAAGATCTCCCCTCGCAATAGAGCAGCTCTCGCTGCTGCACAGGCTCAAGGTGTCAAGGTGGTTCTAACCACTGGTCGGCCCTTGAAAGCTATGGATTTTCTTTTGGAAGAATTGGGAACAGCAGGCCTCAAAGAAGAGTATACGATTACCTTCAACGGTGGTCTAGTGCAGCGAAATAATGGAGAAATCCTCTCAAAAGTGGTCTTGGCACCAGAAGATGTCGCAACCATTCATGATGAAACAGCCCGTCTCGGACTTCCGCTGGATGCGATCAGTGAGGGAATGGTTTATGAGATTCATGCAGATCGAAAGTCTCTCTATTCCCTTTACAATCCCTACCTGAAGTTTATTGAGACAGAATTTAAAGGATTGCCATCCACGATATCCTACAACAAGTGTGTGACAGCCATTGATCAAGACTTTTTAGACGCAGCGATCAAGCAGATCAGGCCGGACTTATTTCAAGACTATGAAATTTTTAAATCTCGGGAAATGTTGCTGGAATGGTGCCCCAAAAATGTTCACAAGGCAACAGGTTTAGAGGCATTGGCAGCTATTTTGGGTCTTACATCTGATCAAGTCATGGCCTGTGGAGATGAGGCCAATGACCTGTCTATGATCCAGTGGGCTGGACTAGGGGTTGCTATGGGGAATGCGGTCCCAGCAGTGAAAGAGGTGGCGGCGCTTGTTGCACCCGTGACCAATGACCAAGACGCTGTCGCATGGGCAATTGAAAATTATGTGCTAAAGGAGAGTGAATAAATGGGATTATTTGATCGATTATTTGGAAAGAAAGAAGAAACTGAAAAAGTGCTTCCGTCTACTGAAGAAGTGACGGAAAGTAATGAGATTGAAGAAGTTGTCAAAGAGGAGCCGACGACGGCTGTCTCAAATGACAAGGAAGAGCAAAAAATCGCTGATATGGAGGCTTACTACCAAGAGCTTAAAGCGCGGATTGCAGCCACTCATCAACCTGTTTCAACCGTCACTCAAGAAGAGTCATCAGAGGAACCTCTTGTTGAAGAAAATGTGACTTCAGAGACTCCTGAAGTACAAGTACCAGTAGAGGAGTCACCAGTTGTCTCTGAACCAGTACAAACACAAGAAACTCCTGAAGAAGTTTCACCTGTAGCTGATGAAACGGAAACTGAGCCTCTTGAAGAAGTGAAATCTGAAGCGGAAGAAACTGAACATGTTGAAGAAGCAGGAGAGGAGGATGTTTCAGAACTGGAAGAAGAGTCACCATCACCGGACGCTGAGCCAGTAGAAGTGAGCACGACAGAAGAGAAGGTTCCAGAACTAGTAAACGCTCAGGATGAGGTTCCAGAACCTGAAGTGTCAGAAGCGATCGCTGAAGTAGAGGAAACTTCAGAAGTAGCGGAAGCCGAGTCTAGCTTTCCTGAAGGAGAAGCTGCATCAGCTATTGAGGAAAGAACTGTTGAAGAGGCAGAGGAGCCAATTCAAGATGAGGTCGCACCTCAGCAAGAAACCATCCAGGAAAAATATGATCGTAGCTTGAAAAAGACACGGACTGGATTTGGCGCACGCCTCAATGCCTTCTTTGCAAACTTCCGTTCAGTCGATGAAGAATTCTTTGAAGAATTGGAAGAACTCTTGATCATGAGTGACGTTGGGGTTCAAGTAGCCTCTAATTTAACCGAAGAGTTGCGCTATGAAGCACGCTTGGAAAATGCCAAAAAACCAGATGCTCTCAAGCGCGTGATTATCGAAAAATTGGTAGACTTGTATGAAAAGGATGGCAAATTTAATGAAGCCATTCGTTTTCAAGATGGCCTCACGGTCATGCTCTTTGTCGGGGTCAATGGGGTTGGTAAAACAACCTCTATCGGGAAGTTAGCCCACAGATACAAACAAGAAGGCAAGAAAGTCATGTTGGTTGCAGCAGATACTTTCCGTGCAGGAGCAGTGGCTCAACTGGCAGAATGGGGGCGCCGAGTAGATGTTCCAGTTGTGACAGGTCCTGAAAAATCAGATCCTGCTAGCGTCGTCTTCGATGGAATGGAGCGTGCGATCGCTGAAAACATCGATGTTCTGATGATTGATACAGCTGGTCGTCTGCAAAACAAGGACAACCTCATGGCCGAGCTTGAAAAAATCGGACGAATTATCAAGCGGGTGGTACCAGAGGCACCACATGAAACCTTGCTGGCCCTTGATGCTTCAACCGGTCAAAATGCCTTGGTGCAAGCCAAAGAGTTTTCAAAAATTACGCCTGTGACAGGAATTGTCTTGACCAAGATCGATGGAACAGCTCGAGGTGGGGTTGTTCTTGCCATTCGTGAAGAGTTGGACATCCCGGTGAAGTTGATTGGATTTGGGGAAAAGATTGATGACATCGGACCATTCCATTCAGAAAACTTTATGAGAGGTCTCTTGGAAGGCTTGATTTAAAGTCGAATAAAAAAGACAAATTGTTGGAAGGACAATTTGTCTTTTTTGTTTCCTTGCGCTATCAAAAATCCACCCGAAGGTGGCTTACTTTAATTCTTAGGTTCAGGTTTCCAAACCCACTCTGCTCCGTAGTCTGCAAGGAGATCATCGGATGCAGTTGGTCCCATGGATCCTGACTTGTACTCATAGAGCGGTGCTCCATTTTCAGCCCATAGTTTTTCGATCCGGTCAATTAATTGCCATGAAGCGCGGACTTCGTGCCAGTGGCTGTAATTGGTTGAGTCATTGTTCAACACGTCGAAAATTAATTTTTCATAAGGCTCTGGGGAAGCTCCAGTTGCGGTCGCATCTGTCTCGTAGTCAAAGGAAATCGGTGCGATACTGAATTTTTCACCGACCTCTTTTCCGTTGATACTCAATGAGAAACCTTCATTTGGTTGGATATAAATGGTCAAGACATTTGGTTGCAAGCTATGTCCAAAGATGGAGTCGGTTTGCTTGAAGACCACATTGACCATGGTTCCTTTTTGCGTCAAGCGTTTTCCAGTACGGAAGAAGAAAGGAACTCCACGGAAGCGATCACTATCAACAAAGAATGCCCCAGAAGCATAGGTCTCCGTAGTAGATTCAGGGTCGACATTGGGCTCACTGCGATAAGAGATATCTTTTTTCCCTTCGATGGTCCCTGAATGGTATTGACCACGGATAAAGAATTTCTTTAACTCATCATCTGTTGGGTTGTGCAATTGCTCAAAAACTTTAACTTTTTCAGCTCGAATCGCATCCTTGGTAAAGGTAGCTGGTTTATCCATGGCAAGCAAAGACAAAAGCTGAAGGGTATGGTTTTGCACCATGTCTCGGAGGGCTCCAGAGTGATCATAGTAGCCACCGCGTTCTTCAACCCCCAGGCGTTCAGCAAAGGTAATTTGGATATTGTCAATAAAGTCTCGGTTCCAGAGGTTGTCAAAAATGAGATTGCCGAAACGAATGGCAAAGATATTTTGGATCATTTCTTTGCCAAGGTAGTGGTCAATTCGGAAGATTTGTTCCTCATCAAAGGTTTCTTCCAATTCTTTGTTGAGCTGACTAGCCGTTTCTAGGTCTGTACCGAAAGGTTTTTCAACGATCAAGCGCTCAAAACCTTGTCCATCGACAATCCCTTCTGATTTCAGGTGTTTGGCAATAGTTCCAAAAAATTGAGGGGCCATAGATAAGAAGAAGACCTTGTTGTGTTCTGTTTGGTATTTTTCATCCAGAGTGCTTTGCAATTCGCGCAGGGCGATGTAATGTTCGGTATCATTGACATCATGACTTTGATAGTAGAAATGACTGGCGAATTCTTGGGCTTGTTGAGGGCTATCTGCGAGGTCTGTGATGGATTCTACCACGACTGATTCAAAATATTCTTTACTCCATGGTCTACGGGCTGTTCCGATGACCGCAAAGTGTTCAGATAGATTTCCTGATTTATAGAGTCTAAAAAGGGATGGGTAGAGTTTGCGATTGGCTAAATCTCCACTGGCCCCGAAAATGGTTACAATAACTTTTGAAGACATTTAAGTACCTATTTCCTATTTTATTAACCATATTTTACCATAAAATCTACAAGATTTCTTTGCTGGAATCGTTGTTCCGAATATTTTCCGATGGGATTTGAGTAGACAGCATCGAAAAAGCTAGAACCAATGTGGGTTCTAGCTTGAACTGTTATAAGGTGTTTGGATCTACAATGGAAGCTCCATCAGAATACGCGGTAGACATAAGGATTAGCCGGTTTTGTAATGGTTTGACAATCCGTAATGTGGAGGACAGGCAAGCTTTGCTTGAGCTGTTTGTGGTATTCAATGGACAAGGTTCCTTTTGCATGGATCCAGGTATTGTTGTCAAAATGTTGAGGAGCACCGGTTGTTAAAAGACCGTAGACGCCCGAGTCTGCGATACAGTGGATGATCCCAAAGCGAAAGAGGAATTGACTGTCCTTGTTATTGGGGTCATTGTATACAAAGCCGGTCAGCTCGATGGTCTTTCCTGCAAATTGGTCAGGATAATCATAAATAACTTCCATGACTTCCATGTAATTCTCAGTGGTCACCTGGATCACTTTTTTATCAACATATTTCTTTGCCGCCTGCTTCATTTCTGACTCATAGGCAGACTTGGTAAAATAGCTACTAGTATCTGGTTTGAGATACTGGGTTGTTGTCCCTTCGTCCTGCTGGATTTCCTTGGAAGAACCAGCCGCAATCGGGAAGTGGTAGCCTTTGGCAGAAACCGTTTGGGAATCTAGTGTCACTGTAGGGAAAAATAGCCCGACAAACAAAGGAATACAGAGCAAGAAAATACTCGCCACTTTTGCCCAGAAGCCAGAGAGATGACTGTGGATCTTTATCTGCTTGACCCAGATGATCAGCTGCACAAGAGCTAAAACAAAGGACAAGAACATGGAAATATAAGCCAAGTAAGAATAGTGTAAGTTGATGTATTGATTGAGCTTACCAGATAATTGCAGGTACATGGTGAGCTCAAAATAGCCAGCTAATATCAAGAAACGAATCATAGCACTACCCCCACAAACCAAGCATAAAGGAGCACAACTCCACTCACAATTCCGATAAATTGCCAGATAAAACGGGTCTTGAGATAATTTTTCATCATGAGGAGATTTTTGACATCAAGCATAGGCCCAATCACCAAAAAGGCAAGAACAGGCGCTACTCCAAAACTTGTTAGAAGAGAGGATCCAACAAAGGCATCCGCCTCGCTACAAAGGGAGAGGAGGAAGGACAAGACCATAAGGAGGAGAATAGCAATAACCGGTGTCGCACTGATTGAGGTAAGGATCCGTGTTGGGACATAGACTTGGACGAGGCTGGCAAAGAGGCAACCAAATACCAGGTAACGTCCCGTATCAAAGAATTCATCAATCGCCTGCACCAAGACTTGGAAGAGCTTTTGACCTTTGCTCAAGCCCCTAAAATCATGTTCATGTACAGCCTTACGATGTTCTTTTTGGATCGAATCTGTCTGAATAAAACCAAGAAAGATTCCTAGCACCGTTGCGACCAGTAGGGAACCAAGGGCGCGGTAGAGGGCCATCTTGACAGAATTCCCAAAGGCTGAGTAGGTCGCAAAGAGAACGATGGGATTGATGACCGGTGCTGTCACCAGAAAGGGAACAGCAGTATAACTTGGGACTTTCTTTTCTAGAAAGCGATTGATAATGGGAACAATTCCACATTCACAGGAAGGAAAGATAAAGCCGATAAAGGTCCCAAAGAAGATCCGCCCAAATTTATTCTTGGGAAGAAAGCGGTAGACCCTCTCTGGGGTGATATAGACCTCAATAATCCCTGAAATGATACTTCCGATTAGGACAAACGGTAGGGCTTCGATAATAATCGAGAGAAAAATAGCCCCAGCCTGCAAGACGCTAGAGGGAAGGTGTTGAAAGAATGTCATTACTTAGCCTTCTTTGCTTCTTTAGTTGTAGCAGTTTCTTCCTTCTTTTTTTCTTCAGGGAATTCGACTGTTTTTTCTACATCTGGGAAACTTGCAAAGTTTTCAAACATTTTATCAAGATCATCTGTTTTTGAGAATTTAATAGCCATTGTTGGGCCTCCTTTTTATTTTCTTTCATTATAACAAAAAGGAAAGAGCAAGGGGGAAATGGAGCATAAAAGGAAAGATCCATAGGGTCAAAATTATTCTATGAAAAATCCCTGAAACAGAGACCAGAACTGGCGATCTCACCCCTTGGTGGCAGCAAAATATGCTATAATAGAAGCTATGGATAAATATGAAAAAATAGCCCAAGAATTGGGTGTTAGCTTAAAACAAATCGATACTGTATTGAGTCTGACCGCAGAAGGCTCAACTATTCCTTTCATTGCCCGCTATCGAAAAGATATGACGGGAAATTTAGACGAAGTAGCGATCAAGGCCATTATTGACCGGGACAAATCGTTAACGGCTCTGGCTGAACGAAAGGAAACCGTCCTTGCTAAGATTGAGGAACAAGGTAAACTGACAGAGGCGCTCAAGCAGGCTATTGAAGCTGCTGAAAAATTAGCGGATGTCGAAGAGCTTTATCTCCCTTATAAGGAAAAACGGCGGACCAAGGCGACGATTGCTCGAGAAGCAGGACTTTTCCCCTTGGCACGTCTCATTTTGCAAAATAGTCCAGACTTGGAAGCAGAGGCTCAGAAATTTATCTGCGAGGCCTTCCCAACTGAAACAGCGGCTTTAGCTGGTGCAGTAGATATTCTGGTAGAAGCTATTTCAGAGGATACCCAATTACGGGCCCTCACCTATCAAGAAATTCATGGGCATTCCCTCATGACGTCAACCTTGAAGGATGAAAGTTTAGATCCTAAGAGAACCTTTGAAATCTACTATGATTTTTCTGAAAAGATCAAGAATATGCAAGGCTACCGGACTCTAGCTCTCAATCGTGGGGAAAAATTAGGCGTTCTTAAAGTCGGATTTGAGCACCATCTAGATCGAATCATTCGTATTTTTGAGGCTCGTTTTAAAACTAAAAATGCCTATGTCGATGAGGTTATTCAGCAAGCGGTTAAGAAAAAAATCGTACCTGCAATCGAACGTCGGATACGGACAGAATTGACAGAAGTGGCAGAAGACGGGGCCATTCAATTGTTCTCTGAAAACCTACGGAATCTCCTGTTAATACCTCCATTGAAAGGGCGCGTGGTCCTTGGATTTGACCCAGCTTTTCGGACCGGTGCCAAATTAGCGGTTGTCGATGAGACAGGCAAAATGCTTGCAACCCAGGTTATCTATCCGGTTGTCCCTGCAAAACCAGATCAGATCGAGCAGGCCAAGAAAGATTTGTCCTCCTTGATCAAGGAGTTTGACGTAGAGATTATTGCGATCGGTAATGGAACCGCTAGCCGTGAAAGTGAGGCCTTTGTCGCAGATGTCCTCCATGACCATCCAGGGGTTCGCTATGTCATTGTCAATGAAAGCGGAGCCTCTGTCTACTCAGCTAGTGAGTTGGCCCGTCATGAGTTCCCAGAATTAACCGTTGAAAAACGCTCGGCCATCTCCATTGCCCGCCGCCTGCAAGATCCCTTGGCTGAGTTGGTGAAAATCGATGCCAAGTCGATCGGTGTGGGTCAATACCAGCACGATGTCAATCAGAAAAAATTGACGGAAAGTTTGGATTTCGTGGTAGATACGGTCGTCAACCAAGTTGGGGTTAATATCAATACGGCTAGTCCCTCTCTCTTAGCGCATGTAGCAGGGCTTAATAAGACCATCTCTGAAAATATCGTGAAATATCGGGAAGAAGAAGGTATGATCCTTTCACGGGCACAGATTAAAAAAGTCCCTCGTCTCGGAGCCAAGGCTTTCGAGCAGGCGGCGGGATTCTTACGCATTCCTGAAAGTAAAAACATTTTGGATAATACTGGCGTCCACCCTGAAAGCTATAAGGAAGTTGAAAAACTTTTTGAACTCCTTGGGATTACCGAACTCGATGAATCTGCTCAAGAAAAATTAAAAGCTGTCAAGATAGAGGAAATGTCGCCCCAGCTAGAACTGGGGCCGGAAACCCTGAAAGATGTCATTGATGATCTCCTAAAACCAGGTCGCGATTTGCGGGATTCCTTTGATGCACCCGTGCTCCGTCAGGATGTTTTGGATATTAAAGACCTCCACATTGGTCAAAAATTAGAAGGGGTTGTGCGCAATGTGGTTGATTTCGGAGCCTTTGTCGATATTGGTATTCACGAGGATGGCTTGATTCATATCTCCCATATGAGCAAGCAATTTATCAAGCATCCAAGCCAAGTCGTCTCTGTAGGAGATGTAGTGACGGTCTGGGTGAAGAAGATTGACGTGGAACGCGAAAAAGTCAACCTCAGTTTGGTAGCACCGAATGAATCTGACTGACTATGTACGCCAGGTATCTCTGGAAGATTTTGGTAGGGAATTCCGCCATCGAGCAGAGTGGAATGCGCGTCTGCAAACCACTGGAGGCCGTTTCTTTCCTAAGGATCGGCATCTTGATTTCAACCCCAAGATTTATCAGACGTTCGGATTAGAGACCTTTCGGAAAATCGTCCGCCATGAGCTCTGCCATTACCATCTTTACGATCAAGGAAAAGGCTATCGCCACAAAGATCCAGCCTTTAAACAGCTCCTTCAGCAAGTGGATGGACTTCGATTTACACCACCTCTACCAGAAAAGACTGGACGAGTCAAGCGGATCTATTTCTATCAATGTCCTCACTGTGGTCAAGAGTATAGGCGAAAGCGAAAAATCGATCTGAAGAAATATGCTTGCGGTCGCTGTCGCAGCCGTCTGCAATTCCTTGAAATGAGACAGGAATGAGAATCGGTCTTTAGGCGGATCTCTTTCTAGTTAGACTCTGCTAAAATAGGTCTAACTAGAAAGAGGAAAATCAAATGACATCATCATTTTACAAATCAAAACGCCACCGCCTGGTTTCAGGTGTGCTAGCTGGGCTGGCCGATAAATTTGGTCTGAGTGTAACGCTACTTCGCTTCTTGTTTATTCTTTTTACGGTCTCTCATGCCTTTATCGGTGTGATTATCTACTTACTGTTAGATACGACCTT
>OKVI01001024.1_pt1 | contig 12603 bp, 11 predicted proteins | sample 1607001 | NCBI WGS metagenome assembly OKVI01 (sample SAMN03281018, study PRJEB24777) | human gut metagenome | isolation source: fecal sample PR128 from 1 month old male Malay infant, vaginal delivered...
CGAGCTCCAAAACGCGCAATTACAAAATATAAAAGCGCCATGCCGGTATAGCTGGTTGGCCAAAAGAGCATAAAGAGCGCCTTTGCAGTTGAAAGACCCTCTTGGATCTCTGGAGAAGCACCTGAGACCTGCGAAGCGTATTGATTAAACACGCTCTGAGCAAGCTCGGGAAGACTTGTTCCTGCCATCGCGGCAAAGAATGCATCGTATCCCAGAAGTGCTAAAGCCGTTGCCCCTACAAGAAGAGATCCAACACCAACGGTGAGTTTCTCGGTTGCAAAAGCGTAGCCAACTCCAAGAGCAAGTGCGCAAGCGGTAACTGAAGTTGCCGCCTCCGTTGGTCCCGAGAGCAAATAAGCTGCTGCACCTGCAACAAGTACAGAAGTAATAGCGGGACCAAACCATCCGTGCCCTTTTTTGCAATAGACAGCAATTACCATGCCATACGCAACCAAAGCGGCTCCAATAAAAGAAAGAAGCCCGGTAATTACTCCACCAACAACGCAAAGCACAAATCCTTGCTTGTATGTTGGAGCCTCAAACGGACGCGGTTTGCCTCCGTTTTGGTTGCTTGGACCGGCAACATTCTGCGAGCTACTCTCTGGGCGAGAATACCCTTCAGGTGCCTGAGGAATATTTGAATCCGGTCTATCCATTGCTAACCAACTCTACCTAAAAAACAGATAGGTTATCCGCGACTACGGCCACCGCGGCTGGAAACCACAGGGACAGTGTAGGGCAGAAGTGCCATCTCGCGTGCGCGCTTGATAGCAAGTGCAATGTCGTGCTGGTGCTGCGTGCAGGTGCCAGTGACGCGACGAGGCTTAATCTTGCCACGGTCGGTCATGTACTTACGAAGAAGCTGAGTATCTTTGTAATCGATGAACTCAGTCTCCTCCTTGCAGAACTGGCAATACTTGCGACGCGGCTGGCGCTGGAAATCTTGTTTCTGCTGAGCCATGTCTTTTACCTTTCAGATGACAGTAACGTCTGTGTTGCTGTCTGACGTTTAAAACGGAATATCAGCATCGTAGAACTCCTCGTCTGGCGGAGCCGGAACGGGAGCGGGTGCCTGTGGAGTTGGAGCTGCATAAGATGGTGCACCCTGTGACATAGGAGCTCCACCCTGCTGATTCCTAGAAAGGAACTCGACCTCATCGACAACAACCTCAAGCTTGCTGCGACGCTGTCCTTCCTTCGTCTCCCAGGAGCTGAAACGAAGCTTGCCTTCAATAGCAACCTTCGAACCCTTGGAGAGGAAGCGGGAAAGTGCTTCAGCACGCTGGCCAAATACTACGCAGTCTACGAAGTTAGGAACATCTTCCCACTCACCAGTCTGCTGATTCCTGCGACGATCGTTAACCGCAACGCCGAAGGATAGAATCTGGGTACCGCCTGCTGTGGAGCGAAGCTCCGGGTCACGGGTCAGGTTGCCCGAAATGTTAACCCTGTTAATACTCATAAATCTCACTACCTCTCATCGTGGAATAATTCCACTTTTCCATTACAAGGACTTAGTCCTTATCGACTCGACGCACAATCATGTGACGCTTAACAGCATCATTGATTCGCAGGACTCGATCGAGCTCTGCAATCTGCGTTGGATCTGCATGGAAATTGATGAGGGTATAGTCACCCTCGGTAAGATCGTCGATCTCAAAAGCAAGCTTACGCTTACCCCAGTCCTCGACGCTGTCGACTACTCCGCCGTCAGTGGTGATAGCAACGTCAATACGCTTCATTACACCAGCGCGGACTTCCTCGGTGGAAGCTGGGTCAACAAAAAACAGCAGTTCATAGGCCTTCATATTGTCACCTCCTCTGGGCTAATGGCTTCGGGAAGTGAAGGTGCACCCGAAGCAGGAAAGTTCGACCAAGCATCATACCACATAAATGCTTAAATACGAAACTAGCCCACAAACTTTCTCACATGCAGTCCACATATATAGCTTAAATTGGCAATTTATCGCCTAATTGTCTTTAATCTTGCAAAGATTTGACGCGAATCTTTCTAATGTATGGTCAAACGCATAACTCAAATAACATGGGATTAAATAAGAAAAACGGCCATCACACAATCTGCATGATGGCCGTTTCGTTTATATGTGCTCTACATTACTGAGCTGCAGGTCCCTCAGGATTCTGAGCTGATGCGTCAGCTGGAGCAGCTGGTGCCTCAGGAGCCTCTGGAGCTGTTGGGATAATTGGCTCAACAACAACAGTTGAAGCTGGTGCAGGCTCTGGAGCTGCAGGAGCAACAGGTGCCTCAGGAGCTACAGGGGCCACTGGTGCTGCTGGTGCAACAGGTGCAACTGGCGCAGCAGGGGCCGCAGGGGCAGCTGGTGCAACTGGTGCAGCAGGTGCTGCAGGGGCAGCTGGTGCAGCAGGTGCTGCAGGAGCAACTGGAGCTGCTGGAGCAACGGGAGCTGCAGGTGCTGCTGGGGCTGCAACAGGCTCAGCTGGAGCAGCAACTGGGGCTGCAGGTGCAACTGGAGCTGGAGCAGCAACTGGGGCAGCAGGAGCTGCTGGAGCTGCTGGAGCTGGGGTTGCTACTGGTGCTGGTGCTGGTGCTGCAACAGGAACAGCAACAGGTGCTACTGCAGGAGCAGCGGTTGCTGCTGGTGCAGTTGGAGCGACTGGTGCTGGAGCTGCATAAGTAGCAGCTGCGCCATCACGTGGATCGTTAATGAATGGTGGCAGTGGATCATTGCTCTGTCCCCATGCAGGAACGTTGAACTGACGCATCCAAAGAGCGATTGCGTTCTGCATAAGAAGCATAACGATAAGACCAACAACGTGACCAATATAGCCAATAACCAGGAAGATTGGTCCCATCTGAATGAAGCCGCGTGCAAGAAGAGCAAGCACGACAAGACCAAGCTGCTGCTGGCTGGAAATATTCTGAGTTCTTGCAATGGCCATAGCCTGAGCACCAATGTTAACGAACATACTAATTGCAGCGCTACCGCCGATGATACCCATAATAATTGAGGTAACAATACCAAGTACAATGCCCATACCAAAGATACGGAACAGACCGCCCATATCATGCTTAATCATCTCGAAGATGTTCTTAAAAGCAAAACCAGCGGAGATGCGGCCATAAACTGATGCACGAACCTGAACAACATTAATGAACAGTGGATACACAAATGCTGCAACAATGAAGACTGGAATAAGAATCAGATTGATGACTGGAATAAAAGTAAGAATTCCAGTAGCAATGCTGTATGCCAGACCAAACGCAAGTGCAATGACAACTGCCTTGAAGCCGGTAACAATATAGGTACCAAACTTAAGATCTTTTTGCTTTGGACCAGCGTTGATACCCCATGCAGTTACGCGTGCAGTCTCAAGTGCATAGCCAACAAGTGCAAGAATTCCGACAACTGGAATAAGACCAAACAGAGCCATAATAAGGACAGGCTTCCACCAACCCTTTTCCAGAGTCAGAAGTGCCCAGGAGCGTGCAAAATAGCGATCGCGCCTGTAGCCATTCAACTCATCTGCTGAAACAGCCATTTAACTCTCCCCTCGTGTCAAAAATAATGACATCGAATTACTAAGCCTAAACATTCTATATAAAATCGAAAAATAAATATATCTTTATTGGTAACAATTAATCAAAAAAATGTTAAATGGCGGAGGAGGAGGGATTCGAACCCTCGTACCCCTAGAAGGGGTAAACGGTTTTCGAGACCGCCGCATTCAACCACTCTGCCACCCCTCCGAAGGGTGAAACGGCGCCCGTAGGCGCCGTGAAAATTCTGGCGGAGAGTCAGGGATTTGAACCCTGGAGACGCTTTAGACGCCTACACGATTTCCAATCGTGCTCCTTCGGCCACTCGGACAACTCTCCATATAAAACCGCACGGGACAGTATAGCGGATTTCTCACCAATATAGGACGAGAAGTTCTGTGTATTTTTAATACTTGTGTAGTATTGTCATACTCATAAAAAGTAAAACACCAGTAGGAGGTATGGATGCCACCGTTTTTCTCGCCTTATGGCACAGATGCAATTTCTGTGGGCATCCCCTACTGGCTGGACCTTCTAACAGTAATTATTGGTGCAATCTCGGGAATTTTAGTTGCACGAGATCGACACTTGGACCTTGTGGGCTTTGTGGGCCTTGGTCTTTTAGGCGGCCTGGGCGGCGGACTTATTAGAGACGTCATGATGCAAGAGGGCGGCGTTTACATGCTTAACTCGCCGTACGCCATTCCAGCGGCAGTATTTACCGCCGTTTTGCTGTTTATGTTTCCCGAGCCGCTTGGTAGATTTCCGCGCATGCTTGAGTGGACCGACATTATCTCTGTTGGCCTCTTTGCCGTTGTTGGTACCGATAAAGCCCTGGTATATCACCTGCTCCCCTTCTCGGTTATTCTGATGGGAAGCATCACGGGTGTTGGCGGCGGTATGCTTCGCGATGTCTTTCTTGGCGATATTCCTCGCATTTTCCAGCGAAGCAATCTCTATGCGTTTTGCGCAGTTGCTGGCGCTACCTCCTATTGGGCACTTGTTTCTTATGCGGGTGTCACCAAAATTTGGGCAGCTATTGTCTGCGTTGTGGTTACCGTTGGCCTCAGGCGCTGGTCGCTCAAATACAACGTGCTTTCACCTGCAGACGTTGACCTTACGCCGCATGTCATGCGCAGCGTCAACAAGTTGCGTCACAAAACACAAAAGCCAGGCAAGCAGCCTGAGCAGAACACTCCATCAAAGTAGCGCCTAGCCGCAATCGGACGGTCATTGAACAGTTTTGGCGGTTTTGGCGGTTTGGGCGGCTTTGGCGGCTTGGGCGGTTTTGCATCGCCTTCACATACCGTTTACCAGCACTTTATTTAAAATCTACCTAAAACAAAACTGGCGAGAAACCCTTGCAGCTGCAAGTTCTTCTCGCCAGATTGGTTATCTGTAAACGACGCTGTTACTTCTTGACCATGCCGTTACGGACTGCCCACTTACGGCGCTCAGTCTCGGAAAGAATACGCTTACGCATGCGGATGTTTTGTGGCGTGATCTCGACAAGCTCGTCGTCCATGATGTACTCCAGAGCCTCTTCCAGCGTAAACAGGCGTGGAGGAGTCAGCTGAACTGAAATATCTGCAGTTGAAGACCTCTGGTTGCCCAAAGACTTGGTGCGTGCAATGTTAACAACCATGTCGCCTGGCCTTGAACGCTCGCCAACCAGCATGCCCTCGTAGCACTCAACACCTGGAGCAACAAAGAGCTGACCGCGCTCCTGAAGCGTACCAAGTGCGTACGCAACGGCCTTCTCGGTAGACATAGAAATCATGGCGCCATTCTGGCGGCTACCAATATCGCCTGCAAAAGGACCGTACTCGAGGAAGGTGTGGTAGAAGACTGCGTCTCCGTGGGTGACGTTCATGACACGTGTCTTAAGACCCATGATGCCGCGGGTTGGAATCTTAAACTCAAGGTGCGTTTGAGTCTCGCCAGTGTCCATGATGGACATGGTGCCACCCACGTTACCAAAGACCTCAATAACCTTGCCGGCATACTCTGGGTTGCACTCAACAACAGCCTGCTCAATAGGCTCAAGTGTGTGGCCCTGAGCGTCCTTCTTGAACAGAACGCGAGGACGACCAACCTGGAATTCAAATCCCTCGCGGCGCATGCTCTCCATAAGAACGGAGAGGTGAAGAATACCACGGCCAGAAACCTCAATACCGGTCTTATCAGGAAGCTCCTCGATGCGCATGGTGACGTTATTCTCGCGTTCTGTCATCAGGCGCTCTTTGAGCTGACGGCCGCCAACAATGTCTCCCTCGCGGCCAACAAGTGGCGAGGTAGAAGGCTCAAAAATAATAGAAAGGGTTGGTGGATCAATCTCGATTGGATCAAGCTCAACGGGATTTTCTGGATCGGTGTAAACATCACCAATATCAGTTTTATCAACGCCAACGATTGCCGCAATATCGCCTGCGTCAACCTCATCGCACTCCTTACGACCCAGGTAGTCAAAGGTAAACAGCTGCTTGACCTGGCTCATAGCGCGGGAGCCATCGTTTTTGACAACAAGAATCTTGTCACCAGTATGAACGGTGCCAGAATACACACGGCCAATACCAATGCGGCCCAGGTAATCAGAGTGGTCGATAGTAACGCACTGCATAGCAAGAGGACCATCGATATCAACATCTGGAGCTGGAAGGCCGTCGATAATCATGTCGAGAAGAGGGAACATGTTGTCATTGTCATCATTTGGATCAAGGCGAGCGTAACCGTTAACGCCAGAAGCAAAGACAACGTGCTCCATGGTGAACTCAAGCTGCTCATCGGTTGCACCAAGGTCCATCATAAGATCAAGAGAATCGTTGACAACAGCCTCTGGGCGAGCACCGTCGCGGTCAATCTTGTTGACAACCATCATGATAGAAAGACCTGCGTCAATGGCGTGGCGCAGAACAAAGCGAGTCTGTGGCATAGGGCCCTCAGCTGCGTCAACCAGCAGAAGCGCACCGTCAGCCATCTTCAAAACGCGTTCTACCTCGCCACCGAAGTCAGCGTGGCCAGGGGTATCAATAACGTTAATCTTGACGCCCTTGTACTCAATAGAGATGTTCTTTGCCAGAATGGTAATTCCGCGCTCACGCTCCTGATCGTTGGAGTCCAGAATTCTCTCTTGAACCTGCTGGTTCTCGCGGAATGCATCGGTTGCCTTAAGCATCTGGTCAACCATGGTGGTTTTACCGTGGTCAACGTGGGCGATGATAGCAATATTTCTGATGTTGTCTTGACGCATAAGTCTCTATCTCTCGAAGGTATGTGCTTAGACTTGAATAGTTCAGGTCCAATTTTTATCAGCTTTAGAACTTTAGTGCAATTACGTGCCTAGAGCGCCCAGAAATTTCAATGAACGCAGCTTTTTCATTACAGAAGTGGCTCAAGCTCTCCCGCTGGCGCTGGATCTGACCACACAAACTGGTCGCCTTGGCCTTTTCCGTGAACCAAAGAATATGCCGAGAAACTCTTATAGCCCTTCTCGCCAAACTCAAGGAGCACGGCATCTTCGTAACCGCCCTCTTTGAGCAGTTGGATGGCTCCCTCGTATACAAGCGCATAGCGGACAGGCTCTTCAAGTCCTGCTTCTTTATCACCCTTCTGTTTGACCAGGTCAAGCACGCGCTTATGAGCGCCATCAAGCAGCTCTTCTGGACCGTCGTCAGAAAACTCATAACTTGCAACGGTGCCTGACGCATCTTCAACCACAAGCAAAACGTTAAGTGATTGGCCATCTGCAAGCAGGTCAAACGCATCCCCAAGCAGCTCAGTTGAGAGCATATCAAGCTGGGGAGAAACTCCATCTTTGCGCTCGTTGTTTTCAGCCATGCCGCTCCTTAGCATCGTTTTTGTACTTATTGTTCTCTATGATACATCGTGCAAGAAAAGAGGTCGAAAGCAAAAAGCCTTCGACCTCTTGGGTTTGTCAGATATCTGTCCAAAATCTGACAGCAAGGAAGTTGCAATGGTAAAACGCCACGCCTGAAAGCGCGTCTACCTACTCTGCTAGTGCCTCGCGAATGCGCGTGGTAACTCCCTCAAGTCTGTAGCACTCAACGTACTGACAAAGAGGACGCTTGATATGATCAACAACAAAGCGCTGGCCATCAATATTAAATTGAGCAAGGTTCTTGTAGAGGTGCTCAGTTGCTGCCTTGACCTCCTCATCATTGAACGCGTAATGGCCAGAAATATCAAGAATATCCAGAGACAGTTTGTGATCAGCAAGAATCTGCTCAACAGTCAGATTGACCTGGTCACCCACCATCCACTTGCGCCAACGCTCAGTCTCAATTGCCTTGACTAACAGGGTGTTTCTCAAGCCAGAGACCTCGTCTGCCTTCAGGAGACCTTCTTTAACCAGAAGATCCTCTACATCGCAAAGCTTCAAATATGCGCGAGTCTCCTCTGTCCCGTACTGTGGAGCTACGTTTGAAGCGGTGACATTTGCAGGAGTATGCTCAAGCAGCGTCACGTCATCAAGGTAGTCTGCGTTGTGCTCCTTAAGACCAACACCGTAGCTCTTGGCCATCTCAGCAAGGCTAATGGCAGCCTCAAAATCATAATGGCCAACCTGCTCCGTAAGACGGGTAAGCGTTCCCGTCTGTCCAACAATAAAGGTTGGCATAGGCAGACCCTTAGCAGTCAACTCACTCTTAAGCTGCTCAATGAAGGTGTGATACTTATCGGTAGAGGTTAGGCCGCCGTTTGTTTCTTCGGTACCAACCTCATAGCCAATCTCAGGAAGACCGCGAGAAACACGTTCTTTCTCGCACCACTCAATCAAATCAACCGTACGACGAAGAACCACATCAAGCGGAATAACCTTACCAATCTCAAAAGGATCCTTTGTTGGGTCAATCATCAGCAGGTCAAAGCCGTTAAGCATATCAGCAAGATAGGACTTCTTGGCAAGCTCCATGGCCTCATCTTCTGGAAGGTGAGCATTGCGCTCCTCATCGCGCTGCCAAGGACCACCGTGGTCACGGCAGAGATAGTACAGGCCGTCAAAACCAACCTTCTGAGCTGCTTCAGCAATATCTTCCGAGAAACGCTTCTGATCCCAAGAATTTACGTATCCCCCACCAAGTTCATCAAGATCAACCTGGTTTCGAGATGCAATAAACATCAGAGGAAAATCGCAGTCCCTACCAAGTTCAAAAGCTGCCTGGAGCAGGTTGGGCGACATTGGTCCAATTCCTAACAGCGTGGCGGACTTTCCTGTGTCCTGAAGCTTAAGCAACCCTTCAACAGCTTTTTTGATTGGTAGCTTTTCCATAATTACCCCTTCCCAAGAGTGTTTCTTGGTAATAAGAAGGGCGTGGGGGTTGAATCCCTACGCCCCTCTCCTTTTGACTTCAATTTTTATGGTCTAAGACCAAAAGGTACATGCGCTTCTCGCCGTGTGTTACTTGTTGTCCTCAAGCTTTGGCTTAGTAAGAACAAGAATTGCAACACCTACTGCAACACCAATTGCCATATCAAGGGTGTAGAGGGCAATGTTGTTTGTAGCTGCAGCAACAATCATGCCACCGTGAGGAACAAAGCACTCAATACCATGCCAAGCAGCAAGGCCAGCACCAACTGCAGAACCAATCATGATTGCAGGAAAGGTGTGTGCAAGATCCTTAACAGCAAATGGAATTGCGCCCTCAGTAATACCAATGAGTCCCATGAAGACTGCAGAGATACCCATCTGCCTATCAGTGTCGTCAAACTTGCTGCGAGCAATAAGAGATGCAACACCGCAGACCAGTGGAGGAATAGCAACTGCAACACGGAATGCACCGTTAGGACCATAAACACCTGCGGTCATAAGAGCCATGGTAAAGGTAGAAGCAGTCTTGTTAACTGGGCCGCCCATATCAAATGCGGTCATAAGGCCAATTACAATGCCGAGTACAACTGCAGAGCCACCCTGAAGGCTTGAAAGCAGGTTTGTCAGCCAGTCCATGAAGGCGCCAAGTGGAGCTGCCAGAACATAGATGTAAAGCATGCCAAGAGCAAGCGAAGACAAGCTTGGAATGATCAGAATTGGCATGATGGTACGAATGGTGTTATTGACCTTCCAGCTCTTCATCCACTGGACAAGGTAGCCAGCAGCAACGCCAAGGACCATTGCGCCCAAGAAACCAGTAGAAACCTGAACCTCGCCTACAGGAACAGGATTGCTTGCCAGGTAACCAAGGACAAAGCCAGGTGCCAGAGCAGGCTTTCCGCCCAAAGAATAGGCAATGTAAGCAGCAAGGACAGGAATCATCATCTTGATGCCGGCCATACCAATAAGGTTAAGGCTCTGCATCAAAGGATTGGTGACTTCAATACCGTCTTTTCCTGCGGTTCCTGTAGCTAGCGAGAAAGCCAAGAAGACTCCGCCAACTACGACAATAGGAATAAAGTACGAAACACCAGTGTTAAACGCCTTTAGAAGGTCTTTTCCGACCTTGCCCAAAACTGAGGGACTCTTTTCCTCTGCCATGGGTTTCTCCTCTCTTCTTCCTTGCGTTATCACTTACGCGCTTGCTACTCAGCCAGCGCAACTACCTGATCAATAACCTTTGCTGGATCTGCAATAGCAAGCGATGGATCCAGCGTAAGAACGCGGCCCTCATCGCGTTTCTCGTCAAACCGCTCGTCGCCTTCAATGCCAATTGCAATGGCGAGAAGAACAACGTCGGCAGCGTCAACTTCGTCCTGCTCAAGCTCGTTCTCAATACCGTAACCGCCCTGAGCTTCTACCTTGAATTCATAGCCGCGACGCTCACATTCTTTCTCGATAGCCTCTTTTGCCATCCAGGTGTGAGCAATTCCAACCGTGCAAGCGCATACAGCAACGACGTTCATGGTTATGTCCTCTCGCAAAGTAAGTTGTGAGCCCCTAAGCGGGGCGCACGAGCACGTCTTTTGACGACGTACGTTTCCAAGTCATACTTTGCATTGTTTTAATCTTTTTTGAAAGAAGATTTCGGTAAACGTCTAATCTACCTTGTGTTATGATGAATTTTGTTAAACGTTTAACCAACGTAGAATCCAGCAGACTCACTAACGTTGGTATTTTGCAAGTACCTTGTAAGAATTTCGGTGAAATGAGTGCCAATGTCTAAGACCACTATCATTGACCTTGCAAAATTAGCAAATGTTTCCATTGCCACCGTTTCAAATTACCTTAATGGGCACTTTGAAAAGATGTCCGAAGCAACTAAGCAACGTATCAAAAAAGCAATTGAAAATACGGGATATATTCCAAGTGCCCAGGCTCAAGCAATGGTTAAAAAGAGCTCTGGAATTATTGCCGTTCTCATATTGGACAACACTAATGCCTGGGCCGCTCAAATGACCAACGGCATTGAAGACGCCGCTCTTGAGGCTGGATATCAGACAATTATTTGTAATTCTCGCTTTGACCCCACGCTTGAAGCCGACTGGGTCGAGAAAATGCTTTCAATTGGAGCAGATGGCATGCTTATCCAGCCTACCAATCAATTTAGAGCGGTAGACAGGCGAATTGCTAAAGTTGGAAAACCCGTTGTCTATTTTGACTGCGACCTTCTTGCCCTTAATACTTCCTGGATAAAAAGTAACCTCTACGACGGCGTTTATTCAGCGGCGACGCATTGTGTTGAACGCGGATACGAAAACTTTTTAATCATTGGTGGAGAGCCAAAAGGTCGTACTAGAATTGAACGAGAATCTGGCTTCACTGATGCTTTAGAAGCCTTACATAAACCTCATGAGCGTCTCACCATGGAGCAAAGCACGCTGTCTATCTCTGACATCACGCAATGGCTCAATAATCACATTCTTCCGTCAAAGAAAACACTGGTATTTGTGCCAAATCAATGGGCTCTTAAAAGTGTCTATAATGCCTTGCAATCCTACGAGACAGTAATTCCAAAGCAAGTTGGCCTGTTGGGATTCAATAACACTGATTGGACTGACCTGCCCGTTAAAAGCATCTCAACCATTGTTGAACCTGTCTATGAAGAGGGCTACGCCGCTTGCAAGATGCTCCTTAAAAGAATCAAGGATCCCTCGCTTGAGCCCGATCACAAGCTGCTCACCTGCAAACTAAACTGGCTCAAATCAACCATCTGACAAAAAATGGCGAGAAGACCAACTGATCTTCTCGCCATACGTTACTGCTTTAACCAAAGCGCTTACAGAACGTGGACCTCATCTTTGGTGAAATCAACAAAGGCATGGTCACCAACGTTGTAAATCTTATGCGTACGAGGGTTGAAGTCTGTAATCTTGATGAGCGTATCGCCTACCATAACGTGATAGTTCTGATAGTGACCCATGAAGCGAGATAGAACTACCTCACAGGCAAGTGTTCCCTCGTCAGCGAGGCGTGCGGACTCTGGACGAAGAACAATGCAGCACTCTTTGCCCTTATCCAGGTGAGAGCATCCGCTGGCTTCAAACTCATGGCCCTCAAAGCGGCAAAGTGCCGTCTCAGGATCAAGCTTGTCTGCAATGGTTGCATGCAGGAAGTTTGACTCACCAATAAAGTCTGCAACAAACTCGTCTGCTGGGTGATAGTAAACCGTCTGAGGATCGCCAACTTGGTCCACAACACCCTTTTTCATAATGATGATGTTGTCTGAAAGCGCCATTGCTTCTGACTGGTCATGTGTGACGTAGATGGCGGTAATACCAGCCTCTTGCTGGATGCGACGGATCTCGTTACGCATGTCAACACGAAGTTTTGCATCAAGGTTTGAAAGAGGCTCGTCAAAGAGGAGCACGCTTGGTTCAATAACCAGAGCACGCGCCAAAGCAACACGCTGCTGCTGACCACCAGAAAGTTGGTTAGTCATGCGCTCTTCCATGCCCTCAAGTCCAACAAGACCAAGGATGTGAAGGACCTTCTCGCGAATTACTGCCTTGTCCATTTTGCGAAGCTTGAGGCCGTAGGCAACATTGTCAAAGATGTTGTAGTGAGGAAGTAGCGCATAGCTCTGGAATACCATAGCGGTATCGCGCTTGTTTGGAGTAAGCTCATCAATCTGCTCGTCGCCGAGGAAAATCTTTCCCTCATCAGGGCTCTCAAAACCAGCAATCATGCGCAGGAT
>OKVI01001028.1_pt1 | contig 12556 bp, 8 predicted proteins | sample 1607001 | NCBI WGS metagenome assembly OKVI01 (sample SAMN03281018, study PRJEB24777) | human gut metagenome | isolation source: fecal sample PR128 from 1 month old male Malay infant, vaginal delivered...
GTTGTCGCATTGCAACAGGATCTTATTCATAACGTAAAGCCTCAGCGGGTTGGGTGGCGGCAGCGCGCCAGGAAGGATAGAGCGTAGAAAGCAGCGCAATGGCCATTGCGGCCAGCGCAATACCGACCACCTGCAGCGGTTCGATAGCAACCGGCAGCGCCGCGCCATCAAGCAGCGCGCCGATGATCGGCATTAAGTTATTCAACTGACTGGCCAGCAGCGCCCCGAGAACGGCCCCGAGTAACGCGCCAATGATCCCGGCGCTGGCCCCTTGCACCATAAAGACGGCCATAATCTGGCGCGGCGTCAGCCCCTGGGTTTGCAGGATGGCAACTTCGCCCTGCTTTTCCATTACCATCAGACCAAGCGAGGTGATGATGTTAAACGCCGCGACCGCGACGATCAGGCTCAGCAGCAGGCCCATCATATTTTTTTCCATACGCACGGCCTGGAACAGTTCGCCTTTACGCTCGCGCCAGTCCTGCCATTTTGTGCCTTCCGGCAAGGTTTGCTGGCTGAGGGTATCGACCTTCAGCGGTGCATCGAGCCACAGACGCCAGCCGGTAATGTTGCCCACCGGATAACGCATCAGACGCGAAGCATCCTGGATATTCATGAGCATCTGGTAGCCGTCAACTTCGCTGTTGGCGGCAAACGTGCCAATAACCGTGAACAGACGCTGGCTGGGCAAACGTCCCATCGGCGTAAACTGGCTGGCAGACGGCACCATCACGCGCAGCTGGTCGCCACGGTTCACGCCAAGCTGCCCGGCAAGCTGTTCGCCGAGGATGACGTTGTATTTGCCCGCTTCCAGATCGCTTTGCTTCACGTTGACCAGATACGGCGTGAGCGGATCTTTTTGCGCCGGGTCAATACCCAGCATGACGCCCACCGCCACGCTGCGGGCGCTTTGCAGGACGACATCGCCCGTTGTCACCGGCGCAACGCGCGTGACACCCTGTAACTTCGCCGCACTTTCCGGCAGTTGTTGCGGGTTAACGGAACCGTTGGTTGAAGAGAGAATGGCCTGCGGCATCAGCCCCAGGATGTTGTTTTGCAGCTCGCGCTCAAAGCCGTTCATGACGGAAAGCACCGTCACCAGAGCCATCACGCCAAGCGTAATGCCAATAGTCGAAAGCCAGGAGACAAAGCGACCGAAACGGTCCGCGGCGCGCCCACGCATGTAGCGTAAGCCTATGAAGAGTGCGACAGGTTGATACATGAAGTCCGTCTGTTTGCTGATAGCAGACCCACGAGTATATAAGCGAATCCGTTAAGCGTAAATGACTGAAACCGTAAGCTTTGGTAATCATTTTTCTGAAAAATTCAGCTAAATCAGAATGCTACTCTTCGAATTATCGCGCCACAACCTCCACCTTTTCCGAAAAACTTCCTGATACAGACTGTTTCCCGTTACATCCCGGCTGCGTTTACCAACAATTGTTCGTTCGTTTATGGCAATAAGGTAGTTGCGAACAATGAAGCAAAAAGCATTATGGATTAACCAGATAAAGGGGCTGTGTATCTGCCTGGTGGTAATCTATCATTCGGTTATCACATTTTATCCCCATCTGACGGGGCTACAACATCCGTTGTCCGGTCTTCTCGCCAAATGCTGGGTCTATTTTAACCTTTATCTCGCGCCCTTCCGTATGCCGGTATTTTTCTTCATATCCGGTTATCTGATCCGTCGTTATATTGACGAGGTGAACTGGCGCACCAGTTTTGACAAACGGATCTGGAGCATTGTCTGGGTCCTTGCGCTGTGGGGCGTATTGCAATGGCAGGCGCTGAGCCATCTCAATGCCTGGCTGGCACCTGAACGTGAGCTGGCCACCTCCTCGAACGCCGCGTATGCCGATTCACTTTCCGGGTTTGCGTGGGGGATGCTCACTGCCAGCACCAGCCTGTGGTATCTGTACGCCCTGGTGGTCTATTTCACGCTATGTAAACTGCTTACCCGCTGGAAGCTGCCCGTACTGGGGCTGCTGGCACTGGCCAGCATCACGATCAATTTCCTGCCGCTGCCGTGGTGGGGAATGAACAGCGTGGTACGCAATATGATCTACTACAGCCTTGGCGCGTGGTATGGCGCAGAGCTGATGGTCTGGATGAAGGGGCTGAACCTGCGTCGCACCTGGCTGGCGCTGGCCGCTTTTGCTGCGGTCTCCGTGGTACTGTGGTTTGCTAACGTTCCGCTGCTGCTTTCCCTGCTGTCGATCGTGCTGATCATGAAGCTTTTCTATAGCCTCGAGCAGCGTTATGCCGTTCATCCCAGCAACCTGCTTAACGTTATCGGCTCAAACACCATCGCTATCTATACCACGCACCGCATCCTGATAGAGGCCTTCAGCCTGTTCCTGATTGGTGAGATGAATGCTGCCTACTGGCCGGTCTGGGCCGAGCTTGCCTTAATCCTGGTCTACCCATTTGCCAGCCTGCTGATCTGCACCCTCGCCGGACTTGGCGTACGCAAAATATCGACGGCACTGTTTGGCGATCTGTTCTTCTCTCCCCCTTCCGCGAGCGCACTGTCTCCGGCAACCCGATAATACCGCCCTCGCCCCCCGTCCGGGGGCGAATCTTCCCGCGTTGCAGTTCAGATTTGCTTATGCAAAACGATCGAGGATAATAAAGACATTGCGTATCAGTGATATGCCCCAATACTGTTGGTATATCCACAAGAGACTCTGACATAGCCATGCCTGAACACTATCGTTATTCCCTGCCTGTTAAAGCGGGCGACCAGCGCCAGCTGGGCGAACTCGCTGGCGCTGCGTGCGCCACGCTGGTGGCAGAAATCGCTGAGCGACATCCTGGTCCGGTGGTGCTGGTCGCCCCGGATATGCAAAATGCGCTGCGACTGCATGATGAAATTCGCCAGTTCACCGATAACCTGGTCTTCAGTCTGGCCGACTGGGAAACGCTGCCGTATGACAGCTTCTCCCCGCATCAGGAGATCATCTCCTCGCGCCTGTCGACCCTCTATCAGTTACCGACCATGCAGCGCGGCGTGCTGATCGTTCCGGTCAACACCCTGATGCAGCGCGTCTGTCCTCACAGCTATTTGCACGGCCATGCGCTGGTGATGAAAAAAGGTCAGCGCCTGTCCCGGGACGATCTGCGCGCGCAACTGGACAGCGCCGGATACCGTCATGTCGATCAGGTTATGGAGCACGGGGAATACGCCACGCGCGGTGCGTTGCTCGACCTGTACCCGATGGGCAGCGACCAGCCGTATCGACTGGACTTCTTCGACGATGAGATCGACAGCCTGCGCGTATTCGACGCCGACACGCAGCGCACGCTGGAAGAAGTGGAAGCCATCAATTTATTACCCGCCCATGAATTCCCGACGGACAAAACCGCTATCGAGCTGTTCCGCAGCCAGTGGCGCGACAAGTTCGACGTTAAGCGCGACGCTGAGCATATCTATCAGCAGGTCAGCAAAGGTACGCTTCCTGCCGGGATCGAATACTGGCAGCCGCTGTTCTTTAACGAGCCATTGCCCGCTCTGTTCAGCTACTTCCCGGCGAACACGTTGATTGTCAACACCGGTGATATCGACGCCAGCGCCAGCCGCTTTGAGAGCGAAACCCGCGCGCGCTTTGAAAACCGGGGCGTAGACCCGATGCGTCCGCTGCTGCCACCTGAAGCGCTGTGGCTGCGCACCGACGAGCTCAACGCCGAACTCAAGCGCTGGCCTCGCGTACAATTGAAAACCGATACGCTTGCCGATAAAGCTGCCAACACCAATCTTGCATTCCAGAAGCTGCCAGATTTAGCCGTTCAGGCACAGCAGAAATCCCCGCTGGAGAGTCTGCGCAAGTTCCTCGATGCCTTTACCGGCCCGGTTGTCTTCTCCGTTGAGAGTGAAGGCCGCCGTGAAGCGCTGGGCGAACTGCTGGGGCGGATTAAAGTTGCTCCGAAACGCATTTTGCGCCTGAGCGAAGCCACGGGGACGGGGCGTTATCTGATGATCGGTGCCGCCGAGCACGGGTTTATCGATACCCTCAACAACGTGGCATTAATCTGTGAAAGCGACCTGCTGGGTGAACGTGTTGCGCGTCGCCGTCAGGACAGCCGTCGCACCATTAACCCGGATACGCTGATCCGCAACCTGGCGGAACTCCATCCGGGCCAGCCGATTGTGCACCTTGAACATGGCGTGGGTCGTTATCAGGGGATGACGACGCTGGAAGCCGGTGGCATCAAAGGTGAATACCTGATGCTGACCTACGCCAACGACGCCAAACTCTACGTGCCGGTCTCATCCCTGCATCTGATCAGCCGCTACGCCGGGGGTGCAGAAGAGAATGCACCATTGCATAAACTGGGCGGTGACGCCTGGGCACGCGCGCGGCAGAAAGCGGCGGAAAAAGTGCGTGATGTGGCGGCCGAGCTGCTGGATATTTATGCCCAGCGTGCGGCCAAAGAGGGCTTTGCCTTTAAGCATGATAAAGAGCAGTACCAGCTGTTCTGCGACAGCTTCCCGTTTGAAACCACGCCGGACCAGGCTCAGGCCATCAATGCCGTGTTAAGCGACATGTGTCAGCCGCTGGCAATGGACAGGCTGGTCTGCGGCGATGTCGGCTTCGGGAAAACCGAAGTAGCCATGCGCGCGGCGTTCCTCGCCGTTGAGAATAACAAGCAGGTGGCGGTGCTGGTACCCACCACCCTGCTCGCTCAGCAGCACTTCGATAACTTCCGCGACCGCTTTGCCAACTGGCCGGTACGCATCGAGATGCTGTCACGTTTTCGCAGTACCAAAGAGCAAACGCAAATCCTGGAGCAGGCCAGCGAGGGTAAGATCGATATTCTGATCGGCACCCACAAACTGCTGCAGAGCGACGTGAAGTGGAAAGATCTGGGGCTGCTGATTGTTGATGAAGAGCACCGTTTCGGGGTACGCCATAAAGAGCGTATTAAAGCGATGCGTGCCGACGTCGATATCCTGACCCTGACCGCAACGCCGATCCCGCGAACCCTGAACATGGCGATGAGCGGCATGCGCGATCTGTCAATTATCGCCACGCCGCCGGCGCGTCGTCTGGCCGTGAAAACCTTTGTGCGCGAATACGACAATCTGGTGGTCCGCGAGGCCATTCTGCGTGAGGTGCTGCGCGGCGGTCAGGTCTATTACCTCTACAACGACGTGGAAAATATCCAGAAAGCGGCAGACCGGCTGGCAGAGCTGGTGCCGGAAGCGCGTATTGCCATCGGTCACGGGCAAATGCGCGAGCGCGAGCTGGAACGGGTGATGAACGACTTCCATCACCAGCGCTTTAACGTGCTGGTGTGTACGACCATCATTGAGACCGGGATCGATATCCCGACGGCCAACACCATCATTATTGAACGCGCGGATCATTTCGGTCTGGCGCAGCTTCATCAGCTGCGTGGCCGCGTCGGGCGTTCGCACCATCAGGCCTATGCCTGGCTGCTGACGCCGCATCCAAAAGCGATGACCACCGATGCGCAAAAACGTCTGGAAGCGATCGCCTCGCTGGAAGATCTGGGCGCTGGCTTTGCGCTGGCGACGCACGACCTGGAGATCCGCGGTGCGGGTGAGCTGTTGGGTGAAGATCAAAGTGGCTCGATGGAAACCATCGGTTTCTCGCTCTACATGGAGTTGCTGGAAAACGCGGTCGATGCCCTCAAGGCCGGACGCGAACCGTCGCTGGAAGATCTCACCAGCCAGCAAACCGAAGTTGAGTTACGCATGCCGTCTCTGCTGCCGGACGATTTCATTCCGGATGTGAACACCCGCCTGTCGTTCTACAAACGTATCGCCAGTGCGAAAAATGAGAACGAGCTGGAAGAGATCAAAGTCGAGCTTATTGACCGCTTTGGCCTGCTCCCGGATGCCGCACGCAACTTGCTGGATATTGCGCGGCTGCGTCAGCAGGCGCAGAAGCTGGGCATCCGTAAGCTTGAGGGCAACGAGAAAGGCGGCGTGATTGAGTTTGCCGAGAAAAACCACGTTAACCCTACGTGGCTCATCGGTTTACTGCAAAAGCAGCCGCAGCATTTCCGCCTGGATGGGCCAACGCGTCTGAAATTTACGCAGGAGCTGACGGAGCGTAAAACCCGTATGGACTGGGTACGCAACTTTATGCGCCAGCTGGAAGAGAACGCGATCGCATAATCTGCTCTGCCCCCGGTTGCGCCATGCTACCGGGGGTAACAATTTACAAACTCTTTTCACTTCACCCGATCTTCCCGACAGACCCCTTCGCCATAATTATCACTAACCGTTATAAAACAATCACCCTGTCATTTATATGGATTATAGTGATGATGACCTCTTCGCGTTTCACTCGCTGGATAACCGTGTTAGCGCTGGCCGCAACGGTCGCGGTTGTACTTCCCGCTCGCGCAAACACCTGGCCACTCCCGCCTGCAGGCAGTAAGGTGGTTGGGGAAAACCGTTTTCATGTGGTTGAAAACAATGGTGGATCGCTTGAGGCGATTGCCAAAAAATATAACGTCGGCTTTCTGGCCTTACTACAGGCCAACCCCGGCGTTGACCCTTATGTCCCGCGCGCTGGCAGCGTGTTAACCATCCCGCTGCAGACGATTTTGCCGGATGCGCCGCGCGAGGGGATCGTGATAAACCTTGCCGAACTGCGTCTTTACTATTACCCGCCCGGTAAAAATGAGGTGACCGTATACCCTATTGGTATTGGCCAGTTGGGCGGTGACACGCTGACCCCAACGATGGTCACCACCGTATCAGACAAGCGTGCAAACCCAACCTGGACGCCAACGGCCAATATTCGTGCCCGCTATAAAGCGCAGGGGATCGATCTGCCCGCCGTTGTACCGGCCGGCCCGGATAACCCAATGGGCCACCATGCCATCCGCCTCGCGGCCTATGGCGGCGTGTACCTGTTACATGGAACGAACGCGGACTTTGGTATTGGCATGCGCGTCAGCTCCGGCTGTATTCGTCTGCGCGATGACGATATCAAAACGCTCTTCAACCTGGTCACGCCGGGCACCAAAGTGAACATCATTAATACCCCGATCAAGGTCTCTGAGGAGCCAGGCGGCGTGCGACTGGTTGAAATTCACCAGCCGTTATCGAAAAACATTGATGACGATCCGCAGACGCTGCCAATCAATCTGAATGCGGCGATGGTGAGTTTTAAAACCGATGCAAGGACGGATGGCATTGTGATGGAGCGGGCAATGGAAGCACGTTCGGGCATGCCGACTGACGTTACACGACATCATGGTGTTGCCCAGCAGTCGATGTAAATCAGAAAGAAAAACGCCCTGCACGTGTGCAGTAATGCCGTTCACTTAAGGCTCGCGTGACTTAAAGCTGAACGGATATTTAGGCGGCACATAAAGCACTGAACGATCGTATCGTCGGTGCTTTCTTTCTTCTGGCAGGATAAAGTATTTTACATTTTTCCTCATTCCCTTCAAAGAGTTATTGATATTTCCCGTCGCACCTTTGCCACAGACCCGTACCCGGGACACCAGGATACCCCGGGTTCACAGGAGGTGGCAATGAGTTGCTGCTTAAACTCAGGAGAATAATCAGGGCAGCCTTTACGTCTGCCAGGAATCACATTTTTATGCATATCTGACACTTTGATTCCCACCACGTATTTGGTGGACGCCACGTTTTCGGATGCATCAGATTATGACCAGACGGCTCTCGCAGGACGCTTACTGTCATCCAGCCTGCGCTGGTTCTGGTTATCGCAAGGGCCAAAGGTTCTAAACTGGTTCTGGCCGCCTGGCAGAACAACCAACAGCGCGATTCCGAACAGGCAGAAGCCGCACTAACGCTGATTCAGGAAAATATAAAAGAACTGAATATTATTTAGTCTACTATTTCAGACATGTAAAGACAGCAGGCACAAAGCCCGCTACATCTATCAATGATATATAACATAAGACATGGTTAACACAGTAACGCCCAGATACACAGTCAATATCATTAAAAACACTTTATATTCTGTGAAAAATTTCAATGGCACACTAATATAGCATTTCCGTCGGGAAGGCTTACGTATCGACATATATAACTGGTAGATTCCCGGAGCATATTTCAATGACTGTAATTTATTGCGCACACACCAGTGTTTTTTTGTTTCTGTAATCAAAAGACAAATCAATATACACTGCCATTAACGCAAGCATCACGCCTACAGCCAAACCATTATTATAAAAAAAAGCTTTACAAGGTAAAATCAGAGCAATAAATTCATTCATTATTACATTCCCATATGCTCACGAGCTTTATCACCATAAAACCAGGTAAAAAATTCCCCCATACCACAAAATATAACTATGCATAGAACAGCCATTATAATTAAAAACCAGCTGGATATAGGTTTACCGCCCTCACCAAAAGTGCCAATGGTTATCATAATTCCAAAAAAGAACATCAGCCCGGCGATCCCACAAACTTCCCACGGTGTCGTGTATCTTTTCTCCTGGGGATAATCAGGTTGGCGAGTTAATCTGGACGACAGCGCCGTCATTGAAAACCTGTTCTGTTCGGAAGCGGCCACCAGCTGATCACCCTGCGCATACACCACTGCATCTGATGCCAATGCCAGCATCAGCCAGACGTACCCGGCAGAATGCTCACCGAGTGACATTTCAAGATCCAGCCTGTCCGGTACGGCCTTTTTCTCATCCAGCACTTCCAGAAGCGGGTACTTCTCCGTGCGAGAGAGTCCGGTATACCAGAGTTGTTTTGGTTTACTGACAGCTTCCGCTCGCAGATAAACAGGAACTGTTGTTTCAACGTCTGTAACCCCCGTCATCGGTTGATAAAGATAAACCCGTTTTTCTCCTTCTGTTTTGACGTAGTAATTTGTGAAGAGAAGCGCAGTAACATTTTCCATCTGTTTAGACTCTTCTTCGTCAGAATGAAGGTCTACACAGATAAGCAGCCGTTCAACAACATACCCGTTAGTCTGATTTATCCATTCCGTGACTTGCGTATAGTCCGGACATTCAGGCAAAAAGGTGATTTTTTTAGTAGAGATCGCTAACCGTTCGAGCACACGACGGAGCTCATCGCTACAGGATTCGTCCCCACCGCGAACCCACACAAGCGCTTCAATCTGCTGGTACTTAGAAAGTTTTCCTGCCATCGGCTCCAGAACGTGGATCATTGCCTGCCCAGCTCTCGTGAAATCGAACGATTTTTCCAGTTCGATTTTCAACGGCATTTTAGCGGCCAGCGGAAACTCCCCCTCCAGTTTCAGCATACTCAGCGCCAGTTCTTTCGTTGCCTTCGGAGGAGTCAGCACGGACCAGCCTGCCAGGGTAATGTTGCCCCTGGCGTAGCTGACAACCTTGTATTCCTGTTCGGCCGCGATCAGCAACCGCGTTTCCACGTAGTGCCTGAGCCCGTGATACACGGCAGAGAACACTTGTACGAACCCCGTCAGGAAAACAACCGGAATCACCACAGACTGGGCAAGAAAATCGAGATCGACATGTTTATTACCCGGCCAGGTGACAGCCCGGACGGCCAGGCAGATAACCACGACGACCACATATAAGAGACATATCCACAAATAGGGATATTTCTCGTCAAATTCATTCTGTTTTGAGAATAACCACCAGTTCATCAAACAGCCCCCGCAGTGGGGAGCGTGGTGCGAATGGCACAGCCGCACGCCGCTTTACAGCCATCCACGACCACGCCGCGGCCGTTCATCGTCCATGTCGGGTGGCATTCGTTGATAGGGAACGTTCCTTTATGCTCAGGGCACATAACCAGATCGTTTTTCAGAGCCACAGGTTTTCCCATAAAGTCCGCGCCGGACGCTTTAATCACTTTTCCACCGCTCACCAGCGGATCGTTCAGTCGAATTACACCGTTCATTAGTATCCCTTCCTTCCAGCATTCATATTGCATTGCATATGGTCCCAACCGGTGTAGCCTTTTACTGCAGGGACTTTATCGGGCAGGTCCTGATAGTTCGTTTTAAACTGGGCAATATCCTCTTTCAGACCTTGTTTGGTGATGTAGTCCAAGCCCCAGGCAGGACCAGAAGATTTAGGCTTTAGGTAGTGTACAGCCCCATCTGACGCGGTATATGTAATCCCCGGTCCGCCCGGCAAAATTCGCGGATCATCAAACGGCTTGGACGACATATACAGCCGGTGTTTGGTCTGCAAAAAACCCTGGTCGTTGACCACTGTGAAGGAAAGAACATCTTCCTTCTGTGGGGCATTCATTCCATTAAGATCATTTTCACCAGGGGAAAACTGTGCAATTTGCCAGGTCTGCCCATAATCTTTCGAAACCCTAAATCCACCAACACCCCAACCAGTTATTGCAATATATTTCTCAGATGGATGGACATATTTTTTGGTAAATATCCGGTAAAACTGGCTGACAGGCTCCGTGTGGATACCCCGCTGTGTATCCGTGTACCAGAGTTCACCCTCGCAGTCCCAGCCCTTCAACTCCAGATAACGATGGTCATCGAACCGGTACACTACCTGCGTTGGCGGCTCTGAAGCCTTGCAACCTGCGGCCACCAGCACTGACACCAGGGCAAGACCTGCTGTACGTTTTATCTTCATGCTTGTCTCCCTGTCACGATTCCCACAACCCTTTAGCACTCGTAATCCCCAACTCCCGGTCAGATTTTGCCTTCGGCATATCCCATTGCAGGTTTGCCACTTCCTGATTCCCTGTTGCCAGATCACGGGATGGCTTAACCGACGTGGCATTGTTAAACTGGTTTTCCACGCCATACTCACCTTTGGGCAGAACATCTTCAGGTTTATTCATAAACCATTTTGTTGTTTCATCATTCAACTTTCCGGTTCTGTAATAATCTACAGCTGGCTTGAACCCATTCTGCGGGTCTCGCCAGTCTGCGCGGTGTAACAAGCCTTCCCAGAACTTACCTGCCTGATAGTCAAAGGACTTACACTGACCAATTGCCAGGTCGAACGCCATCGCGTGCGATGGTGCAAATTCACTGGCGACAATAGAAGAATGCTGGCTGTAGCCTACCGGATCGGTTTTCTGCCACTCCTTTTCAAGTTCATCACGGGATTTAAGCCAGGTCAGCGTCAACTGAGAAAAATCTCTCGTTCCCGTCACTTCACCGCGAATAACTTCATGCCCCCGGTCAAAACTTTCCACCTGCAGCTCATTCGGCGTTAGTACATGACCCGGTTGCCAGCTCATACGCTGATAGTTACTAAGCGCATAGGTAGCCGATGCCGTGCGCGAAATGGCACAGGCTTTAGCTGAATAGGAAATGTAGGCATCCGGGCTGTCCGGATCGATGTAAGCCGTGTATGGTTTATCACTGGTCTTCGGATCATTATCCGGATGGTTATCCTGCCCCATGAGCTTGAACATAAACGGCTCCGGCAGCTCTTCGCCGTTAATCACCACATCGCTGTATGAATATCCCGCATTCATCACCGGCGTGGTGCTGAAATCGCCCTTTCGCTCCGGTGCCATCTTAAACGGTTCCGTCTCCAGACGGCCGACCCAGCGATGCTGGCAGAATACCCGCTGACGCAGGTTAGGAATGCCAGCAGCTAACTTATCGGGAATCCCCCGCCAGCCGAATCCCTGGATGTTTTGCAGGGAAACCGTGCCATCCTGCGGGCACCAGTAGTTATAGACTTTGCCGTTGTTATCACGACGGTATTTTTCATCCTGACGTAATGGGTTATCAGAAGACTTGCGCGCGGCACAGCTGGCTTCCATCGCCAGCATATCCGCGTCTGACAGCTCACCGCCTTTGTACTGGGTCGCCATCAGTGCGCAGAAGTGTTTAAACGTTTCCTGGCGGGCAAATGCTGTCTGGTGATGGCCGGGTTGTGCATTTTCAATAAGGCGATCTTCCAGTGAATACGGTGAATGGTTCAGAATCACGCAGTTAACAGGATCAACTTCGGCCTGCTTAACCAGCATATTTGCCAGCATGGTGATAATCGTGCCCTGGCTGTGTGCCACCACGTTAATCACATCATTTTCTGTTTCCGGATTACGACGAATAGTCAGAATCAAATCCGCCAGGCGCTGCGCGGCAAAAAACTGGTAGATACGGTGCGGATTCGAGAAAATAGGGTGCGTGTAATCGCCGCCGTTCATGTGCAATGTGGCAAAGCCAACTGCAGCCAGCGCCGCGCCGCCAGCTCCCGGTCCTAACATATCGGGGATGTTGGTTGTCGCATTGGCAAACGTCCCTCCACCTTTAGCAAAATTCGTATCGAGGGCGTTTTTGAAATTATCGTTCTGGTACTTAAACGCACCTTTGCCGTCGTTACCCAGCGCCGCTTTGTTCTTCTCGTTATCCTCCTGATAAGCATCAAACGACAGGTGCGCATTGTCTCCCTGCTTGTAAACCTCTTCCCGGTATCGCTTCTGGTCAGCGACATAATCAGCATGAGTGACCGGCTTGTACCCCCAGTAAAACGGGATAACAGGCGAACGGCCAGGACGGGTAATTCTGTAATCGCCCCATTCATGCGCGTAAAAATCCTGACGATTAAGACGCTTACTCAGTCCCGCAAGAATGCCCTTCTCCTGATTCTGGTA
>OKVI01001032.1_pt1 | contig 12524 bp, 10 predicted proteins | sample 1607001 | NCBI WGS metagenome assembly OKVI01 (sample SAMN03281018, study PRJEB24777) | human gut metagenome | isolation source: fecal sample PR128 from 1 month old male Malay infant, vaginal delivered...
CATGATCGAACCGACCGCGATCAGAGCCGCCCACCCCCACAGAATCAGCACCGCTCCCTGCACGGTGTGGCCGATGCGCAGCATGCGGTGGTGCAGATGCATACGGTCCGGGTGCATCGGCGACTGCCCGTGGCTGAGTCGGCGCACGATCGCCAGACACATGTCCAGCACTGGCAGGAACAGCACCAGGATCGGCAGCAGGATCGGCATGAACACCGGCAGGTACACGCTGGCATGAATCGACGCCGGATCCAGACGGCCGGTCATCACGATTGACGCGCAGGTGATGAGATACCCGAGCAGCATCGAGCCGGAGTCGCCCATGAACAGCTTGGCCGGATGCCAGTTGTGCAGGATGAACCCGATGCAGATGCCGACCATCGCCACGTCGATCAGCGTCGCCATCGAGGCGTAGGACGGCGAATTGCGCGCGATGATGTAGGAGTACGCGGCGAACGCGACGCCGCCGATGGCGACGATGCCCGCCGCGAGGCCGTCCAGGCCGTCGACGAAATTGACCGCATTGATCGACGCGACGATCAGTATCGCGGTGATCGTCACCGAGATACTGGGGCTGGCGGTGATCAGGGAGCCGAGCGGCAGCGATATGATCTGCAGGCCGCCCCACGCCACGAACACCGAGATCAGCAGCTGCCCGGCCATCTTCAGCATCCAGTCCAGATCCCACAGGTCGTCAGCCATGCCCAGCAGGCATATCAGCACCGCGCCGGCGAGGATCACCCACTCCTGGTTGTTGTTCTCGAACAGTCCGGTCGTGAATGCGATGCGACTGGAGTAGATCATTGCGAACGCGAATCCGATCAGCATGCCCAGTCCGCCCATGCGCGGCGTCGGGATGGTGTGCACGTCGCGCGCACGAACCTCTCCGACCGCACCGATATGGATGGCGACATGGCGAATCAGCGGCGTGACCAGCCAGGTGACGCCGCCTGCGATGGCGGCGATCAGCAGATATATCCTCATGCGCCCAGACCACCACCGTTCATGTGCACGGCCTTGCGCACGACGGGCTGAGGGATGACGCCCTCTCGCAGGATGACGATGCCGTCGCGCTCATGAGGGTCAGCGGCGACCACCGTGCTGGCGACATGGCCTTGCGTCGGCCCGCCGTCAAGATACAGCTGCACATCGTCGCCGAACGCCTGCACGGCCTCTTCGACCGTCTGCGCGCTTTCGTCGCCGGAACGGTTCGCGCTCGACGCGGCAAGAGGACCGAGCTCATTCAATATGCGCAGGGTCAGAGCCGAATTCGGCACGCGGATGCCCTGCGTACGCCTGCCCTGCGGGGTGGCACTGACCGTGGCGAGCGTGCAGTCCTCGCGGGCCACCGCGATCGGCGAGAACGCACCAGGCAGGAACTGCGCGGCCAGCCGATTCAGTGGCGACGGCAGGTCGAGCCCGAGCCCGTCCAACTGGTCGACGGATGCCAGCAGCACCTGCAGCGCCTTGAAGCGCGGGCGGCTCTTGACCTGATAGATGCGGTCGATTGCGGCCTCGTTGCGCGGGTCGCAGGCCACGCCATACACCGTGTCGGTGGGAATGACCACCAGGCCTCCGCCTGCGATGACCGACGCCGCCTCGGCGAGGGATTCCTCATTCACCTTGCGAACCGCACTCATCAGACCTCCCGTATCGCGTATCACGCCCATCGCGGCGGTCACATGCCGCCGCGCGTATCCGAATACCGCTATCCAAGTATTATGGCACGTCCTGCCACACCGATGGTAGGCCGGTGCATGGCCCGACGCCACGGGTTCGCTCTCCCCCGCGTCGCGCGGGCCGGCCTGGACACGGCTTCCCATTGCACCATTGCGCCACGACTTGGCGCTGGCCGGCGCCGGCGACGACGGGCCTCATGTGACGGTACGGCGGAGAGACACGACCGTATCCGCCCGCGAGCGGGACGACCGTACGATATCCTTCATACGGCGGAATCGTCCGCATGCAGGACGCCGTCGTGCCACGTTCCGCAAGTCGTGTATCAAGGAGCAGCCATGACCGATTCCCTCGAAATCCCGCCGATCGAGCCGCGTACGCCTCGTGCCAGCGAGCGCGAGGAAATGCTCGCCGGCAAACTCTACAATCCCGCCGACCCCGAGCTCTCCGCTATGCGAGAGCGCGCAGGCGACTTGTGCACCCGGTTCAACGCGCTGCCTCGGGGAGACCATGCCGGCCGAGCCGCGGTACTGGACGAGCTGCTGCCGCATCACGGCGAGGGATTGGATGTGATGGGGCCCGTATTCTTCGATTACGGATGTCATACGACGGTCGGCGACCGCGTGTTCATGAACTTCAATTTCACCGTACTCGACTGTGCGCCGGTGACCATCGGCGATGACGTGCTGTTCGGCCCGAACGTGTCGCTGCTGCCGCCGATGCATCCGATCCGGTTCCAGGACCGCAACGTGCGGCGTGCGGCTGACGGGTCGTATTACGACTACGAGTATGGCAAGCCGATCGTGATCGGGTCGAACTGCTGGTTCGGCGGCAATGTGACGGTGGTCGGCGGCGTGACGATCGGCGAGGGCTGCGTGATCGGCGCCGGCTCGGTGGTCGTCAAGGACATTCCGCCGCACAGTGTCGCCGTCGGCAATCCCGCGCGGCCGATTCGCACGATCAGTGACGCGGACGCCAGCGCATATCAGGATTACGCGCGCTGACAGGCCGGATGCCGTGGCCGGATTCCCGGCTCGGCCCGGCCACGGCATCAGATCCTGGGTCAGGATCTGACCGCGAACAGGTACCGGGGCCGGCCGGTCCAGTCGTCGCCGGTATGAGCCTGGCCGAACCCGTTGGCCTGTGCGAAGGAGACCAGCCGCGGCCCCTGAGAGATGTCATGCTCCATCACCAGCACGCCGCCGGGGCGCAGCAATCCCGCCGCTCGCATCACGATCCGTTCCGGTATCAGCGTACCGTCGGCGGAGCCGCCATACAGCGCCGCCTTCGGATCATGGTCACGCACTTCGGGCTGTTCGGGGATCTGCGCTTCGGGGATGTACGGCGGATTCGTGACCACCATGTCGATGGTGCCGTCAAACTGGGCCAGCGTCGTGCCGCTGGTGGCGTCGCCGAGCTCGAGATGATAATTATCAGCGGCCAACGGGTCGAGACGTGATATCCTCCGCCAGTTGCGCATCGTCCAGTCATAGGTGCGCGGCACCTTCTCGACCGCCCACACCTGCGCGCCGCGCACCTCGGTGACCAGGGACAGTCCGATGGCGCCGCTGCCCGCGCACAAATCCACGATACGCGGGGTGGACAGCCGTTCGCGCGTGAGCCAGTCGATGCCGGCCTGCACCACGGTCTCGGTTTCCGGGCGCGGGATGAACACGCCCGGACCGACTTCCAGATCGAGGTAGCGGAACGGGGCATGGCCTGTGATGTACTGCAACGGTTCACGTGCGGCCCGCCGAGCGATCATGGCGTGGAATCGGGCGAGCGCCGTGGTGACGGCATCGCCCGCAGTGGCGGAGCTGTCGGAGCTCGCGGCGCCGGCATCCGGGGCATCAAAACTCGCATGCTCGTGTGGCAGGCCGTCCAGAGGCTCCCCCATCAACATCGCCTTGTCTATGTCGCGCAGGTCGCGGCCGCACGCCTCGGCGAGCAACAACTTGGCATCATGCTCGGGCGTGTCGATGTCGGCGTCATGCAGCGTCCGCGCCGCGGAGCGTATCACGTCTGTCACGTCATGGACGGATTCGGATGTCATGGTGTCCTTCCGCTCGTTGGTGGCTCATCGTCTCAGGGCGTTCATATCACGGCGTTTCGTGCCGGGGCGTCTGCCGGCATATTCGCCGTTGCGTCGCTATGTGCGCGCCGAAACGACAAGTGCGCGCACTTAGGAACGGAGAATCCGTGGTTTGCGTCGCTATGTGCGCGCGGACTTCGTTTCGGCGCGCACTTAGCGACGCAGAGACATCAACGGGGGTGCGATTCCCCGGGGAACCATCACTCTGACCCCGCCGATGGCCCGGTCACTGCTGGTTGGCGAGCCGCTCGGCCTCGTCGGCTTGGATGTCGGAGTCGATCACGGCCTGCAGGTCGCCGTCGAGCACGGCGTCGAGGTTGTACGCCTTGTAGTTGGTGCGGTGGTCGACGATGCGGTTCTCCGGGAAGTTGTAGGTGCGGATGCGCTCGGAACGGTCGAGCGAACGCACCTGCGAGTGGCGCATATCGGCGGCCTCGGCGGCCTCCTGCTCGTGCTTCATGGCGAGCAGGCGCGATTTCAGGACCCGCAACGCGGCGGCGCGGTTCTGGATCTGCGACTTCTCATCCTGCATGCTCACCACGATGCCAGTGGGGATGTGCGTCATGCGCACGGCGGAGTACGTGGTGTTCACGGACTGTCCGCCGGGACCGGAGCTCATGAAGATGTCGATTTTCAGGTCCTTCGGATCGATCTCGATCTCGTCGTCGTCCTCGTCGGCCTCGGGGAACACGATTACACCGGCCGCGGAGGTCTGGATGCGGCCCTGCGATTCGGTGACGGGGATGCGCTGCACGCGGTGCACGCCGCCCTCGTATTTCAGGCTCGCCCACACACCGTCCTCCGGCGCGGGCGTGCCCTTGGCGCGAATGGCGATCTGCACGTCCTTGACGCCGCCGAGCTCGGTGGTGTTCTCGGACTGCACGGTGACGGCCCAGCCGCGCTTCTCAGCGTATCGCAGATACATGCGCAGCAGGTCGCCGGCGAACAGCGCCGCCTCCTCGCCGCCCGTACCGGCCTTGATCTCCATGATGACGTCCCGGGCGTCATCGGGGTCGCGCGGGATCAGCGCGTTCCGCAGCTTCTCCTCGGCCGCCGGCAGCTCGGCTTCGAGCCGCTTGGCCTCATCGGCGAATTCAGGGTCCTCCTCCGCCATCTCGCGCGCGGCCTCAAGGTCGTCGCGCACGGCCGTGTATGACTGATATGCGGATACAATCGCGCCGAGTTCGGCATGACGGCGACCCAGCTTGCGCATCTTGTCGGGGTTCGTCACCACCTCGGGGCTCGCCATCTGCTGTTCGATGGATTGGTATTCCTCCAACGCGGTCTGTGCCGCGGGGAACTGCTCGACTGCCATGTCTGGCTTGTCCTTCCGGATAGTAACAACGGTCGGCACCGCGTCATCATCGCTGTCGCGACGCCATTACAGATACAAAAACGCCAGTCCCCCGAGCGGGTGCGCCGAAGCGCGCCCACCCCGTGCGGGACTGGCGTCAGATACGCTACTTGGCCTTCTTGCCGTAACGCTTCTCGAAGCGAGCGACGCGGCCACCGGTGTCCAGAATCTTCTGCTTGCCGGTGTAGAAGGGGTGGCACTTCGAGCACACGTCGACCGTCATGTGGTCGCCCTTGTAGGTGGAACGAGTGACGAAGGTGTTGCCGCATGAGCACAGGACTTCAACGGCATGATAATCAGGATGGATACCCTGCTGCATGGTTTTGTCTCCTAGGGGATTCGGGGGACCCGGGTCGCCGCGCCCCGATGGCTGGCGTGAACCGGAACCTACGGAAGTATACACCGAGGCATGGATTTCAGTGGGGCCGCAGGGGCTTGAACCCTGGACCGGCGGATTATGAGTCCGATGCTCTAACCGACTGAGCTACAGCCCCACGTTGGCGAATAGACCAACCGTACTATTGTATAGCAGACCATCGGACTTGCGACACCCTCCCAGCCGCCCATCGTCTGCCACGGCTATCATGTCGGCAGGGCCGGCAATCGGGCCGGGACACGCGGAAAGGAACGCCCATGCGCATTGCGGTACCGCTGCCCGGCACGATGTGGGCGTTCGACGTCATCTCCATCATCCAGATCTTCGACGACGATTCCGTCATGTACGGCTCGCCCGACCGTCCGGTCATCGACTTCATCGCGAATGCAAGCTCCAAGGCACTCGACCACGGCATGTCCATCGCCACCACCGCGCTGCGCGACTACCACGAGAAACCTGATCTGATCATCATCCCCGGTTTCGCCAACCCGCATGAGATCGCCACCGACAGGCGCACCGGGGACGCCAAGGCACGGCTGTTCACAGCCGATCCCGCCGACGCGCTCGCCATCCGCGACTGGCTGGTCGCGTCCCACCGCGAGGGCGTGGAGATCGCGGCCATGTGCACGGGCGTGTTCGCGCTGGCATGGACCGGTCTGCTCGACGGCGTGGAATGCACCACGCACCTGCCGTTCCTCGACGATTTGGCCGCGCAGTTTCCCAAGGCGCTGGTGCAGAAGGACCGTCTGCTGACGCACAACGCGAAGCAGCGCATCTGGACGTCCGCCGGCGGCAGCATCTGTCTCGACCTGTGCATCGCGCTGCTCGCCGAACATGCCGGGCAGTCCCTGGCGACGGCGGAGGCGAACATGCTGATGATGCATTACCCCCGTTCGGTGGCCACCCGGCGCAGCGACGGCGCTCCGCCCGTCTTGCCGCGACCGTCCCGGCAGAGTGACGAGATCATCGCGCTGACCCGCAGGGTCCGCGAGCATCTCAGTTATGACTGGACGCTGACGACGCTTGCGCAGACCTCCCACTCCTCCACGCGCTCGTTCCAGCGCCGGTTCAGCGAGGTCATGGGGGTGCCGCCGAGCACCTGGCTGCTGACGGAGCGTCTGAACGCCGCCAAGGAACTGCTGGAGCTCACCGATCTGCCGATGCAGCAGATCGCGCTGAGAACGGGACTGCGCAACGCGGATTCGCTGCGCAAGCATTTCTCCGCCGCGTTCGGCGTCAATCCGAGTCGGTATCGTCAGGTTTTTTGCGCACCGAATTGCGTCCGACGGAAAACGTGTGAGCCCGCTGGCCGGCGAAACGAACATGAGGAGTCGGATATCGGCCACATGACGCGGATTTCTCTGTGTTCGTTTTGTTCGGTACTGTGCGTATTCCTCACACTTTTCTTATTGAGAATGATTCGCTGAACCATCGGCGGGGCAAAGTGGCGCGTTCTTACCGATATTTGGCGCGAACCGACCGCATCGGCACCCGGTTTTCCCGCGACCGACGCTTAGACTCGGACTTGAAACAATGTTGTTAACGCCATCATGACAGACGCGGATGTGTGTCATGCCGGCGCGATGAAAGGATACGAACATGTGGCCTATCCTCTTGGCCCTGGTCCCCGCATTCGGCTGGGGTTTTCAGGGCATTGTCATGCAGAAGGTCGGCGGCACCACCGCCAACAAGCAGATGGGCATGGTGCTCACCACGCTGCTGTTCGGTATCGTGGTGCTGATCTTTCACCCGATCAACTGGTCGTGGACGCTGATCGCGGCCGCGGCCATCAACGGCATCCCGTGGAGCATCGCGCAGATACTGCAGATCAAGTCCTTCGACTATCTGGGCGTGGCCCGCGCCATGCCGCTGTCCACTGGCATGCAGCTGGTGTTCACCACCCTGCTCGGCGCGCTGTTCTTCCATGAATGGACGCACGGCTGGCAGTTCGGCTTCGGCATCTGCGCGCTCGTCGTCATCATCGTCGGCGTCGCCTGCACCGCCTTCCAGGAGAAGAGCGAGGACAAGGGTCCGTCGAACCTGAAGCTCGGCCTGCTCATCACCCTGATCTCCTCACTGCTGTATACCAGCTACGCCGCCGCCGGCAAGTTCTTCTCGGTCTCCAGCTGGGACATGCTGTTCCCGCAGGCCGTGTTCATGGTGCTCGGCACGACAATCATCGCCTTCTGCATGAGCGGCAAGGACGCGATGGACCCCGAAATCGGCGCGTTCGGCAAGAAGAGCTGGATGAACATGAGCACCGGCGCCCTGTTCGCCACCGCGAACCTCACCGTGATGCTGTCCAATGAGATGAACGGTCTGGCGGTCGGCTGGACGCTGTCGCAGATGAACGTCATCGTCGCCACGCTGGGCGGCCTGTTCATTCTCAAGGAGAAGAAGACCAAGAGGGAGATGGCGTTCGTCATCGCCGGCATGATTCTCATCGCGCTCGGCGGCATCCTGATCGGCATCACGAAGAACGCATGAACCGTCTGACCATCCACTCGTCACATCAACCATCACATCATCAACAAGTCAACAAGGGAGTATCAACCATGATCAATGTCGGTTTCATCGGATGCGGCGCCATGGGCCGCGACCACGTGCGTCGGATCACGGACAAGTGCGGCAACGCGCAGGTCGTCGGCGTATACGACACCGTGCTCGGCAACGCGAAGCAGGCCATCGAAGACAACCGCCTCGACGCGACGATCTACGATTCGGCCGATGCACTGATCGACGACCCGAACGTCGACGCCGTCGTCATCGCCAGCCGCAACGACGTGCATCTCGACCCGCTGCTGCATACTATCGCGATCGGCAAGCCGACGTTCACCGAAAAGCCGATGACCATCAACGGCTCCGACAGCTGGAAGGTCGTCGAAGCCGAGGTGGCCAATGGCCGCAAGACCATTCAGGTCGGTTTCAACTGGCGCTTCGACCCCGGCTACGACGCGATGAAGACCTTCGTCGGCGACGGACAGATCGGCGCCCTGCTGATGGCCGGCATGCGTCACTACAACGCGCAGGCATCCACGAGCTACTACGGCACCGACAACGTCATCAACGACACGCTCATCCACAACTTCGACATGCTGCATTACATGTTCGACGGCGACATCACCAGCGTTGAGATGAAGTTCGCCCGGATGAACACGCTCAACCCGAACGGGGAGTCCTTGCGCGAACCGCAGCTGGCCATCGTCGAGTTCTCCGACGGAGCCCTCGCCACAGCCGAGGCGAACGTCAACTGCCAGTACGGCTACGACATCCAATGCCGCCTGGTCGGCGAGTCCGGCATCATCTCGCTGCCGGATGTCTCCACGCCGGAGGTGCGCAAGGCCGGTCAGATCAGCCACGCGATCTCGTCCGCCTGGTTCGACCGATTCATCGAGGCATACGACCGCGAGTTCGACCGGTTCTTCGCGAATATCGAGGCCGACCGGCAGCCGGGCGGCAAGGAGGCGACCGCATGGGACGGCTATGTGGCGAACGTGGTTGCCGACGCCGCGCTGGACAGCCTGCACCACGGCGGGCGCATCCCCGTGACGCTCAACGAGCAGCCGGCGCTGTACCGGTAATCCGCCGTTTGTTCAACGGCTCAGCCCGCCAGCGGGGGCAATGCGTGCATCCTGCTGGCGGAAATTAATGACGCCAACAGGGCGACACGTCCAGGCTCAGGCCGCCCACCACGGACGCAGCGGGTACCAGTTGCCCTTCGGCAGCCCCTCCTTGTCGGGCTTGACGGCGAGGAACTGATGCACCTGGATGCCGTTGAGCTCGAAGTTCAACTCGCACGCGGCCAGATACAGGCCGTACACCTTCGCCCGCTCGTAGCCGACCTGCTTGACGGCGTCGGCCCAGTTGGCCTTGAGATTGGCGTTCCAATGATGCAGCGTCAGCGCGTAATGCTGCCGCAGGTTCTCCTGGTTGACGACCTCGAAGCCGGCGTCGTGCAGCGCCGACTCGATGAACCCGGGCGAGGCGAGGTCGCCGTCGGGGAAGATGTATCGGTCGAGGAACTCGTCCGTTCCGGGCCGGTTGTTCGGCTTGTCCTTGGAGATCGTGATCTGGTGGTTGAGCAGGCGGCCGGCCGGCTTGAGCAGCTTGAACATCTCATCGAAGTAGTGGCGGTAGTTCTTCGCGCCCACATGTTCCATCATGCCCACCGAGGTGATGCCGTCGAAGTCTCGTTCCGGCACTTCGCGGTAGTCCATCACGCGCAGCTCGGCCAGATCCTCCAGCCCTTCGCGCCTGATCCACTCCTGACCGTACTCGATCTGCTCGTGCGACAGCGATACGCCCAGTGCCTTGATGCCGCGCTTGGCTGCGGCGATGACCAGAGCGCCCCAGCCGCATCCGATGTCGAGCATGCGGTCGCCGGGCTTGAGGTCCAGCTTGTCGAGCACCAGGTCGATTTTGTTGCGCTGCGCGTCATCCAGGCTCATGTCGGGCGTGTCGAACACCGCGCACGTGTACGTCATCGACGGTCCGATGAAGTCGGCGTAGAACTCGTTCGACAGGTCATAATGGAAGCTGACGGTCTCGGAGTCGGCCTTTTCGGTGTGCGGGAACAGACCGGACTTGATGCGTTCGAATTTCGAGGGGCCTTCGGACTGCGGCACCTCCACCTTGTGGTAGCCGTGGCTGAGAACGGCCGCCCCCATGCGCGCCAGTTCGAGCGGAGATGGCTTTCGGATGTACGATGCCAGTTCGACGAGCTTGCGCAGCTGCGGATACGGGTCGGCCACGTCCAGTCCTTCGATGTCGAAGTAGCCCAGGATGTATGCGCGGGCCAAACCGATCTCGTTCAGGTTGCTCGCCAACTGATAGATGGCCTTAGGACTGGTGACCCGGACCTGCAGGTCGGCGTCTTCCGGCCCGAACGTCGATCCGTCGAAGGCTTCGATGCACACCGGCGCGCCCTCTTTGAGGACCGCCTGCGCCATTTCACTTACCAACATGGTTTTTCCACTGCCCATGTTTCGCCTCTTTTCCCAACGACTGCGACTTGCCGGATATGTCAATCACCGTGTCACTGTAGTCCCGCGTCGTCATTTTTCGCGCTGCGAGGAAACAAAAATCGCTCACTATGCATGCATCGGGCAACCACTATGTGACCAGCCACTCTGAAAGCGAACATTTGGCGGATATATATGGACAGCGCGACCGCGCCAGTCGCATTCCGCATGTGAATCGGAATGCGGCCAGCGGGGCCGCGGTTTTCAGGATGATCCCGGACCAGCCGTCATGAGACGGCGTTCATGTACTCCTTCAGGGATTCGCCGATGCCGCCGGACTCGCCAGACGACTTCAACGCGGTGACGTGCCCGTCGGTATCGACGCCAAGCACTCCGGAGATTGGGTTGATGGCATTGTAGACGACGTCATATTCGTTGAGTAGCAGCAGGAACTCGGCGGTGCCACTCGCCTTCGCCTCGTTCAGCAGCGTGGTTGACGTCTCGCGTCGAACGATGCCGCTCTTGTCGACGCCGCCCACCTGCGCGACCTCAATAATGTCGCCGACTTTCGCGTCGCCCTTGATGACTTTGGTGACACGCACCCGGGTGACGGTCTCCGGCACGCCCAGCGCGTCCATGTCGATGTCGTCCTCCGTCAGCCCGTATTGCGGGTTCGTTTCAGGCGTTCCGGACGTGAAATCGATCTCGGGATACAGGATGCGCTCGCGCGAGTCGAGCGGGACACCGGTGACCACCAGACCGGCGGCCTTGACGCCCTCTTCGACGGAAGAGTAGCCGGGATAGTCGGCGGTTGTTTATGTTCAATGGTTTTAAGACCGGTTGAGCGTTTGGGTTTTAGTCCGAAAGAGCGGTAGGAATTAGTCCATTTCATCGTTGATGGAAAACAAGTGACACCGGTCTGTCGTTATCGATTAGTTTCCCGAGTTGAAAAAAACAACCATTGACGGTTCTCGGGAAAGGAAAGGAATGACCATACCGGTGTCGGTTCAACAACGTATCAGGCTCCTTGACCAGCAGGGAACGCCATGGCGAGCCATCGCCCGTGATTTGAACGTGTCCAGGGACACGGTCAGGAAATACGCCTTGATGGAGGATTGCTCGCCCAAACCCAAACCATCGACCACGCGGCCGAGGAAACTCGACGGGTTCACGCCCGTGATCGACGAGTGGTTGCAAGCGGACCGGTTCATGCCCCGCAAGCAGCGCCATACCGCCAAACGCGTGTACGACAGACTCGTCACGGAGAAAGGGTTCACCGGCTCGTATTCCGCGGTGCAGCGTTACGTGAAGCAATGGCGTCAAGAACATCGTCCCGCCTGTGACGGGTTCATGGAGCTGGAATGGCGGCCCGGGGTCATGCAGGTCGATTTCGGCGAGGCCGTGGTGGTGCTGGCGGGCGTGAAAACCAAGGTGCATTGCCTGGTGGCGTCGTTTCCGTATTCGAACAAGCGTTACGTGGTCGCGTTGCCTGGCGAGAACGCGCAATGCGTGTGCGAGGGATTGGTCGAGATCTTCGAGCATATCGGCCTGGTTCCGATGGTGTTGGTGATGGATAACGCCACAGGGGCCGCGCACCGGACCGCTTGGGACAAGATCACGATCGTCGGGCTCTTCCAGTTGTTCCTGGAGCATTACCGGATCGAGGCCAGGTTCTGCAATCCCAGGAGCGGTTGGGAGAAAGGCAGCGTGGAGAACGCGGTCGGGTTCCTGCGCCGCAACCTCATGGTCCCGTTGTTGAACGTCGAGTCCTATGCGCAGTTAAGCAAGCATCTGCTGTCGCGGTGTGACGAACTCGGCAACGACAAGCATTACCGGGCTGATGAAAGCGTGAACGACTTGTTCGAAGAGGACCGGGCGGGCATGCGGCCATTGCCGCGCGTGCGCTTCGACGCGGTCGATTGGCAGGAACGGCGCGCCGACAAGGAAGGTGTCATACAGGTCGGTTCGTATCGTTACCTCGCGGGCCCGGCCTGGCGTAGCTGGCCGCTATTGGTGGGATTGCGCGCGTTCGACGTGGAGATCCGTACCCGCGACGGCCGCAAG
>OKVI01001034.1_pt1 | contig 12470 bp, 8 predicted proteins | sample 1607001 | NCBI WGS metagenome assembly OKVI01 (sample SAMN03281018, study PRJEB24777) | human gut metagenome | isolation source: fecal sample PR128 from 1 month old male Malay infant, vaginal delivered...
ACCGGGTCGTGGTCATCGGCGCCCTGCACGGCCTGCACGATCGCGAGCCGGCCTTTGGCTACGATCGTCTGCGCTCGGCGATCGTCGATTTCCGCCCGGACGTTTTGGTTCTGGAGGTCCGGCCCGACGAGCTGGCGGAGAAAAAGCCGACCCCGGGTCGGCCGGAATATCCGGCGGTGATCTGGCCGCTGCTCGCCCAGATGCGAGTCGATGCCGTCGCCATGGAGCCCGGCGGCGATCTTTATAAAGAGATTACCGGCCAGGCGGGGGCGGCGTTCGCGGCGCTCAAACAACGCAACCCGACCGGAGCCGCCGCCCTGACCCGACTGGACGAGGCGACAGACGAAGCGCTTCTGGCCTATTGGCAAACGCCGGGACAGGTCCAGGACGAAAAGACCGCGGCGGTGGCCGCGGGCTTGCAATCGGCCCAGTTCGCGCTGGCCGGCCCGGATTTCGCGGCTGCGCAGGCGCGATGGGACGGTTACATGGCCAGCCAGGTGCGGCAGGCCGTCCGCGACCACCCGGGCAAGCGGGTCATGGTCGTCGCCAGTTACCGCAATCGCGCGCTGCTCGACCGTGTCGCTCGGGAGCAGGCTCCGCAGCGCATCGTCGACGCGCGCGCCTGGGTCGGCAAGGCCGCTGCGCCTTCGGCCGCGGGCGCGAACTGAGTCCTGCTCCGCCTGCTCGATGCACCACCTCCCTTGCACCTCCCGCGTCGTTGCTTGCGCGTCGAGGGCCGAGGCTGTCCTCGATCGGCTCCGTACGCGCAATCAGACTGTGCAAGCGTGATGCAGGGCAAGCCGGCGCATGACGGTCGGTCCGGATCATGGCGCCGACGAAGAACCGCGCCGCCGATCGGTTCACCGGCGCGGCGCGAACAGCCGCCCGGCCCTGCAGAGCGCTATCTCAGTCGAGCCTGCTGACGCGCATCCCCATGACCGACCACCACGCCCGAGAGAGAGCCATGATGAATGTCGGAACCCCCGCACGCACCGCGTCCTTTGCCTCAATCGCCCGCGTCCTGGCTTGCAGCGCGCTGGTCGCGCTTGCCGGCACCGCCAACGCGCAGCAAGCGCTGCGCGGCTGGCAGCTGACCCCCGCCAATACCGGCCTGGCTGCGCTCGGACGGCATACCTGCGATTCCCTGCCGCGCTACACGGGCAATGCCAAGTTGCCGGCGGGCGCGCGGATCAGCGAAGTACGTTTCGAGACGCCGCTGGACCTGTCGGCCGGCGACATCGTCGTCGAACGTTCGTGCTTCCGCCCGACCTCGCTCAGCGAAGGCACCGCCGTGCTGACCACGACCGATTACTCGCGCTGCGTCAACGACAGCTGTCCGCCGGCCAAGGGCCGGGTCGAAATCCGCGACTCGGAGATCTCCGGCGCGCTGATCTCGCAAAAGCGCATCTCGCGTTCGTGCGCGTTCCTCGGCGTGGGCGTTCTCGAACGCAACTATATTCACGACACCGGCAGCGGCATCTGCTTCTACAACACCGGCCCGCAATACGACGCCGTCGCCGACGGCAACTACGTCCACCGTCTGCGTTCCTACGGCACCGGCTCCAGCGCGTCGCACAACTCGGCTGCGACCGTGCGCGACTTCTCCACCGCCGCCAATCCCTTGCGGCGCATGCTGATCCGCAACAACCGCCTCGACATCCGCTCGGGCAACGACACCGGCTCGCTGTTCTTCCAGACCGCTGCCGACATCGATCAAGTCCGCGTCGAGGGCAACTTGTTCGAGGGCGAGGGCTACCAACTGATCCTGGAGTCGCGCTGGGGCAACCGCTACGGCCGCGCGCTGAGCGTGGTCGACAATCGCTTCAGCGTGACCGGTTACGGCTACGGCTATGTGTACGACGAGGGCGCGCGGCTCGGCTACGGCTGGAGTCAGTGGGCCGACAACTATCGCAACGATCCCACTCAGCCCGATCATCGCGGCGCGGCGCTGGCCAATCCGGAGCCCTACTCGGACTGAAGGCGTCGGTGTGTCGTAGCTGCGGAGTGGGCGCCGATCGCGGTGGCGATCGGCGCAGGCGATGTCAGCGCAACCCGCCGGTCCGCGGCATCTTGTTCAACTCGTCGATTACGGCTTTAGGCGCGCGCAAGCGGATCTGCACCGGAAAGGATTCTTGTACGACCACGTCCTTGACCACGCCGCTCTTCTCCAGCTCCATGACCTTCGCCAGCACAGGGTCCGGAGACTCGGCGCTGCCGACGATCGTCGCGCTCTCCAGCGGGGCTTGCGCCTGCGCCGTTTGCTTGCTGTCGAGCCCGCAGCCGGTCAACAGCGTCAGCGCAGCGATCAGGGCGATGGATTTCATGTTTGCCTCGTAGTCGTGTTGATGGCCGAAAGTCGTGGCGCACCGCGAAGGTGCGCCACGGTGCTGCGGGATCGGCGCCGAATCGGTCTGCTCCGAACCGGCGCCGTGCGCTCAGGGGTTGCTCGAAATCCATCCCTGCAAGGTGTTGTACACCGTGCTGGTCAGGCGCGTGCCGCAATTCTGGCTCGACGACCCGGTGGTGTGGATGCCGCGCACGTAGTCGCCGGCGGCGATGCCGCTGCCGCTGTTGCCGCCCGAGGTATCGATGGTGTAGCACAGCCGATACGAACCGCTGGTCGACACCGGCCCCGAATGCGTCCACATCGTGCCCAAGGGCTTTTCGCCGGGATAGCCGGTGATCACATAGTTGCCGTTGGAATAGGTGCCCCAGCCCGAGTGGCCGCCGTGAGGCGCCGAGGCGAGCACGATCATGCCGTAGTCGAAATTGCTGTCGGCGCCGTTATGCCAGGCGGTCGTGGTCAGCGCGCGCGCCCAGGTGGTCGTGCCCCAGGGCTGGTAGCTGCCGTTCTGGGCGGTGGTGAAGTCCAGCGCGGAGTACCAGGTGCCGGAGCCGTTGGATACGCAATGGCCCGCCGTCAGCACATGCTTCGGCCCGATCAAGGTGCCGGTGCAGCCGATGCCGATGCGGCCGATATGCCAGTACGGGTTCACGGTGGTGTTGGTGATCTGTACGCGATCGTCGGCGCCGATGACGACTTTGGGCGTGTACAGGGCATTGCGATACGCCGCCGGCAAGATCGGCGGGGTGCTGAACGATGCCGGTGTGCGGCCTACCTTTTCCAGGTCGGCGATGGCCTTTTCGAAGATGGCCACGTCCTCGGGATTCATGGTCGATGCGTACTGCGCGCCGTCGGGCGTGACCATGACCGTGCTCAACCCGGCCGCCTTTTGCCGGGGCGAGAGCAGGCGTGCGTCGATGGATGCGCCGGTTTCCGGCAAGGCGCGGGTCACCAGGTTTTCGCCATGGATGAAGCGGGCTTTCTCGTTCAATTTCTTGAATGCCGTTTGTTGCGCTTCCGCGGTATTCACCAGCGGAGCCGAGACCAACAACACCAAGCCAAACGCGGCCAGATTTTTCATAACACGCTCCATTGTCAGTTGGATAGTCCATTGGCAAGCGATCGGGCGAGCGCGTCCTGCGCTCTCGCGATGCGTCCGTCCCGGCATCGGCCTGGGGCGGTGTCGCGGCAACGAACGCATCCGTTGTCGCGTCGCGGCCGTCCGTGGCCGCGGAGCAGGGCGGCGGTGCGCCCTGTGGTCAGTTCGCGCTACACGGCGGTTTTCCTCGCGTCCGCGTGGACGGCCGAGTGCCGCGAACATTCGCGTGCTCTTGCGCATGCGTCGTGCGACGAAGCGTCGGCGCAGGCAATGCGCGCGCGAAAGTTTCAGGCCGAACGGCCGCAATCTTAGGACGAGAGTCTGCGTAGATAGATCTGGCGACCTCCATGTTCATGCACAGAATGTGCAGCACTCATCGGCGCACTTCGTTCGATCCGGGATCCGCAGCCGATGAATCTTGTTACTCCCTAATTCCTGCGGTCGTCGTGATAGCTCTCACAGTTGCCTGTCGGTGATTTCGCACGTATCGGTAATAGTGTTGCGTGTGTCGCAATCGAAATTCAGCAGTGGCGCGATTGGTCGACAACACGGAACTAAGTGATTGGGCGCTGCGTTTTTTTGTGTTTTTTTGTCGCTTGGGATCGTCGTAGTCGATTCGCGCGTTCGACGGCATCGGTATCGCCAGAGCGACTTTTCCGCTTGGCGGCCGCGTGTTGCAGATTAGTAACGACGGTCTTCAGTGCGCCGGGCGTAGTTCGAGGAGCGGCTCCTCGACGCCAAGAGCCTGATCGCGTCTGCTCGTCCGCCGTTGCAATCGGTCCATTCGCCTTCCCCGAAGCGATGCCTCCGTCCCCGGTCGACTCGCTGGAACAGAGTTTCGTTGGCGCCGATCGCTTGGCCATTCCAGACCTGGAGGTCCCACATCGACTCGCCGCTGCTTGAGCCCTTGCGCTCGCGGCGTTCGCCGAACGCAGAGCGTCGATTCAATGCCGTCCTCTGCGCGCCGTATTTCGCGTTGTAGAGCTTGCTAGTGAGAACAGTCCAGTGATTACCGGCCGTCCGGGAAAATCGACCTTTCTCAAAAGCATCAACGTCGGTCTGGCTGCTGCACGCATGGAGCGTCTCGCTCGTTGGTGGCGGATGCTTTTGCGTGCGAAGTCGCATCGGCGCGAAACAGGGGGCTATTTTTGTGAGATCAATCAAGCATCGATCAAAAAAGTTGGCCGCAGCGTGCGCTTAACAGCGTAGTAGCTGGCGATGGGCTAAGACGCAGATGCTTGGACCTTGAGGCGGCGCTTCCGGTGAATCGCGAAAAAGGCTCTCCATGAGCCTTGAGGCTGCTTTTTTGCTTATCGCAAAGTGTCGTTGATAGAAAAGAAAATCGTTGCGCGAAGCACGCGGCGCTAGCTCAGGCCCACGTGTCTTGACCGGGGCGATCTGGAGCGGAACAGGAATAAGGAACGATCTTCCTCTGAACTGTGGAGCTGTCGCCACAGCGCTAGCGCCCATTCGCAATGTGCTTGCAATAGCTTCGCACCGCCATGCACGACGCTGTCGACGTGAGCCGGTGGAATAAATTTCATGAACCACAAACTGCTCGACGGCGCTGTTCCGATAAGCATCCGCCACGCGGCGCCCGTTCCACGGAGCCAGCGTCACCACAAGCGGTGCAGGCAGCCGCGGCGCCTCACCCAGTCCTGCAAGTCAATCGATAAAAGGAGATTCCATCGTGGCAGGCATCCAATGGTCGGCCCCTCAGTCGCTGGCCTACATCCCCGACGGCAAGCTGGTGACGTTCACGGCGATGCATCAGGCCGCGTACACGCAGTACGTCCAAGTCATCGACGGCAATGGCAACCCCATTAGCTTCTATTGCCTGGACGCCAGTCAGGCGAGCTTTCCGATCTCCGGAAGCGGTGTCGAGGTCGGCTTCCTCCAGAACGGAGCCGGCAGGTTCACCATGGCGTCCGGTATGCAGGTCCAGTTCGGCAGCAGCGGACCCTACGTTCCGAAGGTCTCGGCGGGCAACCCAGTCCAGTTTTTCATCGGCAGCGTCGTACGCGGCGGGGGAACCTTATACGTGACGGAAGACGGTACCGATAATGACTACAACGACACCAGCTTCGTGATCCAGTGGTACCAGACCGTGGGCTGACCCGCCCCACGCCCCGTTCCCGATCGAATCGGGGCGGCACGACCACTCATGAATTCCCATGGCTGTCGCGACGGATCGCGTGGATCCATCGCGGAGCGCGACACTGACGGAGTGCGGCAATGAAGACCAGCATCATCATGTTCGGCGCGCTCGCCAGTGCGCTGGCGTTGGCCACCGCGTGTACGAAAACCGAACCCACCGTCGCCGCCTCATCGGTCTCCAAGGATCAAGCAACGCCGTTCCCGGGCGGCGCACCGATCACGGCGGCTGACCCCGCCGCTCCGCCGGCGTACAACTACGACCCTTACAACCCCAACATCACCCACGCGCAATACGCCCGCTTCGCGTGGCGGCAGTTCATCCACTTCAATTCCCCCGCGCAGAAGAATGGCGTGGATGTCGCCGGCAAGTCTCCGGTCGTGCGCGGGAGCATCGATCCGAGCCGCAACTTCGCCGCATCCGGCGCCAGCGACTTCTATCGCAGCGGCACCACCGCCGCGTCCAACTTCAGCAGCAATCAGTTGGTCTGGGAGACCTTCGCTCACCGGTCCGAGCTGTTCCCCGCCGGATCGGCCCCCAAAGGCAATCTGGCCGCTTTGGATCCCGAGTACGTCTTCCAGGGCAATCTAAAGGTCGCCTCGACCGACGCCCGATTCAACAATCTCGACGAAAACAGCCAGATCGGCCAGAACCAGATCTTCTTCCCGAAAAGCGGCAACACGCCGTCGACGAATCCGCAGGACGATCACATCATCTTGTTCCAGGCCAAGGTGAATCCGGTCGAATACGACTACATACAATCCATCTACAACGCAGGAAATCCCCCGGCTTCGCTGGAATTGCCGCCCAACGGGACGAACCAGAGCGAATCGGTGGAGGTCAAGTCGGCGTGGCGGGAAATGACGCCCGAGTTGATCGCGTCCGGCCGCTATCACACGGCCGAGGCCTTGTACTACTACAAGGAAAATGGCGTCACCCAAGCCCGGGTGGCCACCTTCGGCCTGGTCGGCCTGCACATCCTGCGCAAGATGGAAAACTACCCGACCTTCGTCTACACCACCTTCGAACAGGTGGACAGCCTGACCACGCCGGACAATAAAGACACGGGCTTGTATCTCATCAACCTGTACAACGAAATGCAGTACGACGCCTCGGTGCCGCCGGCGACGCGACCGACGGCGATCCTCAACTCGGGTTCCAACCGGACAGCAGTTACGCTGCCCCTGGCGGGGCCGATCGACAGCGCTCACGGCTACGATGTCATCCCCGGCAAATTCAACGTGCCTGCCGGATTTTCGGGCCCGATCAAGGTCCAGAATCCGCCGGTAGCGACCAGCGCCGTCTATGACGTCAACGCCGAAGTCCAGAAAGCCATGGCCAGCACGCCCGCGTTCAAGGATTCGGTGTGGCGTTATTACCGTTTGGTGGGGCTGCAGGTGTTGCCCACGAACGAGGACAGCTCGGTCACGCCGGCCAAGCCCGATCCGCTGACCCAGGACTTTTACCTAGCCAATATCGTGATCGAGAGCAGCCAGCCCGGCATCCAGTTGTTCAAGGGCGGCGTCAAGGATCCCGACCCCGATCAGAAGCAATTCACCCTGCTCGCCAAGCGCGGGCTGCCGAGCATCCTGGGCGTGAAGAAGCTGCCTCCGAATTCCGACAAGCTGGTGATGGGCGGATGCATGGGCTGCCACGGCAACGCGCAATACCCCAGAGGCAAGGACGGCTCGGGCCCGAGCATTTTCAGCTTCCTGATCAACCAGGGCACGCTGACGGGAGGAGGCTTCAGCGCCGACGTGCGCAACGAATCGTCCGCGTCGTTGAGCGCGAAACGTCTGGAGTATTTGGTTTATTAGTCGGTGCTAAGGCCCGGAAGCGTTCTCGCTTCCGGGCCGTGCGTGGTGGTCGCGCGGTGCGCTCGAGACTGGGGCCGAACTGCGGCCCGTCAAAGTTTCCTCATCGGCCCCGAATGCCTTCAGCGACTCCGTTAGAGAACTGGAGCCAGGGTTTGGCGGCGCCACCACCCCTGTGCGATCAAACGCGCGTCTTCCAGGCGCCCGCAAGTTTGCGCGGGCCGGTCAAGTGATGCTGGAAGATTATGTGCGGGTTCGTTCCGCCAGTCCGAGCCTTCATTCGGCTCGGACCGGACCGGGCCTGACCTTCATGCGGCGAATTTACTTGCCGATGCCTTCGCGCTTTTCTTTCGGCGCCTGTTCTGGCTTGAGCTCAGGCGCCAGGTTTCTGACCCCGCTGCCGGCTTCTTTCGCAGGCAACAACGGGTTTACGGCTATCACCTTAGCAGGGCAGTAGCCCAGCCCCGTCGTGCCGGTTTCGCATTGCGAGAAATTGGTGCAGACGCCGCTGGAGTTGTAACTGATGCATGCGGAACAGCAATATTTTACCGGCCCGGGCGAATCGACCTTGTGATATTCCCTTGCGGCCTGGGCGGAAAAAACACTCAGGAAACCTACGCACAGCACGAGCGCTTGTATGGACTTGGTGCACATTGTCGGAAGTTCCTTCTAGTGAGCAGTGTGATTACTGGGTCGGAGCTGCATTGATCTGGCTTGGCGTCCCTCCTCAGACCGGCGATGGCGTGGGGTGGGCGTGTTGTATCACCAGGAATCGCCGCAGCAAGACGTCGCCGGCTATATGGTTAATTTATAGTTAATTGGCTGGACAGCATCGATTCACAGAATCTGGAAGGCCGCGATTGGGCGATTAAAAACGCATCGCGCTGGCCAAAGCGGACAGGGCGGATACCGCGTTGAGTGGGGCTTCGCAGGATGCGTTGCCGAACGGCCGGGCGCTCGGGCGATATCCACTCGCTCGCGTTGGCCGCATCACTTCGGCCACGCTGTCGGCAGAAAATGATGGGCCTCGGGCCGATGGCGATCCCGGTTGCAACTGCCGAAAACGGCTCAGACAGAAAGACGCGTCTACGATCCTTGGGCTTGGCTCGAAGCCACCGAGTGCTGCGGAGGCGCCTCTCGATTTCGGCAGGGCACGACGCGCGACTGTGCGAGGTCGCAGCGCCGATCAAGGCTTTCGCAATCGTCTCACTGCTTGGCCAACGCCGCTTCCCGTGCCGCGACTCTCTCCACGATCGTATCGATCGCCGCTTCCATGGCGCTCGCGGTGTGGTCGCCGCTTTGGTTGGTGATGACGAATATGCCGAGATCGTACTTCGGCACGATGTAGATGTAGCACTGCGACCGTGGCACGCCGCCATGATGCGCGTAGTAGACGCCCTTCAAGCGATCGCCGCTAACGATGTTCCAGAAATAGCCGATGCTGAACTCGGAATCGAATTCGACCAGCGTCCGATGCGACTGCGTCACGACCGGGCCGCCGGCCAACTGGAACTTCAAGTACTTCATCATTTCCGGGACGGTCGTTTTCACGTTCCCGGACGCGCCCCACGGCAACTGCGGCATGGGGGTGGTCGGCGCCGCGTTGTCGCTGTGGTAGCCGACCGCGAGCCTGCTGGCTTCGGCATCGCTCAGGCTGATCCCGATGTCCGCCATCCCCGCCGAGTCGCGCAGAAAATCGCGCAGTAGCGATTCGTAGTCGGTCTTGTATACGGTCTCGAGAATATGCGCCGTCAGCTCCGTTCCGGAACTGGAATAGCTGTATTTCTTTCCGGGTGCCCGTGGGATCTCGACCTCGTGCAGATCCTTCAAAAAATCCGCCTTGCCGTAGTTCGCGTAAATGGCGTTGAGTCTTGCCGGCGTACGGTGATCGGTGAAGTCCGCCAGCACCGTGTTCGCGCGCTCCGGCAGCATGTTGGGCAGGCCGCTGGTGTGCGACAGCAGGTGACGGATGCGGACGGGCTCGCCCTCGTACTGCAGATTCGGATAGGCCTCGCTCAGATACTTGCGAACGTCGTCGTCAAGACTCAGCTTGCGCTCCAGGACGGCCCTGGCCATCAGGCTGCCCGCCAACGTCTTGCTCAACGATCCGATTTCGTAGAGGGTCGCGTCGGTCGGAGGGCCCGGCTTGCCGGTTTCCATATTGCCGCGATGGACGATGATCTCTTCGCCCCGATACACGACGCCGATCGATGTCGAATGGAGCAAAGGTTGCTCGATCAAGGTTCCCGCGGCCTCGTCGATCTCCGCCTTCAGGTCTTTCGTCGGGGCGTTCGCTCGCGTGCAGCTTGCGATCAATAGCGCCGTGGACAACACGAGGAAGACCAGCCGCCGCTCGTTTGGAGCAATCAACGAAGTTTCTTGCATGCGTCGGCGCCTGAAGGGGGCATGGAAAGGGCCCATAAGGTAGCCGAATGCCGACGCGCGCGCCTGCGGCGGTCGATCGCCGCATGGCCGCATATTCCGCAGCGTGACGACCGCCGGATCAATCGAAAACGGACAACTTGACAGGCGGGGCGCCGCCCACCAAAGTCGGCAGCGCCCAATAGCGCTGCACACGCATGCAGTGCACTGCGCGGATCAGCAACTGACCGCACACCGGTAGTCATTAGTTCTCTGGGGGGAACGGCCGCGCCGCAACAGGTTTGCCGCGCGTGGCTCGAAAAGGCTGGCGCATCTTGCGCCGGCCTCCTTCCCTATTCACCAGGCACCTGGAGAACACATCTAATGAGCATCAGATTGACAGGATTCTTGCTGTCCGGCGTTTTGCTGGCGGCCGGGTGGTCGCCCGCGCATGCGCAGAGCGTCAGTTGCGCGGGGATCGCCGATTGGAACGCGTCCACCATCTATAGCGCAGGCAATAAGCTTGTGTATCAGGGACGGCTGTACCAGGCGACCACCTCGATCTGGAATACGCCGCCCACGCATTGTCCCAGCTGCGGCTATTACCAGGACCTGGGCGCCTGCAGCGCCGGCGGCAACACGCCGCCGACGGTTACGCTGACCGCACCGGCGAACGGCGCGACCTTCGCTGCCGGCGCCACCATTACCGCGACGGCGAACGCGGCCGATGCCAACGGCACCGTTACCCAGGTGCAGTTCTTCCGCGGCAGCACTTCGTTGGGCATCGACACCACGGCCCCGTACAGCGCGACCTGGACCAACGCGGCCGCAGGCAGCTACGCGATCACCGCGGTCGCCACCGACAACCAGGGCGCCACCACCACGTCCGCCGCGGCCAACATCACCGTCAATGCCGGAACGCCCGACACCACCCCCCCCAGCGTGCCGGCCGGGCTGGCCGCGACGTCGGTGACCTCGTCCAGCGTCAACTTGAGCTGGAACGCCTCCACCGACAACGCGGGCGGCAGCGGCGTCGCCGGCTACGACGTCTATCGCAATGGCGCACTGGTCGGCTCGCCTGCCGGTACGTCCTTCAGCAACACCGGCTTGGCCGCGTCCACGACCTACAACTTCAGCGTGCGCGCGCGCGACAACGCCGGCAACGCATCGGCTCAAGGCGCGCAGATCAGCGCGACCACCGGCGCAGGCGGCGGCGACAACACCCTGCCGCGGCATGCGCTGGTCGGGTACTGGCACAACTTCACCAATCCGTCCGGCCCCACCTACCCGATCAGCCAGGTCTCCAACGACTTCGACGTCATCGTGGTCGCCTTCGGCGACGATGCGGGCAACGGCGCGGTCAGCTTCACGGTCGATCCGGGCGCCGGCACCGAAGCGCAGTTCAAGGCCGACGTGGCCGCGGTGCGCGCGCGCGGCAAGAAGGTGGTGCTGTCGCTGGGTGGCCAGAACGGCACGGTGACCTTGAACAATGCGACGCAGGTGGCCAACTTCGTCAACAGCATGGAAGACCTGATCCGCTACTACGGCTTCGATGGCGTGGACATCGACCTGGAAAGCGGCGCGGGCGTCTATCACGGCGCGGCCGTGCAGACCAACCTGGTCACGGCCGTCAAGCAGCTCAGCACGCGCATCGGCCCGTCGTTCTATCTGTCGATGGCGCCCGAGCATCCGTATGTGCAGGGCGGCTTCACCGCGTACAGCGGGATCTGGGGCGCGTATCTGCCGATCATCGACGGGCTGCGCCAAGAGCTGGACATGATCCACGTGCAGTACTACAACAACGGCGCGCTGTACACGCCGTACAGCCAGAACGGCTTGGCCGAGGGTTCGGTCGACATGCTGGTCGGCGCCAGCCTGATGCTGATCGAAGGGTTCCGCACCAACAACAACACCGGCGTCGTATTCAACGGCCTGCGGCCGGACCAGGTCGCGCTCGGACTGCCCTCGGGCCCGTCCTCGGCCAACAGCGGACAGGCCTCGTCGGCGACGATCGCCAACGCCCTGAACTGCCTGACGCGGCTGCAGAACTGCGGAACCATCCGGCCGCAGCAGGCCTATCCCACTTTCCGCGGCGTCATGACCTGGTCGGTCAATTGGGACCGGCGCGATGGTTTCAACTTCTCCAAGCCGGTGCGGGCGACGTTGAACACCTTGCCCTGAGCGGCAACGGAAAAGCCGAAGGGCAGGCGATGCTTCGCCTGCCCTTCGATTCCTCTCTATTCGGCGCCCTGAGTGGGCGCCGATTTTGTTTTGCCGCTTGATCGGCGGATCGTCATTTCAGGTAATGCGCTTTCTGCGCCGGATAGTAATCGTCGAACGACGGCAACGGCTTGCCTTCGCGAGCGGCGACCAGCATGTCGAGGTAGTACTCCCAACCCGGCCCGACTTCGCCGGCCATGGTCCTGTCGCTCAGCGCTTGTACGAAACGCAGCTGCGTTGCGGCGCCGACGCGGGTCAGGGTCAGCTCGATGCGCCAGTCGCCGTAATCGTCCTTCATGGCGACGACCAGACGGTTCGGCGCTGCGCATTCTTCGATCTGCACATCCGACCACGGCTGGCCTTTCTCGTGCAGCATCTGCAGCCGCACGACCTTGCCGGGGCCGGCCTCGCCTTCCCAATGGCCGAACCAGAGCGCGGTCTTCTCGGGCTGCGTCACGCTGGCCCAGACCTCATCGA
>OKVI01001048.1_pt1 | contig 12325 bp, 18 predicted proteins | sample 1607001 | NCBI WGS metagenome assembly OKVI01 (sample SAMN03281018, study PRJEB24777) | human gut metagenome | isolation source: fecal sample PR128 from 1 month old male Malay infant, vaginal delivered...
CTCGCACCTGCGCACGCTCCTCACAGAGGACGTGTCTCTCCTGGCCCTCCTCGTCTCCCAGATCCGCGACTACCACAAGCTCCAGCTCGGCTACGACGGCACCTCAGTCTGGCTCAGCCCCTCTGGGAAACGCCCCCGCCCCCGCACCAACCCCAAAGGCCTCTACCTGCCCAGCAGGGCTCGCTCGAGCGTCCTCCTCACGGTTGGTCCCAAAGGCAGCGGAGCTTGCCACACATACACAGGAGAGCACGCCCGCCCAACGCACTGGGCTGAAATCATCCTCGAATACGGCCTCGACCGTGCCGTCAACGGCCAATACGGAAACAGGTACCCACTATGAGCAACAACAGCACTGAGATCCCCTACGTGGACCCGGAAGCGCTCGCCCCCTACTGGCGTGAGAACACGCCCATCTGGGAGGGCGACCCCACCAAGACCTACACCTGGTGGTGCATCAACGCCCACACATTCAGAACCACAGCCGTGAACGCCTACAAGATCGTCCTCGAACGAGGTGGGCAGCTCATGTGCCAGGCCTGCATCGACGGCCTCCCCGTCCCGCCCGCGCCGTTCGACTCCATGGGCTACAGCACGGGAGCGTGGTGACTCATGGCCGGTTACGCCGATGACTGGTCGATGAGCAACAACGCCATCGACGCATACGACCGCGGCCTGCGCCCCCGCTCCAAGTGGAGCAAAGCTGACATCCTGGACGCGCTCCCCGCCGACGCTCGCGCCTACCTGAAGCTCGACCAATACCCGCTCGAGTTCCTACGCGAGTACTTCCTCTCCCCCGAGGAATGGCACCACACGTCGAAGCTCTACAACAAGACCGAGTTCTACCGTCCAAGGATCAACTCCATCGACGACACGCCCGAGGACGTGCACGACCTCTACCTGCACTGGCTGCAACGCCAACAGAAAGCCCAGGCGGTGAAAGCCGCCGCCCCGCGCAAGGTCCGCGTCACCTACACGCACTGGATCGACAAGCGCACCCACAGGACCGTCACCGAGTACGCGCTCGTTCGCGGACCCTGGATATACACGCAAAGCGGCCTACGCAAACGAGCCGATAGCATCAACATCCACATCGACGAAACCTACGAGCGCGCCCCCAAAGGTACCGCCCAGATCTTCCAGGAAATCGCGCGCAGAATGAAGCAAAAATGACACACACAATGAGCATTGACGAAGCGCTCAGCACCATCATTGGCGCAACCTACACGCGCTGGATCGAACACCGCACCGAGTCCGGCAACTGGTCGCGCAGGCAACACCAGAAAACCCGACGCATTCTCAGCCCTGCACAGGTGCGGCATCTCGTTAAAAACCCACTACCAAGAGAAAAACGCCGCCACCTCCGCAACACGCCCCTCCCAACGCGCACCGTACTCGAGCACGATGAACACACGCGGACGGTCGCAACCGTCGAATACCACCATCAAACGAACGTTGCATGAAGCGGTGACCGCCAGCAGTGTCGGCGCGCCTACATGCACGCGCGGGAAACGCAGATAGCATCTGCTTACCCACGAAAGAAAGGAACAAGCCCATGACAAAACGCGAGCTCGTTGCACCGCCAGTCGGAACCATTTACCAAGTACGCCGCCATGGCTGGCGCGCTGACCTCCTCGATAACGAGTACTGGCAGGTTGAGCGCCGCACCGAAAAAACCGTGTGGCTACGCCGCCTCGTTACCGACAGCGAAGGAAAGCCGATACCTGGCATGGCTCACTCAGGCTTCCCCCTACGTCAGTGCCGAGTCCTCCAAGATGCGTGCCTACACGTCCGCGAGGGCGTGTACGTGGATCTGTACCGCGACATCTACAGGCCAGCAAGCTAATCGAAGAAGGAGGCAACATGTCGCACATGCGAGACTGCTTCACTCTCCCGCCAGTGGGAACGATCTGCTGGTCTCCAGTTGGGCGCGCGTGGAAAGTCGTGAAGTGTACCGAGAAAACACTCTGGCTCCAAGAAATCAAGGTTGACCGCTCGAGAATCGGCCCCCCGACGCTCGACTGCTCAACCAAGATCGGGGACGTAATCATGCGCCGCATCGACAACAAAGGCGTGATCCGCCCCGACGCAAACACTAGACTCGGGCTGACCATGAGCATCGTGTACAAGCCTGAATAGGAACCTCTCATGGATAAGCCCAAGCCTCTCATGCCGGTTGAAGCCATCGTCCGCGTCTATCATCCGCGCGAAGGCATCTACTACTACGAAGTTGTGCGCAGCGCGCCGAAAACAGTCTGGCTACGCCAAGTGACAACCGTCGAAGCGTTTGTCCTGCGCACCTTTGACTTCGCTCGCATCCCCGTTCAGGGAGGCTTCGTTAACGACACCATTATCCCCTGCCGCCTCCACAAAGATGGCGGTCTCTACGTCAGAGGTCACCAAGTGCGCCGATACCATGGCGAAGTCCACGATCCCAGATACGGCAGCTAACACCCAACGAAAGGAAACACCAATGGCTACCACAACACCTACCGCCCCAGTCATGCCCGTCGGCACCATTCTCCGAGCAGGCGACAAGTACTACGAAGTTGTCCGAGCGACAGCCAAGACGATCTGGGCGCAGGAACTCCAGACAGAAACGCGGAGAGACATCGGCGGCTCCTGGTTCACTCTCCCTATCCGAGGGGCCTACGCGAGCGACGAGAAGCTGATGCGCCGCCCCAGCCGCATCGACTACTCCATCTGGTTCGGCAACGACAGGGCCTACTTCTACGAGGGTGGAGTCCTGTAGGGCTAACCCACCTCGAAAGCGGAAAGGAAAACATCATGTACGTCGGCAAAAGTGAACTCGAGGCAATCGCCACGTGGTTCAATCTCGTGGACAGTGAAACTGTCGCTCAGGCGAACGGGCTGAAAGAGTGGCAGATGCCGGAGGGAAACTGGTGTTGGGGCTGGGACTTTCAAAATGAAGACATGCCACATACTGAATCAGACCCCACACAAGTCAGGTACACGACAAACAGCTACGGACGAGGCATATTTTCTCTCGACGGGCGACACCAGCCCCTAGGAACGGACAGCATTGACCTAGGGGACGGCGACTTGCGTAGTGCGGTCCTTGGGTTGAGCACTTACTACTGTGAAACCACTGGACGCCGCGACTACGAACGGTACTGCCACCAGGAGGGGATGCGCGTCGGCTCGAAGGCGAGCATCCTTTCATTCATGGACACCTGTGTAGCGAAAGACAGGATGCGTATGCGTTTGTATGCCAGGTAGCCCTTAGTGGTGGAAGTGGGGCCTGTGAGTGGACTATGCGGGCGTTTTGCCTGTATGATCGTTCTGGCGGTGCCCCACTGTGGTGGGTTCCTTCCGCTTTCTGGGTTATGGACCGGCCTGAACCTCTCCGTGTGGGTTTGGGCCGGTCCTGTTTTTGTGCCTCCCCCCTTCATTCCCTCATGTGATCCACTTAACCAATATGGGGATTAAATACGCTTGCGCGCACAACAAAACCGACTAAACTACCAATCAACCCCAGAAAGCAAACAGACAGAAGGAACCAACAATGAAGTCGCAAACCTATGCCTTCATCACGGGCGCTCTTGCCGGCCTCACCGCCACCCTGTACATCCTCATCTGGACGACCGCCACCGGCGACGGAGGCGCATGGGACTCCGGCCTGGGCATCTCCCTCGTGGTTGCCATCATCGCACTAGTTGGCACCCTCGTCGCTCAGGACTACATCAAGGAGGATGTGCACAATGCTGGCAACAACTGACACCCCCACGACGGAAGTGGAAGCCCCGACGTACACCGTCATCATCGGATCTGGGCTCCTCGACCAGGAGATCGCCTGGCGCTACGACCGAGCCCCGCTCGCCCCCGCGGCCATCGACGCTGAACGGACGCTCCTCAGCGTGTACGCGGACGCGGAACTTGACGGCGACCCCCTACGCTCCCCCGCAGACCTCATCATCCTCCTGGGAGCCGCAGCAACCGTCCTACGCGCCGAAACCATGGCGCTCGCAGGAGAGGGCCACTACCAGGCGCTCACGCGAGCCCTCAACGCATACAACGCCGACAACGGCAGCACCGACGACTGGAACACGTGGCGCACCTCCAACGCCACGCCAGAAGCCCGCATCGACGCGCTCGTGCGCATCATGGCGCACGCCCAAGCACTACTCAACACACACCGCTAGGAGAAGACATGTTCAAGCCAGAAAACAGCAACGCGGAGGCCTCCGACAGTGGCGCGACCACAGGCGACGCGCACGCGGCCGGCGACAACCCCATCGTCGACTACGACAAGATCGCAGCCGATGTAGCCGACACCTACACCAGCGCCCGCGACGCTCTGGGCCGCGCCACCGTCAACCTGTCCATCGTCGCCAATGACCGAGACGGCTACCAGGACATCGTTACGCCAGACGGGCACATCGACGTGCCCCTATTCAACGTGTGGTTCACCCAGGACGACAAAGATGAGATCGCAGAGCGGGCGGTCGCCTACTACCGCGCCGCCGACTCGTATAAGGAATACGTGCAGGGAACTATGCAGTATTTCAAGGACTCGATGGCGGCCAGCACGACGTTCGCCCTCATCACCGAGGTTCACCGACTCACCCACCAGGAGGACGAGGCGGGCGCACTCCTGCGCGACCTACGCGAGCGCGAAAGCGGACTGACAATCACAGTCTGCCCTTACAGCAGCAACATTTACTCCTTCACTGCCGACGACGCTCAATCCAGCGCCGACAAGCGGGCACTCCTCGACCAGGCAAATGACCGGCTGTGCGCGGCCATGAAGCACTACGACAGGGAGGCGGCGGAACTCCTGCTCACCCGCTTCTTCGAGAAAGAAGCCGACGAATGGGAGCGTCCCTACTCCTTGCACTCGCTGAACGTGAACAGTCTCCCCACGGTGAGCGACGCTGAAAGCGACAACAACATGCGGGCATCCGAGTCACAGTTTTGCACAGTCGATACCATGCTAACGAGGCACTTCTACGTGGAAGCCAGGAGCCGCCTCAGCGAGGCCATCTCAAACGCCTCCAAGAACATGCAGAGCCGCCTCGAGAACGCTAACAAGTAGGAACCCCTTATGGACAACTACATGGACTCTACGAGCTCGGAATACGTGCGCCGTATGGCCTCGGCACTCAATGCTAAGTGGGAGGCTCTGGCCCCTTACGTCACGCCGGGGGCGCGTGTCCTCGACTACGGGTGCGGTATGCCCGTCGAGAACGGTATCCGCAAGCTCGTCGAAGCCGCTGGCGGCGTGTACGAGTGCCACGACATCAGCACCACTGTCGAGACCGCCATGCGGGACGCTGGAGCCACCTTCCGCACGAAGGAAGACCTCCAAGAGCGTGCGGGCGGCTACGACGTAGTGTTCCTGTCCAGCGTCGTGCACGAACTAACAGGCCAGGATGACGGGTTCGAGGAGATCGAGGCCATCTGGGGGCTTGTCGCTGACGGTGGTGTGGCTGTCGTTCGCGATTGGTCGGGAGTCCGGTTCCAGGCGCGCTCAGAGCTGCCGCAGTCACTTAAGGTCAAGTCAGAAGACGCTATGCGCGAAGTCCTCGCTTGGATTGGTGCGCTCGCATTGAACGCAGTCGTCCACGTCGGGAACGTGAAGAGCTACTGGATCGACTGGGACAACTTCGAGATCCATGCTGACCCGGCCAGCCTCTACGAGATCGCTTTCCACTCCACATGGGGACTCGACAGTCTCCCACGAGAATCAGCGGAGTGGTACGGCGAGGCGCAAGGCGAGCTCGGTATGCACATCCGCTACTGGGGAGACTGCACTGTCGAGCGCCGGTACGACGAGTGGGACGAGGGCTACCTCGAGCATTTCCAGCGCCTCTACAACCTTGACCGCCTGCCGTGGCCGACGAAGACAGTCCTCGTCCTACGCCGCAACAAGTAACCGCCACAACCCACACGCGACACTCATCTAGTGAGCAGCGAACCAACCAACGAAAGGAAACGTTCATGATCCGCATTCAGGTCGAAGCCCACGTCGGAGCAATCACCAACCTGGAAGCCGCCAAGCAGGCAGGCTACGAAGTCGCCATCCAGTCGCGAAAAGCGCGACCCGGCTACCCCATCATCCTCGTCGGTGAACGCATCTACACTGCCTCCGACGGCACACTGGACAAGAAGTTCTGCGTGACCGCAAACGAGACGTACTCGCATCGAGACGGCACCTTCGGCATCGAAGAGGCGCACGTGATCGGCGACCTCCTCAAGAAGCACTTCGTGGACACGAAGCTCGCCCGTATCGTCAGGGTGTGCGTGACTGTCTTCAAGTCCCCCGAAACGCACCGTCACGTCTACACGGAGGTCGTCACCTACCAGATCGACCCCTTCGAGTGGACACCACGCAGCCATGGTGTCACCACCACGACGCACAAGATCCCCACCCTCGGCCTCGAGGACTGACGACCTACCGCAAGGAAAACAACATGGTGTATTGCATCTCCGCAGAAGCATGCCTTACCGGCCCCGCCGAGAATATCGCAGCGGCAAAAATGATGGTCGCCAACTTTCATTTTGAGCGGCCCGCTCGCATCTACACGGGCCCACAGTTCAACATCTCCTACGCCGCTATCGACTTAGCACTTGAAAAGGTTGCAACAGACGGTGAGTGCGGTGTTGCAGGTGCCACCCTCAATAAGGGATCAGGGTATATGCAGCATTCAACTATTGATGCAAGGGATCTGATTGATAAGAGCCTGTTGCGCCCTATCGCAGACCTGGCGCAGAACATCCTGCTGAACACGGGGTGCACGTTGAACATGGTCGTCACTCAGGTCACGGGGCCTGGCGCACACACCATCAGCCGCATCATCACACACACCATCCACCCAGCAATCGTGAAGTATCACCGGGTACTCCGAGAAACCATCACCCCCCTACCAACCCTCGGAGTGGAGGGGTGATCCCCCTCGTAAGAAAGGAACACTCATGTACCACGTCGCAGTAGAAGCGTGCCTCACTGGCCCAGGAGCGGGGATGGAAGCTGCGTGGAAGATGATCGCAGACTATGCCGTTAACGTGCCTGAGCCGCTGCGTCGGAATGAAGCGCACATCTGCCTCGTGAATGCCCTCAAGAAGATCATCATGAACGGCAGTAAGGGAGTCACTGGAACAACAACCATCCCCAGCGGAAACGCCAAGGGGGCGACTGTGAGCGCCAGCGATACGCTGAGCAAGGAAGCGCTGCGTCCTCTCGCGCGCCTCGCTCAAAGCATCCTCGTGTCTACCGGCTGCACGTTGGACGTGTCGATTACGCAGGTGTACGGAGCAGGGGCCTACACGGTCAGTCACGTCGTCACGCACACCATCCACCCGTCTACCGAGAAGCGTCACCGCGCACTCAAGGTAAGCGTCCTAACCCCGCCGACTCTCGGGTTGGAGGGCTGACATGGAGGCGACGAACGGGAGATTCTGCGTCGAGCTGTGGGACCGTCGCACGGGAAACCACATCAAAGTGGGCGGTGAAGGAGATGTGCGGGAGATCCTGGAGTACTGGTTCCAGGACTTCATTCCCTGCGACGAGCACGCACGCCACTGTATCGACACCCTCGAGGAGTGGGCGCAGTCCCCACGTTTCGAGAGAACTCCTGAAGTCGTCGCCGCCGAAAACTACCTGGAGGTGGCCGTCCAGAAGCACCTCGTGCGCCCGTCAGTCCTCCTGACGCTTCCCCGCACCCCCTCCCGCGCAGACATCCACCTCATCACCGTCGCCGACAGCGAGGAAGCCGTACAAGAGGCGCGCAGGGTCTTCGGGCAGGACGAGGCCACGTCATGCTTGGCCTATATCGAGGCAGTGGACGGGCGCAGAGCCATGTACGGGGTGCGCGAAGCCGCCGAGCGGGAAGACGACAAGCTCACGGCCCTCAGCGTCATCTTCGACGGCTTCACCCGCACCCACCAGGCCGCGCACGAGGAACACGAGCTGCACCTCCAGGCACTCCGCGAAACACGCCTCCTGCCCCCTCCGGTCATCAAAGCCCTACGCGAAGCATCAGCCACCCCCATGGCCGTGTGGGCTGACCTTACGGGCGCAGGTTCCACACGTGACGCAGAACTGTGGGAGGAAGGGAAAACCACCCCATCACCCCAGTCATGCGAACGCATGTGGGCACACTGGCACACCTGGGTCAGAGCCAACGCCCGGCTACTGGGCATCCCCGAGACCGGCATCGAAACGGCCATCGCCAAACCACCGCTCCTACTGCCCGCCGACACGCCCGCGCGAACACTCACGCAGTACGCGCTCATGCTGCACGGACAACGCTTCACCCTCGAACCGTAGCGACCAGCACTGACAGTCAGTAGCCGCCACACAACCCTTGAAAGGAACCCTCATGTACAACCCCGACAATCTTCTCCAGGCCATCCAAACTGGCATGACAGAAGAAAAGACGCTACTCGACACTCTCCAAGGCCCAGACGCAGCAAACAGGATCACGGACGAGCAGATCCGCGAGATCATCACACTTCCAACGTTCAAGCCTCGCCATGGAAGACTTCACCCAGAAACCGCTTACGTCGATGCCGACGTGATTACGCGCATCTACTTCTACCCATACGACTGCGGAGCGATCACGGTCGGTATCACGCGCCAGGCGGCGCTTTCCCCTGGTGCAAACAGTGGCATGGGTAGCGCCTACGGCGACTTTCAACAGGCGTGGCTTTCCGTTAGCGACGGCGAGCATGTTTCCAGCCGTCCGCTAAGTGAAGAAGCGTTCCGCCATGTCCTAGCAGTAGAAGACTACGAGTATTACGATGACAGCCTTCCTACAGACCTGCTCGAATGGAATAGCGATATTGTGGACTACGCGCTCCAGAACAACAACATAAAAGGGTCCGAAGTTGAGTTCACTTGTGACGGGCAGATTAAGAGCTATGCTCCCACACTGGAACAAGTAAACAGGGTGATCCAATTCTGGTGCGAAGGCGAATTGCCGCCTCTTAGCGATGTGGAGTACGAGACGCGCGTGAAGGAACTCGACGACGAATACGACCGTTGGAACCCCCTATCCCAGGTGTACGATAACCTGCGCCACATGTTCCCCGTCAAGGATTACCATGGCGGCATCGACGATATTGTCGTCAAAAACATTCAGAAGCTCATGCGTATTGAGCCGAAGGACTCCGCCCTCCTTACTGCGACGAATGTTATCGCAGAGAAGCACATCTCTGAGAGGGTCTCGTTCTTGCTGGAGAAAAGGCAGGAAGACAGGGAAGTCCCGAGTTTGCGTGCGACTGAGCCAACAGCTGATACGCCCATCTTGCGTGAAGCCTTGCAGGCCGTTCTCGATTGGGAGGCTACCAAGGATGAGCAGCTGCGCAAACTTGAGCATGGGGGCCGCACCCTTTCGGAGAACGTTGCACTGCTAAGTGGAAAGACGTTCACTAGCAAGCTATACACCAACATTGGAGGCATCGTCGAGACCGAGACGGTGAGCGCATCGTTTGCGATAGAATGGCGCACTTCTGATGAGGCTCGCAAGGAAGGCGCGGGCCTGTACGATAAAGACGGTGCACCGCTCTTCCTCAACGTTCCCACTAACGTAATGTACCGAAGTGTGCGCAAAGCTCTGGAAGAGGACTTTAGTAAAGCGCGCATGGACGACATGAAGCAGTATTTCGTCGATCTTAGGCGCGAGACGCGAGGCGTGATCCCAAAGTTCTGGACTGATGCAGTAGGAAAAATTACTGACGCAAAAGAGGTACAGCGACACGCAGAGCGCGTTTTTGCTGGCATCGAAGACAAAATCAATTACGTGGTGCTGGCCGACCGCCATGTGCCGCACGCCTTTTTCTTTGGCGCTATCGAATACTGCCTGCAAGCATGGGACGATTCCACGAAGTTCCCCTATAAGGTGAACTACCGTTCCAGCATCAGCGTGGATGATGTTGAAGCAGCTCGCCAAAGCGATGTTGCGCTCCCTGTCGTCTCCGGCGCGCGTCGAGTTCACCTCAACGAGATGCGCGCAACGTGTGTTCACGAGTTGGGAGAGTTCTACAGGATGGTTGGCACCGACCCGCGTCTCGAAGGCTCGCACATGCTGGCGATCAGTGAGATCCCCGAACTCGTGCAGCAAGTAGGGAAAGTGCGTGATGCTGTCACTGAATTTGTTGCTGTAGCAGAAGGCTACTGGCCTGCGTACACCCAGATTGACGGCCCCGCGCCAGCTGCGGGCGATTCCGAGGGTTTGGCTGATTGGGAGCGTGAGCTTCTTGGGGAGCCTGTGGATCCTCGTCGTGAGGTTGCGGCCACTGTCGCTAAGGTGGCTAAGGTTCATCCTTCATGGTGGGACGGAGGAGATGTAGCGGATCTTCTGGATGTGGAGGACATTAACACACTCCTCACGTCCTCCAAGCCTTCTGAGTATGCCTTTGAAGAGGTGCTATCGTGGCTGCGCGCCTACGTGAAGCCTGGCCATCCAGTGATCTTCAAGGGCAACGCAGCCGGCTACATTACCGAGAACATGGTCGTGTACCTCCAGCGCCCCGAGGGCGCGGCTGGTTTCTTCAACCTCCAGGAAGACAAACTGGCCGAATGGGCCACAGTATTCACGCACACAGGCGAGGATAAAGCCGTGAGGGTCACGGTTGACGAAGGCCCCGACTGTGTGACGCTGAGCTTCAGCATGTACAAGCGCTATGGCGATACCTGGTGGCCGCATGGGCTTGAGGACGACAGGAAGCAAGTGTTCGACCAGTTCACGGTGGACGTGCGCGCCTCGAGGGAGCCAGTGCGCTACTTCGTGGCTGGCAGCGACAACAAGACCCGCCGCTCCCTCGTGGACGGACATGAGCTCCTGGCGACAGCGCTGACCCCGGCGGACATGCTGGAAATTGCCCGTCAGCGCGGGGTGGCCATGCCTGCCATGGTCGTGGAGAAAGCCCTGCCAGGCCAGCGTGGCCTCCTCGTGAGAACCAACCTCCCCAAGTAGCCACGCCCCAGCAGAGCGCCCCAGGACAAGGATCATCAATCCCCCTGGGGCGCTCATGTATATGGTCGTGAGTCGTTCATAGAGGCCGGTTTCTATCTCATAGGAGGGGTTTTCTATGTCATAGGGGCCTTGTTCTATGAGTTTTCCCGTCATAGGAGGGCGCGTGCGGGTCATAGCGGCCCGTCTGTAGGCCATAGAGGCCCGCAGGAGACGCGGGAACGCCCCAAGGAGGTGCAGTGCGTGTCTGCGTCCCCCCTGGGGCGTTCTGTGTGCGCTGGAGGCGCTGTGGCGCGTTACTGGCGTGTCTGGCGTTTACGCATGGCGACGAAGACGATGCCGGCGATCGCCAGCAGCGCGTAGCCGGCGGCGTCGAAGTGATAGCCCTCGACCCGGCCGAACAGCCAGCGCACGCCCACGCGCAGCATCCGCTCGGGCACGCGGCCGTTGAAGTCGGGCACGCTCTGCATGATCGCGGCCAGGCCGGCGCCGACCAGGATCAGGCCGCCGTTGGACACCAGCCCCAGCCGCAGCACTTCGGCCGGCGACAGCCGCAGCAGGCTGTCGGCGCGCTCTTCGGCGGCCTGCGCCGGGTCGCCGCCGCGGCGCCGCACCAGGGTTTCCAGCGCCAGCGCGTCGGCCAGCTTGAGCACGCGCATCTGCGCTTCGGGTTCCTTGCCGCCGGCCGATTCCAGGCGCACTTCGGCCACGCCGAACAGGCGGTGCAGCACGGTCTGGTGTACGCCCACGTTCTGGATGCGCACGAACGGAATCACCCGCAGGCTGCGGTTGAGCAAGCCGCTGCGCACCACCAGCCCGTTGGCGCCGACGCCGTAGCGATAGGTGAAGTAGCGCCACAGCGAGAACAGCACCAGCACGCCGACGCCGATCAGCGACCACAGCTCGTTGCGGTCGCCGCGGCCGAGGAAGATCAGGATCAGCAGCGGCACGATGTACTGGCGCAGGTGCTGCACCAGCACGAACAGCCACGACATCGGATGCAGGCGGCGGTCGGCGGCCGGTTCGGCGGCCGCGCCCGCGCCGGCGCGGGCGTCGTCGTGGGCGGGCGCGCTCATCGGGCCTCGTCGTCTTCGAGGTCGAGCTGGCGGCCCAGGCGTTCGCGCAGGTGTTGTGCGTCGTCGGCGTCGAGATGATCGATCGCGACCGAGCTGTGGCGGGTGCCGGCGGTATGCACTACCAGCGTCGCCAGCCGGCGCATGCGCTGCAGCGGGCCGTGCTTGAGGTCCAGGTGCTGGACCCGGGTCAGCGGCACGATGGTCTCGCGCTGCCAGGCCACGCCGCGGCGCACCGCGAAACCGTGCGCGTCCAGCTTCCACAGGGTGTTGCGGTAGCGGCGGAAGCCGATCCACATGCCGATGCCGGCGCCGAAC
>OKVI01001059.1_pt1 | contig 12134 bp, 12 predicted proteins | sample 1607001 | NCBI WGS metagenome assembly OKVI01 (sample SAMN03281018, study PRJEB24777) | human gut metagenome | isolation source: fecal sample PR128 from 1 month old male Malay infant, vaginal delivered...
GGTGTCGATGATATCGCGTACTTGATAGGCAATGGATTGAAGAGTTGCCTTGATAAAGTCTTCCTTGGTCGTTCCCCTGGTAAGCCCAAAGACAGAACCACGCGCCTCTTGATTCCAATATGGCGCTCCAAGACCAGTAAAGGCAGGAACCACATAGATTTCATCCTGGTTCTGAGACTTCAGAGCATAGGCCTCAGATTCAGGAGAACTGTCGATCATACGCAGACCGTCACGAAGCCATTGAATGGCACTTCCAGCGATAAAGATAGATCCTTCAAGGGCATAGTAGACCTTACCATTAATCCCATAACCAATCGTCGTCAGCAAGTTATTCTCTGATAACTGCATCTCCTCACCTGTATTCATGATGATGAAAGATCCAGTTCCATAAGTATTTTTGACCATCCCAGGTTCAAAGGCCAATTGGCCAAAGAGAGCAGCCTGCTGGTCTCCTGCCATCCCTGCAATCGGCACTTGTCCACCGTAGAAATGGAAAGGAGCTGTATTGCCATAGATCTCAGAGTTTGAACGCACTTCAGGAAGCATGGCTTTAGGAATGTTGAGAATTTCTAAGATTTCATCGTCCCATTTCAGTTCCTTGATATTGTATAGCATAGTCCGCGCAGCATTGGAATAGTCTGTCACGTGAGCAGCTCCATCCGTCAGCTTCCAGACCAGCCAAGTATCAATGGTACCAAAGAGTAAGTCGCCTTTTTCAGCTCTTTCTTGCGCACCTTCTACATGGTCCAAAATCCAACGAACTTTAGTCGCTGAGAAGTAGGCATCAATGACTAGACCTGTCTTTTGGTGGAAGGTTTCTACATAGCCTTGGTTTTTAAGTTCTTCAGCCAGTGGTGCAGTTTGTCGCGATTGCCAGACAATGGCATTGTAAATAGGAAGCCCCGTGTTCTTATCCCAAACAACTGTCGTTTCCCGTTGATTGGTAATGCCGATCGCCTCGATTTGATTGGGCTTGATGCCACTTTCAATAAAGACCTCAGCGATCACCGACTGAACCGAGTTCCAAATCTCATTGGCATTGTGCTCCACCCAACCAGCCTGTGGAAAAATCTGAGTGAATTCCTTTTGACTAGAGCTGACTTGCTCGCCTTTTTTATTAAAAATGATAGCCCGCGAACTAGTGGTTCCCTGGTCAATCGCCATGATGTAAGTTTCTTGAGACATAAACCGCCCTCCTGAATTCGATACTTAAAAATCTTGTTCTTTCATCAACTAGTATACTCTATTTCATCTAGGATTTGTATCCATTTATTTAATAAATTATGGTTTAACATTTTCCTACTACTTCCAGCTCTGTCAGGAAAAACAAAAAGAGCCCTAAGACTCTTCAAAGTCATATTTCAAACGCTTATAAAGATCTGCTCTGATCTAACCGATTTAAGAACTCCATGGTAGGGCTGTCTTGGTAAAGTTCTTTGAGAGGAATGTTCTGATAGACCGCTATTTCGTCCGCAGTCACACCGTAACGAATTAATAGATCATAAATACGATTTAAATCATGACGTAATTCATCCGTTATGAGGACATTATCGCTTGTTTCTTTTGTTTTCCAATAATAAGATGGCAGCACTTCCTTGGTTTCAATTAAAATAGTTTGCAACAAAGTCCCACCATGGCTGTCCTTCTGAGAGATATCTGCTCCAAGTTCTAACATTTTTTTAAAAACCTTGAAGGATTGGTCAGCCTTTTCCTTAGACGAATACATCTCATATTGACCATTCCAACGTTTGATCATGCGCCTGCAGTCAAATACAGCTCTTCCACCGGCAGTTTGGATAACCGGTTGACAAAATGGATTCAGCTCTGTAGGTTCTTCAATAAAGTTAAGATCTGCCCCTCTATCAATGAGTAAGTCCGCAATATCTAAATGTCCCGATTTAATAGCGACTTGAAGAAGGGATTGGCCTTGATCTCTTTTAGGTTTGTCACCCGAAACAGCATTGACTTCTTCAGGCTTTTTATCCAATATCTGACGGACTCCTTCGATATCTCCTCTTCGCAATAACTGAAAGGTTTTTTGCATGGTCTTTCCCCCCTTACCTAGTAAATAAATATCAGACTGTGTTAAAACTATGGTCCTACCTCTAGTTTCTTCGTTAAACTGATTATACCATTTTATGGACTCTACATTGAAGTCCTAAAGGGTGAAGATGACAGACTCTCACAGAAAGAGGTTAAACTTTATTTTTCCGATTTTCGTATTGCTACTAGCCAAGAGGATACTAGGATTTCGAACATAACCAGAAGGATAATCTGAGGAAGAGAACTCTGAACCAGCATAAGGACAGCCAGACTATCGATCAGCATGTGAGCGAGGATACAAGGAACAGCACCTTTCGAGTACTCCTTGAGCGCTCCAAATAGGAAGGTATTCCCTAAAATCATCAAGTAAAAGATGAGATAGTTAGACGAACCTGCTGTAATCCAAGGGAGTTGATAGATGGGAATATGCCAGAGAAACCAGACAAAGGAAAGAACCATCATTTTAGATATAAAGTGCTTGCTAAAGGAAAGATGCTCTTGTAAAAACCAACGCCAACCGACTTCTTCCAGACCACCATATAAAAATGTCCAGGGGAAATAGAGGAAGAAGGCCAAGAGGGAATTCCCAGTAAAGCGAACATTCATGAGCAGGATGGAGATCCCATAATAAATGATGGGGATGAAGAAAGCTAGGATCCAGGCCAGGGAACTTTCTTTTTGAAGAAAGACCTTTTTGAAAAATTCTCCCAGGGATTTAGTTTCACCTAAGACAATGGAAAAGCAAAGAGCCGTTATCATGGGAATCAAGTTCATTAGGATAAACAGGAGTGAGGCCCCCATACTACTCCTATCTGGGAGAAACCAAAGGATAACATGACCTACTAGAAATGTAGCAAGGAGGGCAGTCAGTGCATACCAGATAGCGACTGATTGTTTTGAAATAAATTTGCTCAAACCTTTCTCGATTTCCTCCTGTTCATTTTCTGTAAAATCTTTTAAGTCCATAACCTACTCCTCTTTATCTTTATATAGTAGATTTTACACTCTTACATGTGAATATACAACTAATTGGGATGGGATGCTGCTAGCTGTGAACAATCATAGAATAAGGAAAATCATGATTTCTTTTTTCCTAAAATACCGTACAAAAAGATCTGATGGATTTGCTTAACGTCTGTTTCTAAATTATCACTATGGGCTAACTGATTTCCTACACTATTAAGAGCATCCATGACATTTAAAATAAGCTCTGTTGACAAGTCTCTAGCAATCAGCCCCTCTTCTTTCCCGAGATTAATATAAGTGCGATAAATATCCCGTTTTTTTGCGGTTATCGCTTTCGTTAGGAGACTTGAGAAAGCGGGATCTCTCAGCGTTTTATCTTGAAAATAGTACGAGATTTGCTGACTCATTTTCTCCTGACATAGGTCTAAAGCCTGGTCCAATTTTGTATTAAAAGCTAGATTACTTTTTAAAATATCCTCGGCTTGCTGGGTTATTTCTTCAAACAAGTCATTAACACAGAGAGCCACCAAATTATCTTTGCTCTTAAAATAATTGTAAATAGAAACAGGTGATACTTCTGCTACCTCTGCAATAGATTTTATACTCGTTTCCTTAAAACCTTTTTCTTTGAATAGACGCAAAGCTGCCTGAATAATCGCTTGCTTCTTTTTCTCAGTCGTCTTTTGATATTGATTCATATGAACACCTCAGTTACTACCAATTGTAGCATAAGTTTGAAATATATACCTGTATATTTCATTTTTTCTTGCTATTCTGACTACTTTTCTCTATAATAAAGTTTGAAATTTAATTATTGCTATTTCAAACTTTATTTGCAAAAAGGTGAGGAACATGTTCATTCAATATCTTATAAAGCAATCTAGAAATCCGAGTGGTTTTGTTGGCCGAGTGATTACCAACATCTGGTCGTCCTATTTTAAGGAACTCAGCCTTTGGGCAATAAAACAAACCACTATCCCTAATAATAGTCGGATTTTAGAAATCGGTTATGGCGGTGGTAGCACTATCAAAAACCTACTTGCTTTAGATAAAAATCTTTACATTCATGGCATTGATATTTCCAAGGAGTCTTATCAAACTGCTAAACGGATGCTTTTAAAGTCAATAGAAAACGATAGTGTCCAGCTGATGGTTGGAAATGTTGAAAACCTTCCCTACCAAAATCATTATTTTGATCTTGTCTTTGCCATTCAGACTCATATTTTCTGGAAAGAATTAAAACAAAGCTTTCAGGAAATCTATCGAGTCATGTCCAATCATTCTACTCTGATTATTGCTTCCGAAAAAGAAAAAATTAAGTATCATATGACAGATTATGGAACAAGTTCTGAATTGAGTCAGTTATTAACAAGTGTTGGCTTTTCAAAGATTGAAGAAAGGCAAAATCACCAATGGGTTTTATATATTGTCACGAAAAGTGAAAAAAATAAGAGTCAAATGGCGACCAAATAGCTCTTACTCTACTTGTTGAGCTTGAATTCACCCTAAAAGTATTTAGGGCATAGGAAAAGATGACGAGTTCATTAGATTTTTACTAAAACCTTAAAGCCATATCAAAAGAGCAGTTCAAAATAACTGCTCTTTTGATTTATAACTATATGAAGCAATGGAAATCAAGCCATCTTAGGATTTCACTTTCTCCATACTGCTACTAGCAATTCTCATGGCAAAAAAGATAATAAGCACCTTAATCACAAGGGATAATCCAAGGCTCTCCTCAGTTGATGACAGTTGCGATAAAGCATTGATCAACGCATGTGTCATCACACACAGCCAAAGACTTCTGGTCTTTGTATAAATGGCGGATAGGATGAAACAATTGCTTAATAAACCAAGCAAAAATGGTATCAAATTAACCATTGCGAGAGATCCATCAATGTAAAAATAGAGCAAATGCCACAGTGACCAGGCTACAAATGTACAAAGCGTCGATACTATATAGGTTAACTTTTCTTGCAAAGTAGGCTGAAAAAAATAACGCCAACCGATTTCTTCGATACCACCAAAGACGAGGGCTTTTACAAATAAAATTATGGGGAGATACCAAGTTGGAATAATCATTTTCCCACTCAAAACCAATGGTAAAAAATCCAATCCTATAAAAATGAGGACTAAGAGATAGTTAAGAGGAGCTTGTTTGACTTGAAAAAAATCTTTGAGAACTTGTTTAAAACTAGATTGATGGTAACTAATGCTTGCAAGACCGCCCCACAAAGCTGATGACAAACCACCTACAATAACAGCGATGATCCCCATTGGTGATGTAAAATCAACCTTCACTCCTCCTGCTCTTAAAAACCAAACCAAAAGGCTGACTCCTAATACTTGACCAAAGGTTCCTAACAAATACATAGATAGGGCTTGCTTTCTACTCATTCGTGATTCCTTTTCTATTCTTTCATCTAGTTCATGACTCTATTAGATTTAGAGAATCCCCTAATCCGCATCGACCCAAAGATGGTATTGTTCACAATGGAGACATCGAAAGAGATAGCCACACATAGAACCATCCTTAACTAAGTATTCAGCCACATCCTGAAATTCATCACGCGCCTCATATTCTGCTAAGACTCGCTCTGCAATGCCCATCTCCTCCAGTTCACGAGTACCAACTGTCCCCAGATAGGCACAGTAGTCTTGGCAACAAGAGAGCCAATATTCGCCCTGCCAGCTGCTATAGCCAGGAGTTTGACAGAAGAGGATCTGGTCTTTTTCCTTATCCATGACCCCTTGCCAATCAGCATCTTGGATAAACTCTGCTTCAAACTTTTGGGCAGCACGACCAGTAGAAATACAAGTTGGACAGAGATGTCTTAGCTCTTCTACACAATAAGGTCTCAGAGCATAATAGATGGTGTGGTCTTCCCCACACGAAGGGCAGGTCTTAGGGTCCCCTTCTGTAAAGGAACCCGTCGCTAGTGGATCCGGATGATAGCGGAAGGTTGGCAATTCACTGACTTTCTCCTTGTGAGCCTCTTTTTCTTTTTCGGTCAAGGGACGAGGGAGCGCAAAGCGATCTCCATGACTTAGACTCATCTTTTCTAAGGTGAAAAGTTTCTTAACTTGCTTGCGATCAGACTTGTCTACTAGCTCTGAGAAGAGAGCAAAGGCACTGGCATACAAGCCCAACTCCTGATACACATCCACCAAGACCTGCTTAGCTTCTGGAGTTTCCAGTAAGGTCAGCCGATCTGCAAATTCATAGAGAGCCAGCACGCTAGATGAATCCTTATCTTGCGATTGGAACTGCTTTTTTAAGTGGATATATTCTTTCATAGAATCGTTCATAGAATTGCTCACTTTCGTTTTTACAGAGAATCAAATCCTAGTTTTGTTTCCTTCAGGTGATTGTATTCTAGCGTTGAAAATGTACTTTAAACCCATACTTGCCAGCATTTTGCTTGAGTTTTTCAACCAACAGTTCATTCTGTTTACTTTTTCCGAAAAAGAAGGGAATGGTCTTTCCATTTCTGAGTTCGATATAGAAAGCATAGCGACTCCCACCACCGGCGCGACCACGGAGCAATAAGTAGGTTATCTGCTCCATCTCTTTCAATGGGATCATACGACGACTGAAACACAGAGCAACATGGATATAGAAGATTCCACGGTTAATATGGAAGGGCGCAAAGAAGGGACCACCACTACGTCTCGCGATTGCCCTTCTTCTCAAGATAAGGAGAAGAGTGAAAAAGAGCAATAAAACTAGCACATATAGAATCGGAGCATACTCCATTATCTTTCTAAATTCTAACACGCTGTCCTTCATCCTCTACTTCATCTCAACCCATTTTTCATTATCCATGATAAAGGGCTTAGCCAGACCTTCGCCTGTGTAGTCTTGGTACTTGGTCTCTAAGTATTTGTAGACATCTTCCTTGGTCGCAAACTTGATGGCTTGATAGGGTTCTTCAAAGGTTAGCTTTTCGACAAAGAGATAGCCGTCCTTGGTAGGAACCAAGACACCGACATGACCGACAAAAAGGGTATTTCCATCCAGGTTATCATGAACGATAACAGAAAGCATGCGCGCATTTTCATTGAACTTGAAGTGAGAAAAATACTCTTCCATCTTCTTGGCATGGACCTTGACATCCGTTGTTGCTTCTGTCGGAACCCGTGAATACAGAATGTTAAAAGCTTCCTTGTCTGCCTCACCGAAGATCTTCCCTTTGTCAATCGCATCATTGTCCACGAACAAAAGTTCACTATCCGCTTTCATTTTAGGAATCTCGATACGATTCTTCAGAAGAGTATAGCTATTGATCCGGCAGTTGGTCCCGACGAAATCGCCCTTTTTCTTGGTCCACAAGTCACTGATCTTCTCAACATTGTAGTCTGTTTTCTTGAAGGTGCTGAAGTCACCCGTCAAGCCGACCGAGCCGACAATGCTATCATAGTCCGTTACTAGACCAAGAAATTTGTCTACACTTTCCTGATCCAAATAAGCAGATAAGAGAGCCCGCACTTCTTCGACGCTTTCCTTGCTATTGAGGTTGCTATAGGTGCCCTTGTAGTGCTCCTTGTCTGAACTAGATTTCTGTACAGTGGAACTTGCCTGCTTTTCCTTGGATTGCTTTTGGTTGGTCCCACAAGCCGCTAAAGCAAAAATCGCCAAGGTACAGCTAGTAAGGAGCATGAATTTTTTAGATGGTTTCATAAACTGGTTCCTTCTCTATTGATTAAAATGTTTGTACTATAAATTTTTCATATCGATAATCCTTTTCCTCTATTATAGTTTAAAACTGGCTTTGCTCCAACTATTTTTTACGAAATGAGAAAAGTTTATGAGCAGCAAAAAAGAGCTGGCAAACTGTCCAGCTCTTCAATATGTTACAAAAATCAAAATTAAAACTATTGTTTAATTCACCCAATCTATTTTTGCATGCTCTATTGCGTACTCAGCTTCTTCTTGAGTAAATTTTCTATATTCAACAAGTATTTTTAATAACCTTTCTTTTGAAATGTTGCCACCGTTTGAAGAAGATTCTGCTTGTTTCACAGCTTCCTCTTTCCAATCGAAATTACCTTGTTCTATGGCATAATCAGCCTCTTCTTGAGTAAATCGTTCAACATTTATAAGTTGCCAAACTAATTTTTCTTTCGAATAATGAAACTCTTGATAATATTTTGCTTTTAAAAGTGCTTGCTCTTTCCAGTCTACATTAAGCTTATTTAAAGCGTACTGAGTAGCATCCTCTGAATACCTGTCATACTTAGTAAGATAAATTTTAATTTGCTGCTGCGATAAATGCTTTTTTGACCAAGATTTAGCTTTTTCATATGCCCTTGTATATTCTGGATATAGTAAAGTTGGAGGAAATAGTCCTTTCATAAACATATTCATTAATGATTCTAAATCATCCTTATTTCCATCACTTGAAGAAGAGTATTTTTGTACAGGATTAGTCAACTGTGATCCTGAACGTGAATTTATCCATTTATTATAATTTATTTCATAATCAATTACTATAAGAGCTAGCATTCCTGCAAATAATCCAAAAATTGTAAAAATAAATATCAAAAACTTTTTCATCATGACTACCTTTACTTGTTTTTCTCCAATGAAATTTTCATCCCTCTGGAACTGCTTTCATTAGTATTATATCATGAAATATTGTTCATTTTTATTTACTAGTGTAAAAGTCTCTATGGCTAGTAAATAAAAAAGTGACTGCATTTCAACTGCAATCACTCATTCAATTGTGTGATAAAAAAATAACAAAGTATTATATTAGATTATTTAATCTTATGTTTGTTCATCTTTTCTTCAAAGATAGCTGTCATAATCATGCGGAGCTCTTCTCCTTCTTTTTCAGGAAGGTCTCCTTGACGTTTCGCCACGGCATAAAGTTCAGGGTATTGCTTAGCTACACGCTCAACTGTCTTGGTCGTCGCATGCCCTCTGACAAAGAATGGAATGCGTTTGATCCATTCTTGCGGTACAAGGGCAAGCAACTTCTTCGCCGCTTCCTTATCAGAAATCTCAGCCGTACTTAAACCTTGGTTGATTTGTTCTTGTTCTTTTTCTGTAAAATCATTTAATTCCATAGTAAACTCCTCATTTGTTTATCTAAGGCCACATTATACACCTATGAAGGGGAAAGTACAACTAAAGGATTTCGGAAAATAGAGCAAGGGTAAGTCAATACCTATTTGTACTTTTCTATCTCCGTTTTTAATAGACTGAGCATGCTAGCATGGTGCTCTTTGACACAATCATTGTCCCATTTTCGATCATATTTCTTGAGCAGGTCACTCATCACCTTCAATTTGGGACTTTGCTCTATTACACTTGGATCAGGTTATTTTTTTAAGAATCAGCATTCGAATTTACTTTAAATCATACTTCCAGTCTTCTCCATCTTGGTAGTAGAAAAATTCAGACAGGTCTTCTTCAAGAAAAATACGAAGCATATCCTCCATATCTAGAGAGAGGTCTAGATTTGGCAATTCTTTCAGGTCCTCCCACCAGACTTCCCCCTCTTCAGAGGATATTAAGTCTCCTTCAAACTTTTCCGTCTTATAAAAGAGAACTACATAACGAATGCCGTCTTCCACCCAATCTTTCATTCCACACATCTGCGGAGAAACAATCCTTAAACCAGTTTCTTCCTTCACTTCACGGATCACTGCTTCCGTAAATGATTCTCCCACTTCGACATGACCTCCAGGAAATGTAATGCCTGGCCAATCCTCTTTCTCACGATCAATAACAAGAACTCTATCGCCGTCTCTTACCATACAAAGATTTGTAAACTCAACGATCTCATTCATACAGATACTTCCTAACTATGTTTGTCTTTTTCTTTAAGGATAGGATAAACAATCTCTACCCTATTCTTCTTTTAGTTGCACTTGCGTATGGGCTAGCAGGTCTCCAAGATGCCTCTTATCTTTCCTAAACAGCGTCATTGCCAGTAGCAAAACTGCGAGGAGAGTCGCCGAAATAGAGAGGATAATGGATAATCCATCAAAATTACTATAGAAGCCATGAATCGTGCCCATATGACCGAGTTGCCAAGGTAAAAATTTAATGGTGTTTCTGATCAAGCTAGCCTGAACTGTTTTTTTCTGGTAGACCAGCTCAAGTCCCGCTTTTGTCTTCCCCAAGCTCCCATTTTTTGCATAATCCAAATATATAAACAGGAGGGCGATTGGCAAAATAGAGGTGAAAAATACAAGCCACTGCGACTGAATTTCTGTAAACTCTGGGACACCATTAAAAAAAATGATGTAAATAAGCATCGAAACTATAAACAGAAAAACTAAATAAGTTAGAATGAAAAGATAATCGAATAGAAATTCCATCATTCTTTTTTTAAAAAAAATAGGATTGATTGCTAACATCTTCATCACCGTCTCCCCCTTTCTCATCTCCTATTATAATATAAGGGTACGAATAAAGAAACCATTTATAAAAGAAGACTGAAATATCTCAATTTCAGTCTTCTTTCTTACTAATTTTCCCTATAAATAACAAAGCCATTTGGCTGAATGATCAAGCGATCATCAGAAATGCTTCCAAGACTCATCAGATCTGCCTGTCCTCTTTCTAAGACAACGTCTTTCTTCGACTGGTTAAAGTAGGCTTTGAGAATCTGAGCCTCATATTGCCATTCTACTACCACTACATCCGGCTCTACTTCTTCCAAGCTAACCTTGCCATGCTGAATCATGCCCGCTACTTCTTTTCGGAGCTGGATCAAGTCCTTCATAAAGTTTAGCATGTCATTGTTTGCTGCCACTCGCTCCCATGGCATGACACGGCGGCAATCTGGATCTGGACCACCGATGAGGGCTAGCTCCGTTCCATAATAAATACAGGGCGTTCCTCGTTGCAGATAAAGGAAGGCGAGAGCAGACTTGACAGACTGAAGATCGCCTTTAGCCGTCGTCAAAATACGCTCTGTATCATGCGAGTCCAAGAGGTTAAACATAACCTCAGAGATTTGTTGCCTATAGTACATGGACTGGCTATTGATTTCCCAAATGAAGCGTTGCGTCTCCTTATGCCCCCGCAGGAAATAATCCTTGATACTTTCAGAGAGGGGATAGTTCATCACCGCATGGAACTCATCGCCCTTGAGCCAAGGTTGGGACGAATGCCAGATTTCCCCAAGGATATAGAGATCCGGCTTCTTGGCCAAGACCGCCTTACGGAAATCCCGCCAGAATTGATGGTCGATCTCATTGGCCACATCCAGTCGCCAAGCATCAATATCAAACTCTTCAATCCAGTAAGTCGCCACCTTCAAGAGATAGGCCTTCACCTCAGGATTAGCCGTATTGAGCTTAGGCATAAAGCCCGCAAAGGCAAAAGCATGGTAAGACAAGTCGCGACTATTCCACAGATTTCCTGAGGAGATAGGGAACTCTTTGATATGGAACCAGTCCTTGTAAATCGAATCCTCCCCGTATTTGACCACATCCTGCCATTGGGGTGAATCATAGCCAATATGATTGAAGACGGCATCCAGCATGATCTTCATCCCACGCGCATGAGCCTCTTTCACTAGTTTGCGGAAGGTCTCTTTATCACCGAAATGTCGATCAATTTCAAAGTAATCAATGGTGTCGTATTTGTGGTTGCTTGGTGATTCAAAAATCGGGCAAAGGTAGAGCCCTGTAATTCCTAGATCCTGCAAGTAGTCCAAGTGATCGATGATTCCCTGCAAATCTCCACCAAAGAAATCCAACATGGTAGGGGCAATTGACGCATCCCAAGGACGAATACCTTCTGGCGAAATGGCTGGATTCCCATTAGCAAAACGTTCAGGAAAGATTTGGTACCAAACTGTCTGAGCCACCCAATCCGGAACAGCACAACCATCAATCTCATGGATAAAAGGAAGCTTAAAGCCGTTCATGACGAAGTCCAGGTTCTCCTTGTTATAGGCTGCCACACCCCGGTCTCCATACAAGATCTTCTCTCCCGCTGTATCCTCTAATTCAAAGAGGTACTGGATCCGGGCATGGGCAACAGATACTGACACTTGCCAATAATCAAACAAATCATCTGAGGTTACCTTGTCCATTTCCTTAGTTGCCTCATAAAGATCCTCTATAAAAATAAAAGGATCCCCATAGTGCAAGACAATCCG
>OKVI01001064.1_pt1 | contig 12105 bp, 9 predicted proteins | sample 1607001 | NCBI WGS metagenome assembly OKVI01 (sample SAMN03281018, study PRJEB24777) | human gut metagenome | isolation source: fecal sample PR128 from 1 month old male Malay infant, vaginal delivered...
GCGACGCCCGAGAAACCGAGGAAACCCAGGCTCCCGAGGGCGTTAGCGCTCACGCAGGGGAGGGCCCCGGCCTCGTCCCCCACGGAAGCAAAGACTCAACCACCCATGGAAAAGTTCATCACCCACACCGGCATCGGCGTCCCGCTGCGCCGCTCCAACGTCGACACCGACCAGATCATCCCCGCCGTCTACCTCAAGCGCGTGACCCGCACCGGCTTCGAGGACGCTCTCTTTGCCGCTTGGCGCAACGACCCGGAGTTCGTCCTCAACCAGGACGCCTACAAGAACGGCTCCGTCCTGATCGCGGGCCCCGACTTCGGCACCGGCTCCTCGCGTGAGCACGCCGTGTGGGCGCTCAAGGACTACGGCTTCCGAGTCGTCCTGGCCCCCAAGTTCGCCGACATTTTCCGCGGAAACTCCGGCAAGCAGGGCCTGGTCACCGGCATCATCTCCCAGGAGGACTGCGAGTCCCTGTGGAAGCTCCTCGAGGCCGAGCCCGGTACCGAGGTCACCGTCTCCCTCGAAGACAAGACCTGGCGCGCCGGTGCGATCTCGGGCACCTTCCAGATCGACGACTACGTGCGCTGGACCCTCATGGAGGGGCTGGACGACATCGCCCTGACCTTGCGCCACGAGGACGAGATCGCGGCTTACGAAGCGGCGCGCCCCTCCTTCAAGCCGCGCACGCTGCCAGCGAAATTCCTGCCCAAGGAAGACGTCGTGTCCGCTCGCGACTGAACGCACTGCGCATACTGGCCCCTACCTAGCTAGAGTAGGGGCCAGTTACGTCATAGTGAGGAGCACTCATGTCATCGATCCTTCAGGTTGAGGGCGGCCATCCGCTGCGCGGTGAGATCACGGTGCGCGGCGCGAAAAACTTCGTCCCCAAGGCGATGGTCGCGTCGCTGCTCGCCGACACCCCCTCCGAGCTCTACAACGTGCCGCTGATCCGCGACACGGACGTGGTCTCGGACCTGCTGAGCCTGCACGGCGTCCAGATCGACTTCGATCAGGACCGTGGCACGCTCCGGATGGACCCCTCCAACGTCAAGATTGCTTCGCGCTCGGATATCGACACGCTCGCGGGTGCCTCGCGCATTCCGATTCTGTTCTGCGGCCCGCTGCTGCACCAGCTGGGCGAGGCCTTCATCCCCGAGCTGGGTGGCTGCGCGATCGGTGGCCGTCCCATCGACTTCCACCTGGAGACGCTGCGCAAGTTCGGCGCAATCGTCGACAAGCAGCCCGACGGCGTGCACATCAAGCGTCCTGCCTCCGGCCTGCACGGCGCGATCATCGAGCTGCCCTTCCCGTCCGTGGGCGCGACCGAGCAGACCCTGCTCACGGCCGTGCGCAACGAGGGCATCACGACCCTGAAGGGCGCGGCCATCGAGCCGGAGATCCTCGACCTCATCAACGTCCTGCAGAAGATGGGCGCGATCATCTCGGTGGACACGGACCGCACGATCCGTATCGAGGGCGTCGCGAAGCTGACCGGCTACCGTCACACGGCCCTGCCGGATCGCATCGAGGCCGCCTCGTGGGCCGCGGCCGCCCTGGCTACCCGCGGCGACATCTACGTGCGCGGCGCACACCAGCCCGACATGACGACGTTCCTCAACACCTTCCGCAAGGTGGGCGGTGCCTTCGATATCGACGCTGATGGCATCCGCTTCTACCACCCGGGTGAGCCGCTGCACTCGATCGCCCTGGAGACTGCCGTGCATCCGGGCTTCATGACTGACTGGCAGCAGCCCCTCGTCGTGGCGCTCACCCAGGCCGAGGGCCTGTCGATCGTGCACGAGACCGTGTACGAGAACCGTTTCGGTTTCACCGAGGCGCTGCGCAAGATGGGTGCGAACATTCAGGTCTACCGCGAGTGCCTGGGTGGAACCCCCTGCCGTTTCGGTCAGAAGAACTACTACCACTCGGCCGTCATCTCGGGTCCGACCCCGCTGCACAGCGCGGATATTGAGGTTCCGGATCTGCGCGGTGGTTTCTCGCACCTGATTGCGGCCCTGACCGCGACGGGCACGTCCACCGTGTCGGGTATCGACGTGATTTCTCGCGGCTACGAGCACTTCACGCGCAAGCTCCATCAGCTGGATGCGCGCGTGCGTTACCTGGACGTCTGAGATCATGGGCGCATCGGGCGCGCGACGCAGCATTTTGATGCTGGTCTCGTCGATGTCGGCGGGCGGGCGCAGCGTGCGCCTGGGCCCGCGCATCGTGCGCATCCTGCGCGGCGGCGGCTGGGAGGTCGCGGTTCGCCTGACGACTCCCGGTGACGACCCGGCGGCGATCGCCGGTGGGGTTGTGGCGGGTTCGATCGTCGCGGCCTTGGGTGGGGACGGCTACCTGAGCGCGGTTGCGCGCGGGTGCCACGAGTCCGACGCGATTTTCGCTCCCCTCCCGGGCGGGCGCGGCAACGACCTGTGCCGCGCGCTGGGAATCGGCACGGATCCGCTGGCCCGCGCACGCTCCCTGGCGCGCCTCGGCTTGACGTCCGACGAGGCCGGGGCGCTCTCCTCCGATTCCCTGACCTCCCGGGTGCGTCCCCTGGACGGTATGTGGGTGCGTTCGCGTGAGGGCGTGCGCCTCGCCCTCGGCGTCGTCTCGATCGGTCTGGATGCTCGCGCGAATATTCTCGCCAACGAGTCCTCGCTGACGTCTGGACCGCTGGCCTACGGCTACGGGGCGTTCGCAGCACTGGCCTCGCACGAACCCACCGACATTGTGGCGACCGTGGATGGGCGCGAGCGCAACATGAGCGGCTGGATCGCGTCGGTGTCGAATTCCGGGCGTTTCGGCGGCGGTATCACCCTGGTGGATTCCTCCGACATGAACGACGGCATTCTCGAGGTGTGCCACGTGGGGCCCCTGCCTATGTCTCGCGCTCTGCCGGTGCTTGCCAGCGTTGTCGCCGGACGGGCGAAGACGCATCCTGCCATTGACGTGGAAAGTGCGCGCGTCGTCTCTTTCGCTGCGCCGGCTGGAACCATCGCCATGGCAGATGGGGATCGCGTCGCCTCGATTCCTTTCACCGTGGATGTTGCCCCGGGAGTCGTCTCCGTCCTCGTGTGAGGTCGATGCGGGCGTGCGCGCCGGTGGAGTGGTCCCCGTAGAATGAAGCCATGAGTGCTGTCTCCGGCTTTTACACCTTCGCGAAGGGCGTACTGACGCCCATCATGACGCCCTGGATCAAGTTCACCGTGAGCGGTGAAGAGAATCTTCCCGCTGAGGGCGGCTTTCTCCTGGTCCCCAACCACCTGTCCAACGTCGACCCGCTGTGCCTGTGCTGGTACTTCATGAAGCGCGACACCGCCGTGCGCTTCCTGGCGAAAAAGTCGATGTTCTCCGTGCCCGTGTTCGGCTGGATCATCAAGGGAATGGGACTGATCCCCGTTAACCGCGACTCCAACCCCTCCGCCGTCCTAGCCCCCACTCGCGAGGCCTTGAAAGCCGGTGAGGTCGTCGGCATCTTCCCCGAAGGCACGCTCACGCGCGACCCCGACCAGTGGCCGATGGAGTTCAAGTCCGGCGTGCCTGTCATCCCCGTCTCGCAGTGGGGACCGCAGGACATCATGGCCCCCTACAACGCCAAGGGCATCGACATGCGCCCGGGTCGGCCCGTTTCCTACCACTTCGGTGAGCCGGTCGACCTCTCCGACCTGATGAGCCCCGCCGGCTCCGAGGACCACGAGGCTGTCAACGAGGCGACCAAGCGCATCAGCGACGCCGTGCGTGCGGGCGTGGGCAAGCTGCGTGGTCTGCCCGTTCCCGAGAAGGTTTGGGACCCCGCCACGCAGGCCGGACCCTGGTGGGAGGAAGAACTCGCCAAAAAGGCAAAGAAAGCGAAGAAGGCCGGCAAGAAGGGCTAATCGCGGATATCGATCACCATGCGCACCGGATTGGATAAGAACCCAATCTGGAACTCGCGCGCGGTCGGCGCGCCGATGACGATGTGCGTGTTGTCCTCGAAGGAGCCGTCCGAGACGATATCAAGGTCCCCGGCGCGCGTATGCGTCCCGCTCGGGTATGGGGTGTCGGAGGCCGTCATGGGGGTGCCGTCGATAACCAGATCCAGGACCGCCCCTCCCTCGACCTGGATGGGCAGGCCCCGACCCTGTTCGACGGCCTCGTCCGTCCACGCGGCGTGACGGACCCCGGGCGTTCCCTCGCCTGAAAACTCCAACACCACGCGCGTGAACCCCTCGTGGGCCGCCGCGCGGATCCCCGTGAGCGCCAGGGCCTTGACCGGATCATCCGAGCGCATCGGCGGCAACCCCTCCACACTCGACATCCAGTTGTCGGCGTTGATCGGCCTCGTGCTGTCAAGCCCCGGCTCAGCAGCGGGAGCGTCGCTCGCGGACGTGGACGCAGACGCAGCGGGGGAGTGGGAGGCACCCGACGAGGCCGGAGCTGACTGAGGCGCGTTCGTGCGGGCCCCGGGTGTGCATGCGCCGAGTAAGAGCGCACAGGCGACTGCGCTCGCGGCGAGAGATCGGCGGTGAGACACAGTTCCTCCTGGTAACAGTCGGTTGATTCAATCCTAGTAGAATGGCCCTGACAAGGAGGTCTCGATGACTTTGACAACAGCAGCCGTTCTGGGAACGGGCGCATGGGGCACGACGTTCGCGCAGGTGCTCGCCGACGCGGGTGTGGACGTGACCATGTGGGGGCGCAACGCCGACACCATCTCGTTCATCAACGGGGGAGAGAACCCGACGTACCTGCCGGGCATCGCGCTGTCGGATCGCATCAGTGCGACCGCCGAGATTACCGAGGCCGTGGCCGGTCGCGAGCTCGTCGTCGTCGCTGTGCCCGTCAAGGCCGTGCGCGCCACCCTGAGTGCCGCCCGCGAGGTTTTTGCGCCCGGCGTCGCCCTGCTGTCCCTGGCCAAGGGCCTCGAGCTCGGCTCCCTCAAGCGCGTCGACGAGATCATCGCCGAGGCCTCGGGCGTGTCGGCCTCTCGCATCGCGGTCCTGTCTGGCCCGAATCTGTCGCGCGAGATTGCGGAGCGTCAGCCCACGGCGACGGTCGTCGCGGCGTCAGACGTGGAGCTCGCCAAGGAGATCGCGAAGGCCTGCCACAACTCCTACTTCCGCCCCTACGTGTCCACCGACGTTGTGGGCACCGAGATGGCGGGCGCTACCAAGAACGTCATCGCTGTCGCTATCGGCGCGGCCGAGGGTATGGGGCTCGGTATTAACACGCGCTCGACCCTCATCACCCGCGGCCTGGCCGAGATGACGCGACTGGGTACCGCACTCGGCGCGGACCCCGCGACCTTCGCGGGCCTGTCCGGCATCGGCGACCTCGTCGCCACGTGTTCATCGCGGCTCTCGCGTAACTTCTCTCTCGGCCACCGCCTCGGCTCCGGAATGGGTCTGGCCGAGGCTCTGGCGCTGTCCCCGGGCGTCGTCGAGGGCGTCGCCTCGGCCGCCCCGATCCTGCAGGTCGCGGCATCCGTGGGAGTCGACATGCCGATCACGGGTGCCGTCGTCGAGGTCGTTGAGGGGCGCGCGAGCATCGAGGACATGGGCCGTATGCTGCTGGCACGCCCGCAAAAGATGGACGGCTGGAAAATCGAGCTCGTCTGAACGGTGTGCACGCGGGCGACAGATGCCTCCCGCGCGGTAGTCTTGGACCCATGACTGCAATTTCTCGTCCTCGTGTCCTCATCGTTTTTGGTGGACGCTCCTCCGAGCACGAAATCTCCTGCTCGACCGCCGCCGGCATCCTCACCGCCATCGATCGCACCAAGTGGGATGTCATCCCGCTGGGCATCACGCGTGACGGCCAGTGGGTGCGCGTCGCTGACGACCCGTCGGCGTTGGAATTCAAGGACGGGAAGGGCCAGTCCGTGACCGCTGGATCCACCCGCGTTGCCCTGACCCCGGGCGAGGGCAACCTCGTCGAGCTCACGTACGAGGGCGACCCGGACGCGCCGGATTCGCGTGTCGTCAGCGTGGAGGATTTGGGTCACGTGGACATTGTCTTCCCGCTTCTGCACGGCCCCTACGGCGAGGACGGCACCATCCAGGGCCTCTTCGAGATGGCCGGCGTGCGCTACGTGGGCTGCGGCGTGACCTCCTCGGCGGTCTCGATGGACAAGCACCTGACCAAGACCGTGCTCGCGGCTGCCGGTATTGACGTGGGCCACTGGGAGCTGGTCACGGCCCGTCAGTGGGAGGCTGACGCTTCCGCGTGCATGGACCGCATCGAGCGCCTCGGATTCCCCGTCTTCGTCAAGCCCTGCCGCGCCGGCTCCTCTGTCGGCATCTCGCGCGTCACCTGCCGCGAGGACCTGCCCGTGGCCATCAAGGAGGCCGCGAACCACGACCCGCGCATCATCGTCGAGGCCTCCATCTCCGGCCGCGAGGTCGAGTGCGGTGTCCTCGGATCGCGCTCCGACTGGCGCAGCGGCACCGCGCCCCTGGGCGAAATCGTTATCCCCGAGGGCGAGTTCTACGACTACGAGCACAAGTACGTCGACGATGTCGTGGGCCTGTCCTGCCCGGCGAACGTGTCTGACGAGTACGCCGATCGCATCCGTGAGACCGCGTGGCGTGCCTTCGATGCGCTCGAATGTGAGGGCCTGGCGCGCGTCGACTTCTTCCTCGACGAGGCCACCGACACCGTCATCATCAACGAAGTGAACACGATGCCTGGTTTCACCCCCATCTCGATGTACCCGCAGATGTGGGCGGCAGCTGGCGTGTCCTACCCGGACCTGCTCAGTGAACTTCTCACCGAGGCCGCGCAGCGCCCGCTCGGCCTGCGCTGAGTTCCCAGCCACTGCCTCGTTAATTCCTTAACCCCACGATAGAAAGATAACTATGACGGCTCACCCCAAAGTCACGCTGGTGACCTGCTCGTCCATGCCCCACCTGTTCCCCGGCGAGGAGGGCCTGCTCGATGAGCTGGCGTCGCGCGGTTGCGACCCCCAGATCAAGGTGTGGAACGATCCCGACGTCGACTGGTCCGAGGTCGGCATGGTCGTCGTGCGCTCCGTGTCCGACTACGCGAGCGACCGTCAGGCCTTCCTCGACTGGACCCGTCAGCTGACTCGCGTGCAAAACTCCAAGGACGTGCTCAACTGGAACACGGATAAGCACTACCTGAGGGATCTGGCAGCTCTCGGTATGCCGACGATTCCGACGAATTGGCTCGAGCCCGAGCAGAAGCTCTCCAAGCACCAGATTCACACGCGCTTCCCGGCTTTCGGTGAGTTCGTCGTCAAGCCCGCGGTCTCCTCCGGCGTGCGCGACATCGGCCGCTACACGACCGTGGACACGCGCCAGCGTCAGGCCGCCATGCGCCAGGTGCAGGGGCTGCTGGGCGACGGCCGCTCGGTCATGATCCAGCGCTACGTTGAGGAAATCGACCTGCACGGCGAGATCTCCCTCGTCTTCTTCAACGGACTGGTCTCCCACGCCGTCGAGAAGCGCTCGGCCCTGCACCCTGCCTCCGTCACCAACCCGGAGATGCACGAGGCCGTGGTGACCGCAGAAGCCGCCGACTCCGTCGCGTGGCAGTGGGGCGAGGAGATTCGCCGCGTCCTGCACGGCTACGTGCGCTCCCGCCTGGGCCACGACGAGCAGTTCCTGTTCAACCGCGTGGACCTGGTTCCCGACGGTAAGGGCTCCTTCCTGGTCATGGAGGTCTCCCTCGTGGACGCCGACCTGTACCTGGGCGCCACCCCCCACGCGCTCGGTAATTTCGCCGACGCGATCTCCGCTCGCGCCCACTGGTGACGCACGCCACCGCTGTGAGGGCAGTGCTCGAGTTTTCAATCTCGGATGGGTAGTGCTAAGCTCTACCCGTTGCCTTCACGGCGACGCGATGGTGGCTGTAGTTCAGTTGGTAGAGCACCTGGTTGTGGTCCAGGACGTCGCGGGTTCGAGTCCCGTCAGCCACCCCATTGCCCCGGCGCTTACGCGCCGGGGTTTTTGTTTCTGCAGTATGCTTGTAGCATCCTCAATTGACCGGACAAAGGAGTTGTCATGCCCAGCGTGATCGCCTACGGATGCGACGATGCCACCACCCAGTTCCACCCCCTGCAGATCGACATTCGCGAGCCCGGCGAGGGTGAGATCTACTTCGATGTCGCCTACGCGGGCATCTGCCACTCCGACATTCACTCTGCCCGCGGCGAGTGGGGCCCCGTCGTCTACCCCCTCGTGCCCGGCCATGAGTTCGTCGGCATTGTCGCCAAGGTCGGCCCCGGCGTCACCACGTTCAAGGTGGGGGACCGCGTGGGCGTAGGCTGCCTGGTCGGGTCCTGCGGCTCCTGCGAGATGTGCGAATCCGGCTACGAGCAGTGGTGCACGTCGACGCCGGGCACCCTGTGGACCTACCGCGCCGATGCCGACGGAAACCCGACGACCGGCGGCTACTCGCGCGGCTTCACCGTGCGCGAGGACTTCGCCCTGCACATCCCGTCCGAACTGGATTTTGCGGCTTGCGCGCCCCTCCTGTGCGCCGGTATCACCACCTACTCGCCGCTCAAGCACTATCAGGTGGGTCCCGGCTCGCGCGTGGCTATCCTCGGCATGGGCGGCCTTGGGCACGTGGGCGTGCAGATCGCCAAGGCCATGGGCGCGGACGTCTCCGTTATCTCTCACGGCCGTTCCAAGGAAGCCGACGCCCGCCGCTTCGGTGCCGACCACTTCTACGCGACCAGCGAAGAGGGGACCCTCGAATCGCTGCGTGGATCCTTCGACCTCATCCTGTGCACCGTGTCCGCCGACGGCCTCGACTACGCCGGATACATGGCCGCCCTGCGCCCCTACGGTGTCTTCGTCGACGTGGGCCTACCCACCGAGCCCGTCTCCCTGCCGCTGCGCGCCTTCGTCAACGGCGGCAAGTCCTTCGCGGGCTCCCAGATCGGCGGCATCGCCGAAACCCAGGAGATGCTGGACTTCTGCGCCGAGCACGGCGTCATCCCGCAGGTCGAAATGATCACCGGTGAGGAGATCACCGAGGCCTACAACAATGTCGTCGCCTCGCGCGTGCGCTACCGCTACGTCGTCGACACCTCCACGTTCCCCGAAACCGCGTGAGCGTGAGGATGTCACGCGAAAGCCCCGGGCCGAGTGGCCCGGGGCTTTCCCATCCTCTGGTGATACCCTGTCCGGACAATCCTGTACCAGTCGGTATCATCTACCTGTGTTCTGGTGTTGATTCGTACCGTGTCGAGGCTAACCAGAGATCGTGCAGCACCTACTTGCCCATAGAGGGGGAGTGTTGTAACCTTGCAGTAACAGATCCCCGGTCGGGCCTCTTGCGTCAGCAATGCACAAATGACCGGGGCCATTTTTATCAGCGAGGATGCTGTCGATGCAGAAAGATTGGCTCAGCTTCGATGATCAGCTGGAACTGCTCGCGGGGCGTGGTATGTGTATCGAGGATGAGTGCACTGCTGTTCAGGTTTTGTCTTGTGTCAGCTACTACAGGCTCTCGGGGTACTTCCGTTACTGGCAGAAGGACCCAGAGTATGGTGACAACAACTTCATTCCGGGAACCAGCTTTAGTCGGATTTATCAGCTGTATGTGGCAGAGCGGGCACTCGCCACTGCGTGTCAAGATCTATTGGCCACGTGTGAAATCGTCCTACGAACGCGGTTCGCTTACCACTACGGAACACGTGTCGGTCCCGTTGGAACTTTTGCTCGGGGCGTTGGCTTCACGACTCCGCCATCCGAGAAAATCGCTCGTGTCGATGACCGGATTTTGTCCGACCTTGGCCGCAGTACAGATGCTTTTATTGCGCACTACCGCGACGAAAACAAAGAAGGTGCGATGTATCTACCCGCGTCCTATGACAGGATGCCGATATGGGTCGCAGTGGAGGTACTGAGCTTTGGGTGCCTGTCTCGCATGATCACGGCCTCCGGAGAGTCTGGAGTTCTTGATGACATGGCAGAGTCTCTGAATACCTCGCGCGCTGTCCTTCCCTCACAAGTTCGTTCCTTCGTGTACTTGCGTAATCGGTGTTCACACTACGGCAGACTCTGGAATACAGCTGTGACAGATGAGCCGGCTATGCAGAAGAACACCAGGCGCAGGATACAACGAACGTATCGCCCCTTCGATAAACACTCGTCCTATCAGATTCTCGCCGCTCTCCATGATCTAGCGACTCGTGCTGGGCTCCGTGAAGACTGGCTTGGAACCGTCATTGAACCCTTGCTACAGGCGAATCCTTTGCTTGCGTACGGCATTGCGACGCCTAGGAAATACGGGGAAATGTCGCGCGAGGTTCTGATCGACGCACACTTGTGATCGTCGTGATGGGCTGGTGTCAGCGCAACCGCTACGTCGTCGACACCTCCACGTTCCCCGAGACCGCGTGAGCGTGAGGATCTCACGCGAAAGCCCCGGGCCGAGTGGCCCGGGGCTTTCCCAATGCTGGAGCGGATGACGGGAATCGAACCCGCGTGATCTGCTTGGAAGGCAGAGGCTCTACCATTGAGCTACATCCGCGTACCCCCGGAGGGGACACGAAGATCCTAGCGGTTATTGTCCACGTGCGCGACATTTAAACTCTCCTCCCGTATGATGGGGCAGCGGACAGTAGTCCACGGGGTGTAGCGCAGCTTGGTAGCGCATCTGCTTTGGGAGCAGAGGGTCGCAGGTTCAAATCCTGTCACCCCGACGACATGCTCAGCATGTAAAAGCCTGGACGCTATCAAACCTGGGAGGCCTACCTGGTTTGGTACACACGGTCTGGGTGGGGCTGGAAAGCTACCAGCCCTCGGCACCTAGCTCAATTAAGCAGAGCACCTTCCGAAGCCCCGTCCCACAAAGGTTCAGCCTTGCGGCGGCGGAGGAGTAAAGGCGTGAAGGAGATGCTGGTTCGAGTCCGGCAGTGCCGCCACCACAAGGATCTCTAGCTTAATTGGGGTCGTTACGCGGTGTTCTAGGCCCGCAGCGCGACTCCCTGGGTAAAGCGCCTGCCCGAAGGACGGCAGGAGATGACAGTTCGATCCTGTCGAGACCCACAGCGCTGGTTCTGGTGGACCGGAGTAGTAGGTGCGGGTTCAAGTCCCGCCACGCGCCCCGCAAGGGCGGTGTAGCTTAAGCAAGAGCGGCGAAACGAGAGGGGTTCGATTCCCCGGCGTGAGAGAACAGAATACTAGTCAGTTCTCGGACTGGGGGTAGCTCCCCCTTTCTGGACCGTTAGCTCAACGGTAGAGCGGCTGCTGGATCGTTTGATTGTTCCTACGATCAAATGATCGAGTGGCCGATGCAGGTTCGATTCCTGCGCGGTCCACAATGCGTAGCTCTAATTGGAAGAGCGCCAGGCTGTTAAACCTGGAGGTTGCGGGTTCGAGTCCCGTCGCAGAGCGCGACTTGTTCGCGTGCGAAGGTAGCGAAAGCTAACCGTTGGGGGTTGATCTCCCCAGGGGATAGCCGGACCTGTTTTCGTCAGGGGTATAGTTCAGCCGCGATCTGTTCGATGCGCACGAATGGAACGTGTGGGTGCGACTCCCACTGCCCCGCCTGGGCTGTTAGCTACAACTGGTAGAGCACCTGTTTTGCAAGCAGGGGGTTACGGGTTCGAGTCCCGTACAGTCCACGGCTGTTCTCGTAAGAGATGCAGCTACCTAGCTGCTAGGTGTCCTCCGGGACTACCTAGCTTTACAGGGAGAATCAATCACACTGCCAGCCTGTCTTTCGGGGCGGGTTGGCGTGAAGCGCATTTGGCGGAATTGGCAGACGCGCTGGATTTAGGTTCCAGTGCCTTCGGGCGTGTGGGTTCGACTCCCACAATGCGCACGCTCCTCAGTGAGGAGTCTCCTATCCCAGGTGGCGTGAGGTCGCCTGGACAGTAAGGGGCTCTGCTCCTCCAACGGCTTCGCTGCATAGGCTTTGGTGGAGTTAACAGGTGAAAAGCACCCACCTTAAGGGCACCACCTCACAACGGCGAAGGCCTCCGGCTCTCTTTTCTTCTTTCTCAGGTCGGAGGCCTTCCGTCATGCCTGGAGTGTTTTCGCGTAATCAAACGCCAGTGGCGCAGTGTTGTGCTCTCTAAGATGGGAGAGCACTCTCCCATGCTTTCGCAGAAAGGAACACCTCATCAATGAATCGCTCTAGGAC
>OKVI01001075.1_pt1 | contig 12051 bp, 2 predicted proteins | sample 1607001 | NCBI WGS metagenome assembly OKVI01 (sample SAMN03281018, study PRJEB24777) | human gut metagenome | isolation source: fecal sample PR128 from 1 month old male Malay infant, vaginal delivered...
AGCTAATCAGACGCAATCCCCTCCTTCAGTGATAGCTTATAAATAGAGGCCACCTTTCATCTATCCTCGATGCCGAGATTAGATCGTATGCGGTATTAGCAGTCGTTTCCAACTGTTGTCCCCCTCTGAAGGGCAGGTTGATTACGCGTTACTCACCCGTTCGCCACTAAGATTGATAGAAGCAAGCTTCCATCGCTCTTCGTTCGACTTGCATGTGTTAAGCACGCCGCCAGCGTTCGTCCTGAGCCAGGATCAAACTCTCCAAGATATCTTGAAGCTATTTGAATAGCTCATTTGTTTTGTTGTCGCTACCATTAAGTAGCTTTGAATTATGGTTGGTTTTGACTTTGTCAAAACCCGCACTCTGGCATATGTTCAATCATTTTGATTGATTACCTATCATTGTTCAGTTTTCAAAGATCTGTGCCCCTTCATATGGGGTACTTGAATATAATAACATTTCCATATACTGATGTCAACAAAATTTGGACAAATTTTACGACAAATTTCAGGAAAATTTTATCATTATTTTTGCACAATTTCACGGCCTAATTTTACAGATTTAAAACTTGAGTTATATTACTTTTTAGACATATCATATAGGGAGAATTTAAAATAAAAAGAAGCCGCAACAAGAATACATCTATTGCATTCTGTTGCGGCTTCTTGCCTATATAACAGTGTGTTTATAGAATCCCTTATTTGTGTCTCAACACTGTATATTAAAAACTTTTATATATAAGGTTATTGCAACTGCACATTCCTTATAACAAAAGCTATACATATAATGTGATTATATATGTATTAGATGATTAGTTATCTGTCTGAATCGCTTCACGAAGGTTAATTTCGTGCATGTCTCCAACAGAAGGTTCTTCTGCAGACATATTTTTTACGGTTTGTTTTGTAGCAAACCAAACTGCTTCATTCATGTAATAACGCAATTCTTCATTAGATACATGTTCTTGATCTTGAGCCATGATATCAAGCATAGCATCTTCCAATGCTTGTGCTTCTTCATCAGTCAAAGGACCGCCAACGGCCTTTTGTTTTTGAAGCAATTCATTCATGCGATCAACCATGCTGCGCAATACATTGTAACCATAGCTATTTGTGTAACCTTGGTCCTTATCATATTTAGGGAATGTGTAATAGCTATACTCGTTTTTATTACGGTTTTCACCATTCCAGTTCAATGCAGTTTCTTGGCCATGTACATAACCTAAAGAATGTTTACGGAAATAATCAGCATAGTTATGCTTATCTTTAGAATGTAACCATTTAGCTTCTTCTTTAGTTAACGCTTGATGATTATTCTTTTTGCTTTCAGCTAAAGCAATGTGTTTTTCCGCATTTTCCCATGCTTTCACAAATTCATGGATACTTTGCACTGCCTGAGGGCTAGCCACAGGAACCAATACAACAGAACCTGTTGTAGGCGCTTTAGCCGGATTTGGTAAAAGCAATGGATCATCAAATGTAGCAGATGCCGCATTAACATGGAATACGCCACTGCCGAATAATACTGCCGCTGTGAAAGCAAGCAAAGTGGATTTTTTCATTATATATTCCTCTTTTCTATCAACGAATTAAATCGGGTGAGAGGACCCCCAAAAGGGAATCCTCAACCCGTAATGTTCAGCATGAACGTATTATAAACCTAGTCTTGCCATCATTGCAGCAATATTAGCTTTCATTTGTTCATTTTCAGCTTTCAAATCAGCTACTTCACCTTTTAATCCTTGATTTTCAGCTTTCATTGCAGCAAGTTCACGTTGCATTGCATATGTAGAACTGATAGGTCCTTTACGATAACGATCTGCAGTTTCTGCTTCACCGTCTCTGTTGCCTACTTTCCAAGTTACACCAGCATTTGCCATCATATGGCTATTGCTACCCGCCCAAGCTACGCCAGCATGTAACATCATGGATTCATTTTTGTAATGAGCCACGCCTAATGCCAATGCGGAGTCACCACGGTAGTTACCATAACCTGCCATGATTTGAGTAGGTTCGTAAGGATCATAAGCCATAGGTTTCAATGCAGACAACGCGGAGGATAAAGCACCAACTTGACGAACTTCTTTTACAACATTATTCATGCTGTTTGCAACACGATTAAGTTGGGAACCATTAACAGCATCAGTAGAAGTGGAGCTAATTTCACCTGGTGCTACGTTAGTAATCTTATTACCACCGTTATTCAAACCAGAGCTTGTTAAGGATACGCTGCCACCACCATTATTTTTGATTGTGATACCATTACCGTTTGTTACAGTTGTATGACCGGAGTTATCCATAGTTGTAATGGAGTTGATACCAGTAATATCTTTTGCCAAACGAACATTCAAGCTGCCGTTGTTATCGGAAATAACACCGATATTGTTTGCAGAGGAAAGTTTGCTTTCATCAGTAACGCCACCTTTAACGGTTACTTTTTCACCTAAGTTACGATGGAATTCACCTTTGTCACCTGCAAAGTCTAAGCCAGCTTTCTTAAGGCCATCGATACCTTTTTTCAAGTCGCCGATGTTAGCACCATTTGTTAAGCTGCTGCTATTATCAGCAATATTGTTGATATCTTCGCCTTCGCCATAACCACTTGCCATGTTAACAACTTTATTGCCACCATTGTTCAAGCCGTCCTTAGTCAATGTTACTGCACCAGTACCATCTTTAGGGGACCCTTGACCTGCTGGAGGAGTAGTAATTGCAACACCGTTGCTGCTAACAGTAGTAGTTACTTTAGTACTACCCATGCCAGATGTAACAACCACACCATCTGCAGTTGTGCTTGTTCTCTTAGTCTTTTTGTCAGTAGTTACAACACCGTCAACAGTCAACTCAGTGGCCTTAGTTGGATTATCTACAAGTACACCTTTAGCTGTTGTTTGAGTTGTATTATTTTGACTATCAGATACTTTCACATTATCTGCAGTAAGAGTAGTCTTATTACCAAATGTATCAGTGCTTGTAACACCTCTACCGTTTGTTAAAGTGGAGTGTTGTTGATCGTCTGTAGTTGTAGTTACACTACGTAAGTTCAAGTCTTTTTTGATATCTACAGTGTATGTTTTGGACTTATCCGCATTTGTTGTAGATGTTACAGTTGTATTGCCGCTATCGCCAGCTTTCACTGTTGTAGTTGCTGCCGCCATGCTGCTCTTCAACTGTTGAACGTTAACTGCATCTGTATCATTTACACCAGCTGCCACGTTAGTAATCTTTTGATTATTTGCGTTTAAGCCTTCGTTAGAAATGTATGTTTTACCGCCTACGGACACGCCTTTATTATCAAGAACAACTTGTTTGCTTGGATCGGAACCAACAGTTACGGAATCAAGACCTTTAAGATTCTTAGCGAGTTTAACGTTCAAGTTGCCGTTTTCATTAACTACGCCAATGTTACCATTTGAAAGTTTAGAAGCATCAGCTTCGCCACCTTTAAGTTCCAATGTTTGACCAAGGTCTTTATGGATAGCTTCACCGGAGTCGCCTTTGAAGTTCAAGCCTTTCTTAGTCAAGTCTTCAGTATTTTTATCAATTTTGTTGTCTACAACTTTCAATTGATCTTCTGTTGCAGCTTGACCATTAGTGATCTTATTAGGATCCCAAGTTCTGTTAGTCAAATCGTTAACAGTACCAGAACCACCATTGATAGTTACCTTACCGGAGTTGATTGTACCGTTTGTACCATTGATATTTACAGCATTAGAACCTTCGCCAGCTCTAATGATACCTGTTGTACCATCGAAATGAACTGATGTATTGCCAGAGCCCAATGTCACTGTGTCTTTCAAGTTTACAGTGTATGTTTTAGCTTTTGTAAGATCGTTGATTTCTTCTTCAACATGAATGTTCTTGCTACCTTTTACCTTAGTATCGGACGCAGCTTTTACTTCATTCAATTGTTTAAGGTTAACAGCATCGCTATCTTCTGTACCAGCTTTAACGTTTTTGATTTGTGTATTGTTTGCATTGAAGCCGTTGTTTGTAACAAATGTATTACCGCCAATTGTCAAACCATTATTGTTAATAGTTGTTTGACCAGTTGTTACGCTATTCAAGCCTGTTAAATCTTTTGCAAGTTTAACATTCAACTTACCGTTTTCGGATACAACACCGATATTGTTGTCAGACAATTTAGCTTTATCAGTAATGCCACCTACAACATCCAATGTTTGACCAAGATCTTTATGGATTACTTCGCCAGAATCAGCTTGGAAGTTCAAGCCCTTCTTAGTCAAGTCTTCAGTGTTCTTATCGATTTTGCTATCTACAACTTTCAATTGATCTTCTGTTGCAGCTTGACCACTTGTGATGTGTGCAGGATCCCAAGAAATGTTAGTCAAGTTGTTTACAGTACCGTTTGCACCGTTAACAAGAACTTTACCAGCATTGATGTTACCTGTTACGCCATCGATTGCTACTTTACCAGCGTTGATTGTGCTGTTTACACCATTGATAGTTACTGCGTTCGCACCGTTACCAGCTTTCACGATACCAGTTGTACCGTCGATGTTAACAGCTGTGTTACCGGAACCCAATGTTACAGTGTCTTTCAATGCAACTGTGTAAGTTTTAGCTTTTGTAGTTGGATCTACAGCTTCATCAACGTCGATGTTTTTGCTACCTTTTACTTTTGTATTAGATGCAGCTTTTACATCGTTCAATTGTTTAACATTTACAGCATCGTTATCTTCTACGCCAGCTGTTACGTTTTTGATTTGCGTATTGTTAGCGTTGAAGCCATTAGCTGTAACGAATTGTTTGTTGTTGATTGTCAAACCATCGTTGTTGATAGTTGTTTGACCAGTTGTTACGCTGTTCAAGCCTGTTAAATCTTTTGCAAGTTTAACATTCAACTTACCGTTTTCGGATACAACACCGATATTGCCGTCAGACAATTTAGCTTTATCAGAAATACCACCTACAACATCCAATGTTTGACCAAGGTCTTTATGAATTAATTCACCAGAGTCAGCTTGGAAGTTCAAGCCTTTCTTACTGTTGTCTGTAACTTTTTGATCTACAGATTGCAATTGATCTTCTGTTGCAGCTTGACCGTTAGTGATGTTATTAGGATCCCAAGTTCTGTTAGTCAAGTTGTTTACAGTACCATTTGCACCGTTAACTAGAACTTTGCCAGCATTGATGTTACCTGTTACACCATCGATCGCTACTTTACCAGCATTGATTGTGCTGTTTACGCCATTGATAGTCACTGCGTTAGCGCCTTCACCAGCTTTTACGATACCTTTTGTACCGTCGATGTTGACTGCATTATTACCGGAACCTAATGTTACAGTATCTTTCAATGCAACTGTGTAAGTTTTAGCTTTTGTTACATTATCTACAGTTTCATCAACATTGATGTTTTTGCTACCTTCTACTTTTGTATTAGATGCAGCTTTTACATCGTTCAATTGTTTAACATTTACAGCATCGTTATCTTCTACGCCAGCAGTTACGTTTTTGATTTGTGTATTGTTAGCATTGAAGCCATTATCTGTAACGAATTGTTTGTTATTGATTGTCAAGCCATCGTTGTTGATAGTTGTTTGACCTGTTGTTACACTGTTCAAGCCTGTTAAGTCTTTTGCAAGTTTAACATTCAACTTACCGTTTTCGGATACCACACCGATGTTGTTGTCAGACAATTTAGATTTTTCAGTAATGCCACCTACAACATCCAATGTTTGACCAAGATCTTTATGGATTAATTCGCCAGAATCAGCTTGGAAGTTCAAGCCTTTCTTAGTCAAGTCAGTGCTGTTGTCAGTGATTTTCTTATCAACAGATTTCAATTGGTCTTCTGTTGCAGCTTGACCGCTTGTGATATGTGCAGGATCCCAAGTGATGTTTGTCAAGTTATTCACAGTACCAGCAGTACCGTTGACAGTCACTTTACCGGAGTTAATAGTGCCGTTTGTACCATTGATAGTTACAGCATTAGCACCGTCACCAGCTTTTATGATACCTGTAGTACCGTTGATGTTGATTGCATTATTGCCGGAACCTAAAGTTACATTGTCTTTCAATGCTACTTTGTAAGTTTTAGCGTGTGTATTAGGATCTACTGTGGAGTTAACATTGATGTTTTCGCTACCTTCAACTGTAGTGTTAGATGCATTTTTAACTTCATTCAATTGATTCAAGTTAACTGCATCATTGCCATCAGTACCAGCTTTTACGTTTTTGATTTGTGTGTTATTAGCATCAAAACCGTTAGCTGTAACGAATTTATTACCACCAATTGTTAAACCTTCGTTATTAATTGTTGTAGCACCAGTTGTTACACTTGTTAAGCCAGTCAACTCTTTAGCGAGTTTAACATTCAACTTACCGTTTTCAGATACCACACCGATGTTATTGTCGGACAATTTAGCTTTATCGGAAGTACCACCTACAACGTCTAATGTTTCGCCAAGGTCTTTATGAATGCTTGTAGCATCATCGCCTTTGAAGTTCAAGCCCTTCTTAGTCAAGTTGCTACCATTGTCAGTGATTTTCTTATCAACAACTTTCAATTGGTCTTCTGTTGCAGCTTGGCCGCTTGTGATGTTATTAGCATCCCAAGTGATATTTGTTAAGTTGTTTACAGTACCTTTAGCACCGTTAACAAGGACTTTACCGGAATTGATATTGCCTGTTACACCGTCAATCGCTACGTTACCAGCAGTAATTGTGCTGTTTGTACCATTGATAGTCACAGCATTGTTGCCTTCGCCGGCTTTTACAATACCTTTTGTACCATCGATGTTAACAGCTGTATTGCCGGAACCCAATGTTACTGTGTCTTGTAAACCAACTGTATAAGTCTTAGCTTTAGTAAGTGGATCTTCAGAATCAGTTACATTGATGTTTTTACCTGCTTTTACAACAGTTTTAGCTGCCGCTGCGTTGTTGGATACTTCTTTCAACTGTTTAAGGTTAACTGCATGGTTATCCTCTGTACCAGCTTTCACGTTTGTGATTTGAGTATCGTTAGCATTGAAGCCATTACTTGTAACAAATGTGTTACCACCGATTGTCAAACCATTGTTGTTAATAGTTGTAGCACCAGTTGTTACGCTGTTCAAACCTGTCAAATCTTTAGCAAGTTTAACATTCAATACGCCGTTGTTATTAACTACGCCGATGTTATTTTCTGAAAGTTTAGATGCGTCAGCTTGACCACCAGAGATTTTCAATGTTTGACCAAGGTCTTTATGAATTGCAGTACCTGCATCACCTTGGAAGTTCAAGCCTTTTTCTACGATTTCAGTTTTTGTAGTATCAATTTTATTGTCTACAACTTTCAATTGATCTTCTGTAGCAGCTTGACCATTAGTAATAGCTTTAGGGTTCCAAGTTCTGTTAGTCAATTCGTTAACAGTACCTGTAGTACCATTGATCGTTACTTTACCGGAGTTGATAGTACCATTTGTGCCATTGATAGTTACAGCATTAGCGCCGTCGCCAGCTTTTACGATACCTGTTGTACCGTTAATATTGATAGTTGTATTACCGGAGCCTAATGTTACGTCATCTTTCAAGCCTACAGTATATGTTTTAGCTTTAGTTACATTGTCGATGCTTTCATCAACTTTAATGTTTTTGCCTTCAGCTACTTTTGTATTAGCTGCAGATGCACTGTTGGATACTTCTTTCAATTGTGCCAAGTTTACTGCATCGCTGTCGATTGTACCACGAGCAACGTTAGTAATCTTGTTACCACCATTATCCAAGCCAGTTTTAGTAAGGGATACGGATGCATTGTTTGTAGCACCGTTGCTGATAGTTACACCGTTGGAAGTAACTTTTGTATCACCTACAGTTACGCTGTTCAAACCTTTAAGGTCTTTAGCCAAACGAACTTTCAAGTCGTTAGAGCCATCGGATACAACACCGATGTTATCTTCAGCAGTTAATTTGGATGCTTCTGTAATGCCACCTTTAACATTTACTTGTTCACCAAGTTTTTTATTGATTACGTTACCGGAGTCAGCACCGAATTTCATGCCTTTATTGATCAATTCTTCTTTAGTCTTGAACAATTGGCTGCCATTGATAGCATCTGTGGATGTAGCTGTTACAGCACCATCTTTTACATTTGTAATTGTAGTGCCATTAGCGCCTTCCAATGTTACCTTAGTTTTATCAACGACACCGTTATTGATGTCATATTTAACAGCACGATCTGTCAATTTATCTACGGAAGATTTGGATGCAATGTTATTGATTGTAACTTGTTCTTTAACGCCTGCATGGTTTTTATCCTCTACGGTCAAGGATACTTCACCATTGTCGTTTACCTTATAGGAACCGTCAGCGCTAGAGTTTCTTACAAGACGATAGTCAGTTGCACTGCTACCTTGTTGAGTAATTTGTTCACTAACTTTTTTCAACTGATCTTCAGTCGCTGCACGACCGGATACGATAGATGTGGAATCCCAGTTCTTATTGCTCAAGTTAGTTACATAATTACCAGTTTCACTTGCATGTTTCGTATTTTGAACAGTTTGAGCGCCCATTACAACAGCACCAGCAGTTACTCTACCTGCTGTACCATCAAGAACTACTTGATTGTTACCGCTACCCAATGTCACTTTGTTATTCAAACGAAGATCATATTTAGCGCCTTCAGTGCTTGTAGCAGGAGTCGTTGTCAATTTGAGGTTATCATCGGAAACAGTTACTTTTGAATGTTTGCCTGCTTCGATTTTTACATCATGCAATTGGCTGCCATTTACAGCATCTGTAGAAGTAGAGGATACTTCGCCAGCTTTCAAGTTAGTAATTGTTGTACCGCCTTGGCCTTCCAAAGTAACCTTGTTTTTATTAACAGTTGCACCGTTAAGATCATATTTAACAGCACGTTCTGTCAATTTATCCAATTCAGTTTTGGATGCGATATTGTTGATTGTTACCGTATTAGCAGGGTTGTTAGGATGAGCTTCATCTTTAACTTTTAAATCAACTTTGTTGTTTTCTACAGAGTAAGAACCGTCTGCAGAGTTTGTATTGTTGATCAAACGGTAATCTGTTTTAGCTGCATTAGTAGCCTTGATTTCATCAGACACTTTTTTCAACTGATCTTCAGTTGCTGCACGACCAGATGTGATTGTAGGGTTTTGAACATTCCATTCTTTATTGTCCAAACCAGTTACATAGTTTTTATTGTCGCTATGTTTACCTACGCGAACAGAACCTGCAGTTACGCTATTCAAACCTGTTAGGTCTTTTGCCAACTTAACATTAAGGTTGCCGTCTTTAGCTACAACACCGATGTTGTTGTCAGACAAAGCACCTGTAGCACCACCAGTAATACCTAAAGTATCGCCAAGTTGTTTATTAATTTTAACGTTGTTATCGCCTTGGAAGCTCAAGCCTTTAGCGATTTTGTTAGTGTTATTTGTGATATTAGTAGTATTAATATCTTGTTGCTCTTTAGAAGCAAGGTTCGTCAACTTAACTTGTTTAGGGTTGGAACCATCAGCATCAGCAACAGTTAATGTCATGCTGCCATCAGCAGCTACTTTATATTCGCCGTTGCTGCCTGCTGCAGGGTTTGCAATCAAGCGGTAGTCAGTTTTAGAAAGGCCGTTAGAGATCTTAGAGATATCAACATCGAATGTTTGATTATCATTACGTGTCAATGTCAATCTCTTACCGTCATTGGATACTGTACCGGATGTAACATACGTATTTTTCAAACCTGTTACTTCAGCAGTCAAACCATTTGTACCGGTCATGTTAATTTTGCCGTTACCGTTTGCTTCATACGTAGCAGCACCACGTTGTAAGTATTTATCGTATTTTGCAGCAATACGAGAAATGTCGCCGATATTAGCACCATTAGAATCGATATCGCCACCGGATTTTACATTGGTGATTTGATTACCACCGGCATTGATACCTCTTGTACTCATGGATACGTTACCTGTTGTAACAGAGTTGAAGTTTGCATCATCAACTGTTGCAACTGTAACATTGTCTCCGGCGCCTTCTAATTTAATATTTTTACCAGCGTTAAAGTTTACTGTACGGTTTGGAGCTTTTACGTCTTTAACCTTTTGGCCATTAACTTGAAGTTCCCAACCTTGGTTTACGGATTGAATTGCTTCATGAACAGTGTTTTTACCTGTATCACCAATATTAGTCATGGTGATAGAGCCGTTTTGGTCAACCTTAGCATTACCGCCTAAGATATTCTTAGTGCTTTTAGCTACATTACCTACTGCATTAGCAACACCATATAATTGGCTGCCATTAATAGCATCTGTAGATTGTGCATTCACACGACCAGCTGCTACGTTAGTAATTGTACGTTTTGTAGAAGTATTACCTACGCTAACTGTGGAATCAGCAGTATCACCAGCATAGTTATATTTCAAACCATTAATTGTTTCACTAGCTGTGCTTACAGGGGCAGCTGTTGCAGAATTAGCACCTAATGCAACGCCACGAAGGTCATTTACTTTTGCTTTGCTGCCGAGAGCTAAGCCTTCGTTCGCTTGTACACTTGCTTCGCTACCAATTGCTACCGCATCAGTTACTTCTTTTTTCGCTTTAAGTTGAGTGATTAATTGATCGTTATCTTTATAAACGCTACTATCACGTACACGTTCTAATGTACCAGCTTGAGCGCTTACGCCCAATGCGATGGAGCGGGAACCAGTTGCTTGTGCATCATCACCGATAGCCACAACATTTTTCTTTTCCCCATCTTGAGTGCTCAAAGCACTAGCTTCACGGCCCATAGCAATAGAGCCATAACCTTCAGAATGAGCATTGTTACCGATAGCTGTGGAACGTTCACCTAATGCCCATGCTGCATTACCTGCAGCCACAGAAGATCCGCCCAATGCATAAGTATCGTTACCAAGAGCCACACCGGAACCGCCATGAGCACGTGCGGAGTTACCTACAGCAACGGAGTTATTTACTTTATAATTTGGGTCATTTTTAATACCGGATTCAGCATTGTTACCAATAGCAATGCCGTCTTTCGCACGAGTTTGCGCATTGTTACCAAGAGCAACCGCATTATCACGATAATGTGCTGCACCGTTACCGATAGCTACACCTTGAATGCCTTGAGATGTAGCACGATTACCGATGGCTACGCCTCTTGCATAAGCTTCACCTTTATAATTTGAGCCAGAAGCAACATTAGCACCTGTACCCATAGCAACACTATCTTCAGTATTTGATTTAGCACCTTGACCGATAGCAATAGAACGAGCTGCATTAGCTTGGGTATTAGTAGTTCCGTCATATGCTGTATACGGTGTGCCTTTATCATCATATTTAGGAGTTGGATTTGCAGAACCGATAGCAATGGATTGATCACCTGTTGCTAATGCGGAATGACCCATAGCCAAGCTGGCTTTACCTTGTGCAGATGCTGCTGTACCAATAGCCGCCGCATATTGTTCGCCTGCATAGGCTTGACGCATCATAGCCAAAGAGTTAAAACCCTTTGCCTTTGAAGCCGAACCGACAGCAATAGCACCGATTTGTTCAGATTGAGCATAATGGCCTAAACCGATACCCAACGCACGAGATTGGGAATAGTCACCGATAGAAATACCGGATACGGAGCCATCATTAGCACGTGCATTCGCATTGTTACCGATTTGGATGCCGAATACCTTATTATTGGTATATAAATATCCTCCTCCTGGATTCCCTGGTGTTTTGTAATCATACATCTGAATATAAGGAGAATTTTGACCAGGATATAAATACGTAAACCCGCCATCATTATGTCCTTCACCAGGAGCCAAAGAAAGGCCTCTGTTAGGTGCCGCATCAACACCCGAAATTAACCCACTACCGCAGGTCAAAACCATAGCCGCCAAGCCAACTTTTACCGAAGCTTTAGCGGAATTACTAACAAAGCTTTTGGAGCCACGAGTATGGCTTTTTGCAATTTCAGATACAACGACATATGCGCCCCGTACCTGACTCCAAATTACCCTATAAATACGATTCATTTAGTAGTACCTACCTTTCACACAGTTTTATAAGGGATTCTAAAACCAACACTAAAACACTAAAAAT
>OKVI01001077.1_pt1 | contig 12043 bp, 10 predicted proteins | sample 1607001 | NCBI WGS metagenome assembly OKVI01 (sample SAMN03281018, study PRJEB24777) | human gut metagenome | isolation source: fecal sample PR128 from 1 month old male Malay infant, vaginal delivered...
AAGCGCGAGGCCAGCGGCAGCCAGCACAGCAGAATCAACAGGCCCATCAGCATCATCAGCAGGCCGAGGCTGCCCTGACCGGTTTGCGGCATCATCGCCGACAGCCAGGCCAGCACGCCGGAGCCGATATTCTGCAAGCCGCCCACCAGCGCCCCGGCGGTTCCGGCGAGGAACGGGAACGGCTCCATCGCGCCGCTGGTGGCCAGCGGGAACAACATCCCGGCGCCGAAGAAGAACAGCGCCGCAGGCACCAGCAGGGTCCAGACGGTCATGATGCCCAGCAGCCCTGGGATCCACATCATCAGACCCGCCAGCAGGCAGCAGATCACCGACTGCCACATCAGGGTCGGGAAACGCTTGTTCGGCCGGCCGGCAAACCACGCCCCGAAGAACGCCGCCGGGATCGGCAGAATAAACAGAATACTCACCGCCATGCTGCTCAGGCCGAGCACCGCGCCCATCAGCACCCCGGAGCAGGCTTCGAATACCGCAATCCCCGCCAGGCCGCCGATCAGCATCAGCAGATAGCAGTTAAAGGCGCCGGTGCCGAACAGCGTTTTGTAGCTGGCCAGAAGTTTGGTGCGCGGCGCCCCTTCCGGGCGCGTTTCCGGCATCCACTTCGCCATGCTGAAGGTCACCCCGGCGCACAGGACCAGCAGGAAAGCGTAGCAGGCGCGCCAGCTCCACAGGGTGTCGAGGATGCCGCCGAGCAGCGGGGCAATCAGCGGGCTGACCAGAATACCCATATTTAACAGGCTATTGGCATGACGCAGCTGAGCGCCTTCGTACAGGTCGCGGGGCAGGGTACGCGCCATCACGCCGCCGACCCCGGTGCCCATCCCCTGCATGGCGCTGGCGGCGATCAGCACCGGCAGGCTATGGGTGGTAATAGCTACCAGCGTCGCCAGCATAAAAATCGACATCCCGACGAGGATCACCGGTCGGCGACCGACGCGGTCAGAAAGCGGGCCGTAGAATAGCTGTGAAATACCGTAGGTCAGCAGGTAGGCCGCCATCACGCTTTGTACCGCCTCTTCGCGGACGTTCAGCGCGACCGCCATGTCGGCGATGGCCGGAATATAAATGGTCTGCGCCATCTGGCCGACGGCCACCAGCAGTACCAGCATCAACAACAAATTGAAGTTCTTATGCCGTTTCATGTCGATGAATACTTTGTGAGTAAAGAGAAATGAAGAATATGTGACTGGCACATCCCGTAAACGATGGAGGAATCTACCATGTTAAAATGACAGAACAACTGCAAAGTGCCGATTGTTGAGGGAATTCCAGGCAGATTATGTAAACAGGAACGGCAACTAATGTTGCCATCTCAGGCTACGCCAGGCGCAGGAGGATCGCCCCGGCGGCAATCCCGCAGGCGGCCACGATGCGCAGCGGCATCAGTTGCTCTTTCAGGACGATAAAGGCGATCAGCGCGCCGAAGAGAATGGAGGTTTCACGCAGCGCGGCGACCACCGCCAGCGGGGCCTGGGTCATCGCCCATAGCGCCAGGCCGTAGGAGCCCATGGTGCCGATCCCGCCGAGGATGCCTTTTTTCCAGTGCTGACGTAAATAACGACTGGCCTCACGCCGTCGCGCCACCATCGCCCAGCACAGCAGGCAGAAGCCGTTAATAAAAAAGGTCCACAGGGTGTAGCCCAGCGCCGAGCCCGCCAGCCGGACGCCGGTGCCGTCCACCAGCGTATAACCGGCGATAAAGCAGGCGTTGATCAGCGCCAGCACGATGCCTTTGCGCGAGCTGGCGCGGCCGTTAAAGGCCATCGCCAGAATCGCCAGGCAGATGACGCCGATACCCAGCCAGGCCAGCGGCGACAGACGATCGCCGAGGAACAGCACGCTTATCGCCGCCACCAGCAACGGCGCAGTGCCGCGCATCAGCGGATAGGTCTGGCTCATATCCGATACCTGGTAGGTCTTCGCCACCAGCACCGTATACACCACCTGTAACGCGCACGACGCCAGCAGATAGGGGGCGCTGACCAGCGCGGGCTGCGGGGCAAAGGGCAGCATCACCAGGGCGATCAGCGCGGCCGAGCCGCTGACGCCGATCGCCGCGTACATTTTATCGCCGCTGGCTTTGACGATAGCGTTCCAGCTGGCGTGCAGCAGGGCGGCGAACAGCAAAATGCAGAATACGGTGAGGGTCATCGCAGACAGGTTCAACAGTGAAGGTCACCGGAATGTAACACGCGCCCGCGCTGCCTGCCAGCGGGGGGTTAAAGCGAACAAAACAGGCGATGCGTCACCCGCGGTTCATCGTACACCGGGCGAAAACCAAGCCTTTCATAAAAGGGCCAGGCCTGCGCCGGGGCATGGGTGTTGAGAAAGTCGAACCAGGCGCTGGAGTGGGTGATAACCGAGACCAGCAGCTGCTGGCCGATGCCCCGGCGACGATAGCGTTCGCTGATGTAGAGGTGGCGAATGCGCCCGGCCCGCGGCTGCGGACTGAAGGGATCGCTATTGATGCCGCATACCCCTACCAGCTGGTGGTTGACGAAGGCGCCCAGCAGCGTTTCGCCCGGCGCGTTAAAGCGGTTTTTGCCGCTCTGCCAGTTTTCCGCCAGGCGGCGCAGCATATTGAAATGCTGTTCAAGGCTTTCAATTCGTAGCGCCGCGAACCCCGGGGCATCCGGCGTCGTGGCGGCAATTAACAGGGGTGGCATAGCTTCCTCCATCAAGTCATCCCGGGACGCCCGGCGGGCGCCTGCAGGGGGGCGGTTTCCCGCCCCCCTCAGGTGCGACTTGAACCTGAATCAGCGGAACTGTTTCAGGACTGCATCAAGTAGTTGCAACACAGCAACCATGAGTTTCAGGATCAAAATAATAATATCCATTCCGCCCATACGCGCGTCTCCTGTGGTTAAGGAGCACAATAAGCTGACGTACCTTTCCGCTGCCCGTTGCCAGCTTATCCCTGCCTGTCGCCGGCGGCGTCTGCCCTGGCCGATAGTTCGTCCTTTCCATGAACGGCTTCCCGGCCCGCCGCCTGCAACGACAGGGGTGCGCAGCGCTGAACCACGCGTTGCCGCGCGGGCCAGTGACTGCACGTTGTTGACGTAACACAGTGTGCTCTCTCGGGGTTAAGGCACTGACGGCACCACCCGTTTCAGCCAGGACTTCGTTGCGCCGGTCAAACTTGCGGCCCCCGAATGGCACAAAGTGAACACACCCAGTATAAATAAATACTGTATGGATGAACAGTATTTTTTGGACAAATCCGCCCCTCTCATCCATACTCTATGACAGAGAAAAACCGACCTTAAATTGCGCGAACTGCAGCGATCGCGTATACTTTTGGCGTTGACGTAATACAGTGTGCTTGCGGCTACCACCTGTAACCATGCTGATAAAAACCTCGCTCCGGCGGGGTTTTTTGTTTTCTGCCCTTTTGCGCCGAACTGTGATCTTTCGCGCAAATTTTCGTGGATGAAAATAAATCCATTGTGAAAACGTAAAACCTGTGTTTGTATAAATTCAGCTTATTTTTCGACACAACAGGTCCCTAATGAACGCAACCCTGATCGCTTCGACCCTACTAAAAACCGCGCCAGCCGCGGTGGTCGTCGTGTCTGTGGTGGTCGTCGTCGGCAATGCGCCGTAGGGTCCGGAACAACACGAATTCCAAACCCCGCCGGCGCAAACCGAGCGGGGTTTTTTGTTGGCGAGCCCCCCGGTAAAGTCGGCCCAGAAGAAAAGGACTGGAGCATGGCAAGTTCGGGCACCACATCAAACACAATGCGCTTTACCGGCGCGCAGCTGGTTGTTCATTTACTGGAGCGCCAGGGTATCACTATGGTCAGCGGCATTCCGGGCGGCTCCATCCTGCCTATCTACGATGCCTTAAGCCAGAGCACGCAGATCCGCCACATCCTGGCGCGCCACGAGCAGGGCGCGGGCTTTATCGCCCAGGGGATGGCGCGTACCGAAGGCAAGCCGGCGGTCTGTATGGCCTGCAGCGGCCCGGGGGCGACGAACCTGGTGACGGCGATCGCCGATGCCCGCCTGGATTCGATTCCGCTGGTCTGCATCACCGGCCAGGTACCGGCCTCGATGATCGGTACCGACGCCTTCCAGGAAGTGGACACCTACGGCATCTCTATCCCCATCACCAAACATAACTATCTGGTGCGCGACATTGCCGAGCTGCCGCAGGTGATCAGCGACGCCTTCCGTATTGCCCAGTCCGGGCGTCCCGGGCCGGTGTGGATAGACATTCCTAAAGACGTACAGTCGGCGACCATTGAGCTGGAAGCGCTGCCTGAGCCTGGCGAGCGCGCCCCGGCACCGGCATTCGCGCCTGAAAGCGTGCGTGAAGCGGCGGCAATGATCAACGCGGCGAAACGCCCGGTACTGTATCTGGGCGGCGGGGTGATTAACGCGCCGCAGGCGATCCGTGAGCTGGCGGAAAAAGCCAACCTGCCGACCACCATGACCTTAATGGCGCTGGGCATGCTGCCGAAGGCGCACCCGCTGTCGCTGGGGATGCTGGGGATGCACGGCGCGCGCAGCACCAACTTTATTCTGCAGGAGGCGGATTTACTGATTGTTTTAGGCGCCCGTTTTGATGACCGGGCGATTGGCAAGACCGAGCAGTTCTGCCCGAACGCGAAGATTATCCACGTCGATATCGACCGCGCCGAACTGGGCAAAATCAAGCAACCGCACGTGGCGATTCAGGGCGATGTGGCGGAAGTCTTAGCCCAGCTGAACCCGCATATTGAGGCGCAGCCGCGCGAGGAATGGCGCCAGCTGGTGGCCGACTTGCAGCGCGAATTCCCCTGCGCCATCCCGCAGGAAAGCGACCCGCTCTCCCATTACGGCCTGATTAACGCCGTGGCCGCCTGCGTGGATGATGAAGCGATCATCACTACCGACGTTGGCCAGCACCAGATGTGGACGGCGCAGGCCTACCCGCTCAATCGTCCGCGCCAGTGGCTGACCTCCGGCGGCCTCGGCACCATGGGCTTCGGCCTGCCGGCAGCCATCGGCGCGGCGCTGGCGAATCCGCAGCGCAAGGTTATCTGCTTCTCCGGCGACGGCAGCCTGATGATGAATATTCAGGAGATGGCCACCGCCGCCGAAAATCAGCTGGATGTAAAAATTATCCTGCTGAACAACGAAGCGCTGGGGCTGGTGCATCAGCAGCAGAGCCTGTTCTATCAGCAGGGCGTTTTTGCCGCCACCTATCCGGGGATGATTAACTTTATGCAGATTGCCGCCGGTTTTGGCCTGCAAACCTGTGATTTAAATAATGAAGTCGATCCGCAGGCGGCGCTGCAGGCGATCATCGACCGTCCGGGGCCGGCGCTGATCCACGTGCGCATCGACGCACAGCAGAAAGTGTATCCGATGGTACCGCCGGGTGCGGCCAATACTGAAATGGTGGGGGAATAAGCCATGCAAAAACAATGTGATAACGTCATTCTGGAACTCACCGTCCGCAACCATCCCGGCGTCATGACCCACGTGTGCGGGCTTTTTGCCCGTCGCGCGTTTAACGTCGAAGGCATTCTCTGTCTGCCAATTCAGGGCAGCGAACACAGCCGCATCTGGCTGCTGGTAAATGATGACCAGCGACTGGGGCAGATGATTAGCCAGATTGAAAAGCTGGAAGATGTCACCAAAGTGGCGCGTAACCAGTCCGATCCCACCATGTTTAACAAAATTGCGGTGTTCTTCGAATAGCGCTCAAGGCTTGAACAGCCACGCGCTTATCGCTAAGGTAAGCGCCTTTACCGGATGACGCTGCGCTTATCCGGCCTACAAGCAGTGAATCCGTAGGCCGGATAAGGCGTTTACGCCGCCATCCGGCGTTTTCAGGCACCAGGACACACCATGACCACCATCGCCCTTATTGACGATCATTTGATTGTCCGCTCCGGCTTTGCTCAGCTGCTGGGGCTGGAAGCTGATTTTCAGGTTGTCGCCGAATTTGGTAGCGGCCGCGAGGCGCTGACGGGGCTACCGGGGCGCGGCGTGCAGGTCTGTATCTGCGATATCTCCATGCCGGATATTTCCGGGCTGGAGCTGCTCAGCCAGCTGCCGAAGGGGATGGCGACCATCATGCTGTCGGTACACGATAGCCCGGCGCTGATCGAGCAAGCGTTGAATGCCGGCGCGCGCGGCTTCCTGTCGAAACGCTGCAGCCCCGATGAACTTATCGCCGCGGTACGCACGGTGGCGGCGGGCGGTTGCTATCTCACGCCGGATATCGCCATGAAGTTGGCCGCCGGGCGCCAGGATCCGCTCACCAAACGCGAGCGTCAGGTGGCGGAAAAGCTGGCGCAGGGCATGGCGGTGAAAGAGATTGCCGCCGAGCTCGGTCTGTCGCCGAAAACCGTCCACGTACACCGCGCCAACCTGCTGGAAAAGCTGGGCGTCAGCAACGACGTTGAGCTGGCGCGCCGCATGTTCGATAGCTGGCAATGAAGGCCGTCGTCTCACGATTGCTGTCGGTCATCGGCTGCGCCTTTATCTTCGCGGCCGCCTGGTTCTGCCTGTGGAGCATCAGTCTGCATTTGGTGGAACGCGCGGATTTAGCGGTGCTGCTGTTTCCCTTTGGCCTGCGGCTGGGGTTAATGCTGCAATGCCCCCGCGGCTACTGGCCAGTGCTGCTGGGAACCGAGTGGCTGCTTATCTTCTGGCTGGCGCAGGAGGTGGCGCTGGCGCACCCGATAATTTTGATGACCGGAAGCCTGCTGACTCTGCTGCCGGTGGCGTTGATCTCGCGCTACCGGCAGCAGCGCGACTGGCTGACGCTGCTGCGTCAGGGCGGGGCGTTAATGGCCGCCGCGCTGCTGCAATCGCTGCCGTGGCTGGCGGAGGGGGACGAGGGGCTTAACGCCCTGCTGTTGACGCTGACCGGCGGCCTGACGCTGGCGCCGACCTGCCTGGTTTTCTGGCACTATCTTACCAGCACCGTCTGGCGGCCGCTGGGGCCGGCGCTGGTGGCGCAGCCGGTTAACTGGCGCGGGCGGCATCTGATCTGGTATCTGCTGTTATTCACCATTAGCCTGTGGCTGCAGCTTGGCCTGCCCGCCGAGCTCTCCCGCTTTACCCCGTTTTGTCTGGCGCTGCCGATTATCGCCCTCGCCTGGCACTACGGCTGGCAGGGAGCGCTGATCGCCACCCTGATGAACGCTATCGCCTTGATTGCCAGCCAGACCTGGCACGATCACCCGGTCGATTTATTGCTTTCCCTGCTGGCACAGAGCCTCACCGGGCTGCTGTTGGGGGCGGGGATCCAGCGGTTACGCGAGCTGAACCAGTCATTACAAAGCGAGCTGGCGCGTAATCGTCGGCTGGCGGAACGCCTGCTGGAGACCGAAGAGAGCGTGCGGCGAGACGTCGCCCGCGAGCTCCATGATGATATCGGCCAGACCATCACCGCGATCCGCACCCAGGCCGGGATCGTACAGCGGCTGGCGCCGGACAATGCCAGCGTGCGCCAGAGCGGTCAGCTGATAGAACAGCTGTCGCTGGGAGTTTACGACTCGGTGCGTAGACTGCTAGGCCGTCTGCGTCCGCGTCAGCTCGACGACCTGCCGCTGGAGCAGGCGGTACGTTCGTTGATGCGCGAGATGGAGCTGGAGGACCGCGGCATTGTCAGCCATCTCGACTGGCGGATTAACGAGGCGGGACTGAGCGAGAACCAGCGCGTGACGCTGTTTCGCGTTTGCCAGGAGGGGCTGAATAATATCGTCAAGCACGCCAGCGCCAGCGCTGTCACTCTGCAGGGCTGGCAGCAGGATGAGCGACTAATGCTGGTGCTGGAAGATGACGGTTGCGGCCTGCCGCCGGGGTCGAATCTGCAGGGGTTCGGCCTGACCGGCATGCGCGAGCGCGTGACCGCCCTGGGCGGCACACTGACGATCTCCTGCACCCATGGTACCCGGGTGTGCGTCAATCTACCGCTGCGTTACGCCTGAGAGGATCGCCGATGTTCGCCTTTTTAAAAGCCCCGCCGGACGCTGCGCCGATAAGCGATAAACGCGAGCTTGATGCGCGTTATCGCTACTGGCGTCGCCATATCCTGTTGACCATCTGGCTGGGCTACGCGCTGTTCTATTTCACCCGCAAAAGCTTTAACGCCGCGGTCCCGGAAATTCTTGCCAGCAACGTCCTGACCCGCAGCGATATTGGCCTGCTGGCCACGCTGTTCTATATCACCTACGGGCTGTCGAAATTTTTCTCCGGTATCGTCAGCGACCGCTCCGACGCCCGCTATTTTATGGGGCTGGGGCTTATCGCCACCGGGGTGGTGAATATTCTGTTCGGTTTTTCTTCCTCACTATGGGCTTTCGCGCTGCTGTGGGCGCTGAATGCCTTCTTCCAGGGCTGGGGCTCGCCGGTCTGCGCCCGACTGCTGACGGCCTGGTATTCGCGGACCGAGCGCGGCGGCTGGTGGGCGCTATGGAATACGGCGCATAACGTCGGCGGCGCGCTGATCCCGATGGTGGTGGGAGCGGCGGCGTTGCACTACGGCTGGCGTGCCGGGATGACCATTGCCGGCTGTCTGGCGATCCTCGCCGGACTGTATCTGTGCTGGCGGCTGCGCGATCGCCCGCAGGCGGTGGGGTTACCCGCCGTGGGCGACTGGCGTCACGATGCGCTGGAAATCGCCCAGCAGCAGGAAGGCGCTGGGATGTCTCGTAAAGCGATCCTGACTCGCTACGTGCTGGCCAATCCCTACATCTGGCTGCTGTCGTTGTGCTATGTGCTGGTGTACGTGGTGCGGGCGGCGATTAACGACTGGGGCAATCTGTATATGTCGGAGACGCTAGGCGTCGATCTGGTGACCGCTAACTCGGCGGTGACCATGTTTGAGCTGGGCGGTTTTATCGGCGCGCTGGTGGCGGGGTGGGGCTCGGATAAGCTGTTTAACGGCAACCGTGGGCCGATGAACCTGATTTTCGCCGCCGGAATTTTGCTGTCGGTTGGCGGCCTGTGGCTGATGCCGTTCGCCAGCTATGTCATGCAGGCGGCCTGCTTCTTCACTACCGGTTTCTTCGTTTTCGGCCCGCAGATGCTGATCGGCATGGCGGCGGCGGAATGTTCGCATAAAGAAGCCGCCGGGGCGGCAACCGGGTTTGTCGGCCTGTTCGCTTATCTTGGCGCCTCGCTTTCCGGCTGGCCGCTGGCGCAGGTGATGGATATCTGGCACTGGACCGGATTCTTCGTGGTGATTGCGATTGCCGCCGGCATTTCCGCGCTGCTGCTGCTGCCGTTTTTAAACGCGCAGGCGCCGCGTACCGCCAGCGAAGCGTGATGTAGCTCACCCTTTCGCCGCGAACGGGGCAAAACTAAGAAATTTTCCCGGTTTTACCTGGACGCCGTCTCAGGCCAGACGGCGCGCTGGTTTTTACAATGCCTGGTTATTACGCAGGCATAAAAAATCAGCTCAGGAGATACCCATGCTGGCCTTTCTGAATCAGGTGCGCAAGCCGACCCTGGATCTGCCGCTCGATGTGCGGCGCAAAATGTGGTTCAAACCTTTCATGCAGTCCTATCTGGTGGTCTTCATCGGCTACCTGACCATGTACCTGATCCGCAAGAACTTTAACATCGCGCAGAACGACATGATCTCCACCTACGGGTTGAGCATGACCCAGCTGGGGATGATTGGCCTGGGCTTCTCCATCACCTACGGCGTGGGCAAGACGCTGGTCTCTTATTATGCCGACGGCAAAAACACCAAGCAGTTCCTGCCGTTTATGCTGATCCTCTCCGCCATCTGTATGCTGGGCTTTAGCGCCAGCATGGGGGCGGGTTCTACCAGCCTGTTCCTGATGATCGCCTTCTATGCGCTGAGCGGTTTCTTCCAGAGCACCGGCGGCTCGTGCAGCTATTCCACCATCACCAAGTGGACGCCCAGACGCAAACGCGGCACTTTCCTCGGCTTCTGGAATATCTCCCACAACCTCGGCGGCGCGGGCGCGGCGGGCGTGGCGCTGTTTGGCGCCAACTATCTGTTCGACGGCCATGTGATCGGCATGTTTATCTTCCCGTCGATTATTGCGCTGATCGTTGGCTTTATCGGCCTGCGCTACGGTAGCGACTCTCCGGAATCCTACGGCCTCGGCACGGCGGAAGAGCTGTTTGGCGAAGCGATCAGCGAAGAGGACAAAGAGACCGAAGAAAATGCGATGACCAAGTGGCAGATCTTTGTTGAGTACGTGCTGAAAAACAAAGTGATCTGGCTGCTGTGCTTCTCCAACATCTTCCTCTACGTGGTGCGTATCGGTATCGATCAGTGGTCCACCGTGTACGCCTTCCAGGAGCTGAAGCTGTCGAAAGAGGTGGCGATTCAGGGCTTTACCCTGTTTGAGGTCGGCGCGCTGGTCGGCACGCTGCTGTGGGGCTGGCTGTCGGATCTGGCCAACGGCCGCCGCGCGCTGGTGGCCTGCATCGCGCTGGCGCTGATTATCGCCACCCTCGGGGTTTACCAACACGCCAGCAACCAGTACGTCTATCTGGCCTCGTTGTTTGCGCTGGGCTTCCTGGTGTTTGGTCCGCAGCTGTTGATCGGCGTCGCCGCCGTCGGTTTCGTACCGAAAAAAGCGATCGGCGCCGCCGATGGGATCAAGGGCACCTTCGCCTATCTGATCGGCGATAGCTTCGCCAAACTGGGTCTCGGGATGATCGCCGACGGCACCCCGGTCTTCGGCCTGACCGGCTGGGCCGGCACCTTTGCGGCGCTGGACGCCGCCGCCGTCGGCTGTATCTGCCTGATGGCCATCGTGGCTATCTTTGAAGAGCGTAAAATTCGCCGCGAGAAAAAGAACCGTATTTTGCAGACCGCCTGATTCACCAGGTATTTGGTAACCTTGCCCGGCCTTCGCGCCGGGCTTTTTTATTTCTTGCGCATTATGCCAGGTCCGACAGTCGACAGCAGGCAAATTCCCATTATGATAGACAGGCTGCGATTGGATGAGAGGATGCATGATCTGGATAGGACTGGCCACCCTGGTAGTGGTGTTTGTTGTGGGATTTCGGGTGCTTACCTCTGATTCACGCCGCGCGATCCGCCGCCTGAGCGAACGCCTCGGCATCACGCCCGTCCCGCTGGAATCGATGATCGATCAGCTGGGAAAAACCGCCGGTAATGAGTATTTGCGTTACCTGGAGCGGCCGAATGAAGCGCATCTGCAGAACGCCGCCCAGGTGCTGCTCATCTGGCAGGTCGCGATTGTCGACGCCAGCGAAAAAAACCTGCATTACTGGTATCGCCTGATGCAAAAAGCGCGTTTAGCGGCGCCGATTACCGAGGCGCAGATCCGCCTGGCGCAAGGGTTTCTGCGCGAGCTGGACCCGGATGTGAGCGATTTACATAACCTACAGCAGCGCTACAACGACCTGTTTCTCCCGGAAGACGGCGTGCACTGGCTGCACTGATCTCATTGTTATCCGGCCTGTGGTTCATCGCTTTTGTGTGCCGGATGGCGGCTGCGCCTTATCCGGCCTACGGTTTCCGCACTCGTCACTTGCAGGCCGGATAAGCGTAAGCGCCATCCGGCAGGATAACTACAGTAGGATTTTCAGGCCGTGTTTTTGTACGACGCTAAGCAATTTTAATGACATTCCGCTCGGTCGTTTAGCGCCAGTCTCCCATTTTTGCACGGTAGACACACTGGTATTCAGATAACGAGCGAACACGGGTTGGCTAACATTGAGTTGTTCACGTAGCGCTTTAATTTCAATGGGTTGAAGTGCGGCTACGCTACCGAGACATGATTCATCAAAATGGCGCATTGTTTCCTGTGGGATTGCGCCAACGCTGAATAGCCCCGACGCAGCGCTATGGATCGCTTCGAAAGCCGGGCTTTTGTATTTATTTTTTGCTGTCATCGCAAATCTCCACTAATTCTTAACTTTTAACTAAGGCCGTCGTTTTCTCTTCAGAGAGATTGGCATAGTGTTTTGCTAACTCACGAAACCCCATTAATTCGCGATGGTTGATATTGGCCATATCCTGTTTGGCATATAGAAAGGTATAAAACCAATACTCTGCGCTTTTGGTAAG
>OKVI01001079.1_pt1 | contig 12035 bp, 10 predicted proteins | sample 1607001 | NCBI WGS metagenome assembly OKVI01 (sample SAMN03281018, study PRJEB24777) | human gut metagenome | isolation source: fecal sample PR128 from 1 month old male Malay infant, vaginal delivered...
ATTACTTTTTGGTCTACTTTTAGATAATATCTTATATGATTTTATCTAAAAGTGGACACTGATAGCCTTTTAAAGGACAAATAAAAAGAGAGTGACTTTATATTTGAATTCGTTGACAGTGACCTCTTTATATCCACACATTATTTGATTTAGAGAAATAAACATGCTACAATGAAAGCGTATACAAAGATCGTGCAAGGAGGGAAAGAAAATGAAAAAAAATAAGCTATTGCTTGCTAGTGCGATTGTGATATCGCTTTTAACTCCAATGTCTCAAGTAAAGGCTGATTGGAAACGGGATAATGTTGGTTGGTGGTATTCACTGAACAATGGTTCTTATTATAAAAACACAGGAGCTTATATTGACGGGAAGTGGTATAGATTTGATGACAGAGGTTATATGATGACCGGCTGGCAGCCGATAGCGGAGCGTAATGCTACTAGTCTGAAAAAAATAAACTGGTCTTATTTTGATTCAGTAAATGGTGATCAAAAAATTGGCTGGCAAAATATAGATGGAAAGTGGTATTACCTTACTAGAAGTGGAGCACTTATTGGTGAGCAATTGATAGATGGGAAAAATTATTATTTTGACCCAGTTAATGGTGATATGCAAACAGGATGGGTATCTGAACAATTCCATTATGGGACAGAAAATATGTATTTCGACCCTGTAAGCGGAGAAAAAGCTACCGGTTGGAGAAATATAGATGGGAAATGGTATTACTTTGAAAATAGTGCGTTAAAAGGTTTCCAAAAGATAGGTGATAAAAGATATTATTTCGATCCAGTTAATTCCGATATGAAAACGGGCTGGATATCTAAACAAGGATACCCTGGTCTAGAATGGTATTATTACAACCCAGAAAGTGGAGAAGGATTGTCAGGTTGGCAAACTATAGATGGGAAAACGTATTGCTTTGACGAATTTGGTAAGGCATTTGTAGGTCAGAGGACATTAATAGATGGAAAAAAATATTATTTTGACCCAGTTAATCGTGATTTAAAAACAGGCTGGCTTGATTTAAACGGAACAAGATATTATGCTGATCCTAACGACGGTGGTGCATTTGCAATGAATAAAACTTTAATTATAGACGGTGTTTCTTATACATTCAGTAGTGGTGGTTCTGTTATCAATAATGAGCCTTAATTGATTAACGCCTCAAAAGTTGGATTATTTCTAGCTTTTGAGGTGTTTTTAATTACGATAATAACAGACCACCCTCGCGGTGGTTTGTTCTATACTAGACATACATCGAAGAGGAGCTAGAAAAGAAGTGAGGGAAGGAGGATGTCTGTGCTAAAAAAGGATTGATCTTTCTATTATTAGGAATTACTGTGTTAGTAGCTTGGCTTCTCTTTGTTCCGAATGAACAACCAGCTCTAAATTTTTCATCTAAAAATAAAATTGAATTGCTGGCAAGAATACTTGATCATCGTAATGCCAATACCATTAGAAAAGCTGGCTATGGGATTCCTTCAGACGCAGAGATCAGACGTGTGGGTGGCATAGACCAACTGGAAATGGATGGGGATTTGAAATGGATGGTACGAGTTCCTAGTCCAGATGACAATAAAATCTTGATTACCTCTTCAACGATCATTGAGGGTGAAAAAATAGATGTAGCCTTTTCATTAGATAAAGAGTGGGGATTACTACATGTTAGTTATTTCCATATTGAGAAAGATGGGACCACAAACCGAGTTGAGGTCAGTGATTCTCAGCAAACAGAGCTCCTAGAAAAAGTGCAAACAGCATTAAATCACTTTGTAAAAAAAATGGAGCAAGAGCTAAAGCCGTAACTAGTTATGGATATCTTAAAAAGAATGAAGTTCCGTAGTCTTTGGGTAGAAGGAGCTTTCAAAATAGATCAAAAAAAGCCACCCTCGGGTGGCTTTTTCTATACATCATTTCACCATTTCGTCAAGGAGACTTCGCCGCTATTGAGCCAGATTTCTTCTTGTTTATCCAATTGGACCAATAGTTGGCCAGTATCGGAGATGTCTTTGGCGAGGCCCTGATAGGTCTGCTGGTTCTGCTCAAAAGTGACCGTTCGTCCTAAGACCAGGGAACGCTCTTTGTAGAGGTAGACCAGTTCATCGATATCCGTTTGGAAAAATTCTTTCCAGATTTCGCAGATGAGGCTATTTCGAGTGATGGGGCAAGGCCCTTTAAATAAGGAACCAGCCTTGTTTTTTAGCTCTTCAGGGAAAGTAGAGATAGCCATATTAAAGCCGACTCCGATAATGACATCCGTGACAAGGCCAGTTTCAATCGAGGTAATGGCTTCGGTTAATATTCCCCCAATTTTTTTATTTCGGTAATAAATATCATTTACCCACTTGATATCGATATCGATCAGGGTCAGATTTTTAATAGCCTTATAGATGGCTCCTGCGACCATCAAAGTATAAGGGGGGAGCTCCGCAGGTGGGAGTTGGGGCTTGAGATGAAGAGACATATAGATGCCGCCTTGATCAGGAGAGTAGTAGTCGCGACCAAAGCGGCCCTTTCCAGCAGATTGGGACTTGGCCAGGTAGAGAGCCCTGCCCTCTTTATGGGCTTCCATGCCTAATTTTGCGTCCAATTGGGTAGAACTACATTCTTCATTCAAAGTAACGGTCAACTGGGTATTGCTTGCGATGACCTCAGGAAGCAGAATATCGCCTGAGATTAGTTTATAGCCCTTCTTTTTTAGGGATTCGATGACGACCCCATCTTTTTCTAGACGTTGGATGGCCTTCCAGATAGAGGTGCGGGAAACGCCTAATTCTTTTGCCAACTGTTCCCCGTTGACATAATCATCTGCCTGAGAAAGGGTTTGAAAGAGGATTTCGTGTGTTTTCATAAGACTAAGACCTCCTAGCGACTGCTGTCTCGAATCGTCAGTTTGGTGGCTAATTTGACCATGCAGGGAACACTTGGTTGACTTCCTTGAAAGGTTTGCCGCAACAGCTGAATGGCTTGCTTGCCCATTTCTTCTGTGTAGACGGTCACTGTAGAGAGGGCAGGAAAGACATACTTAGCAATCGAGGTATCATTGAAGGAAATGAGACTGACGCGATCAGGCACAGCGATTTGGTGCTCCTGAAGGGACCGAAGGGCCCCAACAGCAATGGCATCACTGGCCATGAAAAAGGCAGTTGGCAAGTCGTCGCCCAGTGCTTGAATCAGCTGCTCCATCATCTGATAGCCTGACTCAGTTGAGAACTGACCGACAGCGACAAAGCGCTCCTCATAAAGCCCTTTTTCCGTGAGAAACTGTTGAAAGACTCGTTGACGAGGATCCATCTGAAGCGGTGTCGCATCTGCGGTCTCTTCTTGACCAACCAAGAGTCCGATCTCCTTGTGATGATGCTCAAGGAAATGCTCGATAGCGGTGATAACAGAATCTTCTAAATCTGTCGTCACGCAAGAATGCCCCAGATAGAGGGTATTGCTATCGACAAAGATCAGGGGTTTGCCGTAGCTTTCTAGATCTTGAATGGTCTTGGGACTGAATTTTCCAAGAGCAATAATGCCGTCTGCCTCCTGAATCAAAGACCAATCGTCCTTGTTAAAGATACGAAAGATCTCATAGCCTAATTCCTGGGCTTGTTTCTCCAAGCCCATCCGAATGGCATAGTAGTAGAGGTCCTCTAATTCTTCTTCGCGCGTGTACCATTCAAAGATGACGATTTTATGAGAATCTTCGACTGGTTGAGGCGCTGTTTTGCGGCTTTTCTTTTGGTAATGCAGGTCCTCAGCGATGCGAAGAATCCGACTGCGCGTGTCTTCACCAACCGATAAGGTCGCATCCTGGTTGAGGACGCGAGAAACCGTTGCCTGAGAAACGCCTGCTTTTTCTGCAATGTCTTTAATCGTTGCCATAGTTCATCCTTTATTGCTTACTAGTTCCAGTATACTCTAAATGCTAGTAAAAAGAAATAAATTTTTACTAAATTTTATGTTTGCTGCGATATTGGCTAGGAGTTAGGTGGCTATAGGCCTTAAAGGCCTTTGAAAAATAGAGGGGATCTGAGAAGCCAACCGAGTAAGCAACAATCTTGATGCTTTCGTCTGTGTTGGTCAGCAACTGCTGGGCCCGTTGCATGCGGACCGAGTGCAGGAATTCCTTGGGAGAGATCTGGTGAAACTCCTTAAAAACAGTTGTCAGGTAAGACCGATGGACATTGAGGTCATCGGCGATCTCTTGAATACTGAGATGCTCTTTAGCGTAATGCGTCTCAATCACATGTTTGCAGGTCAGGTAGAGTTGATAGGTTGGAGATGGGTGGCTCCGATGGATATCGGGTGCCACTTCACTGATAAGAAATAGCAGTTCATAGATCTGAGAGAGAAGGTGGAGTTGGTAGTGCGAGGTCATCTTAGAGTCCTCTGCCTTGTGGACAAGTTGCTCCATAAATAGTCCAATTCTCTCTGTGTCCACCTCTGTTTTCTTTAGAAAGCCTTTGGCATGTAAGGTTGAAAAGCGCATGAAATCACTCACCTTGGTGCCGCTAATCCCAATCCAGTAGTAGGACCAAGGATCTTCTGCGTCTGCCTGGTAGTAGGTCACCATATTTTTAGGGAGAAGGAAGAGATCCCCGGCTTCTAAATGGATTTCATTTTTATTGATGTGAAAGACACCTTTTCCCTTGGTGATAAAATGCAGAACAAAATTGTCTCGAAAGCTAGGACCAAATTCATAATTCTTGGGGCAATCTTCGTAGCCGTAAAAATCAAGGGCTAGATCAATAGTGTCGGTTTGGTATTCAGAAAAGACTAACATAGGTAAACCTCCTACCTAACATTTTACCATATAAGCCCAACAAAATTCTATTTCCGAAAGCGTTTACATAATGTAAAATAAAGACATGTAAAAAAAGAAAAATATTGGAACTAAATATAAAAATACATAGTGATATTTTTAGGGTCCAATGGAGGAAGATATGGTAATTCGTATCGAACAAAATTTGTTCTATGTAGAAAGTAAGGGACTGAGCCTCATCCTTGAAAATCGAGATGGCTACCTGATGCTCAAGCATTTGGGACGTCCGATTCCGTCCTATCATTTTTCCAATACGGTGCATGAGAAGGACCATGCTTTCGCTGGAAATCCAACACCTGACAATCGAACTTTTAGTCTAGATACCCAGCGACAGGTCTTGGGACAGCACGGACTAGGAGATTTTCGAAAGCCGTCTATTCAGATCCAGCACGGCGTTACAGAGGTGACGGATTTCCTTTATGTCGGAGCCAATATCTACTCTGGCAGTGTTGAGGCGGCCGGTCTTCCGAACCCTCACTCAGTAGATAAAGCCGAAACTTTAGCACTGGTCTTTGAAGATGATCAAGCGGCCTTGCGGTTGACCCTCTACTACACCGCCTACGAGGATCGGGCAACCATCACTAGCTTCTCAAAGATTGAAAACTGTAGTGATGAAAAGGTTGTGATCCAAAAGGCTCTCAGTGTGTTGGCCGATCTGCCAGCCAGTGATTACGATATCATCACTCTGCAAGGAGCCTATGCGAGAGAAAAAACAGTTCGCCGTCAGCAAGTGGAGCAAGGAATCTTCTCCATCAGCTCCAACCGTGGTGCTTCTGGACACGCCCAGACTCCAGCCCTCATTCTTGCCGATCATGAAGTGACAGAAGATGCGGGGTCTGCTCTGGCCTTCCAACTGCTCTACAGTGGGAATTTTGAAGGATTTGTTCAGAAAAATCAACTCAATGAAGTTCGGGTTGGATTGGGGATCAATCCTGAAAACTTCGCTTGGGAATTGGAATCCAATCAGAGCTTTGATACGCCAGTGGCCATGATCACATACTCCCATAAGGGATTGACCGGTCTCAGTCAAGAGAGTCAAGCATTTGTCCAAAACCATATCATTCCTAGCCAGTTTGCCCATAAAGAACGTCCAATTCTTATCAACAACTGGGAAGCGACCTACTTTGATTTCAAAAAAGACAAATTATTGGAGCTAGCAGACGAAGCTCAAAAAGTGGGGATCGAACTCTTTGTTCTTGATGATGGCTGGTTTGGCAATCGCTATGATGATAATCGGGCCCTTGGTGACTGGACTGTCAATGAAGAAAAATTAGGAGGAAGCCTAGCAGAACTGATCCAAGGCATCCATGACAAGGGACTTCAATTTGGCCTTTGGGTGGAGCCAGAAATGATTTCTGTTGATAGCGACCTCTATCGGGCTCATCCGGACTGGGCTATTCAAGTCCCAGGCTACGAACACACCTATTCACGGAATCAACTAGTACTCGATTTCGCAAATAAAGAAGTGGTTTCTTGTATCAAGCAGGTCTTGGATGACTTACTTGGAAAGCATGAGATCGACTATATCAAATGGGATATGAACCGCAATATCACCAAACTTGGAAATGGTAAAACCCACGTTGAAACCAAGATGCAATCCCATGCTTATATTTTAGGTCTCTATGAAGTGGTTTCTTACTTGACAGAGAAGTACGACAACATCCTCTTTGAGTCTTGCTCCGGTGGTGGTGGTCGCAATGACCTCGGTATGATGCGTTACTTCCCGCAGGTATGGGCGAGTGACAATACGGATGCCATTGCCAGACTTCCGATCCAGTATGGTTCTAGCTACCTCTATCCTACCATTTCTATGGGAGCTCACGTATCAGCAGTGCCAAATCACCAGATGGGGCGGATGACACCACTTGAAACGCGAGGTCATGTAGCTATGATGGGAAATCTGGGCTATGAATTGGATCTAACCAGTCTTCCTCAAGAAGAGTTGGATCGGATCGCAGCTCAAGTTGCTCATTACAAAACGATTCGACCACTTGTTCAATTCGGAAAACACTACCGCTTGATCAATCCAAGCCAAGGTAGCAATCAAGCAGCCGTCCAGTTCACTTATCAAGACCGCACGGTTGTAACCTATGTACGAATCTTATCAACGGTTGAAGAGATCGAGCCGACCCTGAAACTCAAGGGGTTGGAAGAAGATGCGCTCTATAGCTTAGAAGGGACGGATCAAGTCTATTCAGGAGCTGAGCTCATGTATGCTGGCTTAACCGTCGTTCTTCCTCAGGGAGATTTCCTCAGCAAACAATATGTTTTTGTCAAAAAATAAAAGGAGACAGCCAAATGAAATGGTATAAAAAAATCGGACTTCTTGCGACTACAGGCTTAGCCTTGTTTGGGCTTGGCGCTTGCTCCAACGATGGTAAATCTGCGGATGGCACAGTGACCATCGAGTATTTCAACCAGAAAAAAGAAATGACCAAAACCTTGGAAGAAATCGCGCGTGATTTTGAAAAGGAAAATCCAAAGGTCAAGGTCAAAGTTGTCAATGTACCAAACGCTGGTGAGGTGTTGAAGACCCGTGTCCTCGCAGGTGATGTACCAGATGTGGTCAATATTTACCCACAGTCTATCGAACTGCAAGAATGGGCGAAAGCGGGTGTCTTCGAAGATTTAAGCAATAAAGACTATCTGAAACGTGTGAAAAATGGCTACGCTGAAAAATATGCTGTCAACGGAAAAGTCTACAACGTTCCTTTCACAGCCAATGCTTACGGAATCTACTACAACAAAGATAAATTCGAAGAATTGGGCTTGAAGGTTCCTGAAACTTGGGACGAATTTGAACAGTTGGTAAAAGACATCGTTGCCAAAGGACAAACTCCATTTGGGATTGCGGGAGCAGAAGCTTGGACACTCAATGGGTACAATCAATTGGCCTTTGCGACAGCAGCAGGTGGCGGAAAAGAAGCCAACCAATACCTTCGTTATTCTCAGCCAAATTCCATTAAATTGTCTGATCCGATTATGAAGGATGATATCAAGGTCATGGATATCCTTCGTATTAAAGGATCTAAGCAAAAGAACTGGGAAGGCGCTGGCTATACAGATGTTATTGGTGCCTTCGCGCGTGGAGATGTCCTCATGACACCAAATGGGTCTTGGGCCATTACAGCGATCAATGAACAAAAACCGAAATTTAAGATTGGGACCTTCATGATTCCAGGGAAAGAAAAAGGACAAAGCTTAACTGTTGGTGCGGGAGACTTAGCATGGTCTATCTCAGCTACTACCAAACATCCAAAAGAAGCCAATGCCTTTGTGGAATACATGACCCGTCCAGAAGTCATGCAAAAGTACTATGATGTGGACGGATCTCCAACAGCGATCGAAGGGGTCAAACAAGCAGGAGAGGATTCACCGCTTGCTGGGATGACCAAATATGCCTTTACGGATCGTCACTTGGTGTGGTTGCAACAATACTGGACCAGTGAAGCAGACTTCCATACCTTGACGATGAACTATGTCTTGACAGGTGATAAACAAGGAATGGTCAATGATTTGAATGCCTTCTTTAACCCGATGAAAGCGGATGTGGATTAGGAGTAGAGAGACGATGAAAAAAGTATTACAAAAATATTGGGCATGGGCTTTTGTGGTCATTCCCCTCTTATTACAAGCAATTTTCTTCTATGTGCCAATGTTCCAAGGAGCCTTTTACAGTTTTACCAACTGGACAGGTTTGACCTATAACTACAAATTTGTCGGCTTGAACAACTTTAAGCTCCTCTTTATGGATCCAAAATTCATGAATGCTATTGGCTTTACTGCAATCATCACGATTGCTATGGTAGTTGGTGAGATTGCCCTTGGGATCTTCATTGCGCGTGTCTTGAACTCTAAGATCAAAGGCCAAACCTTCTTCCGTGCTTGGTTTTTCTTCCCAGCAGTTTTGTCCGGCTTGACAGTGGCGTTGATCTTCAAACAAGTCTTCAACTACGGTCTTCCAGCAATTGGGAATGCCCTTCATATCGAGTTTCTCCAAACCAGTCTTTTAGGGACTAAGTGGGGAGCAATATTCGCGGCTGTCTTTGTCCTTCTTTGGCAAGGAGTAGCTATGCCCATCATTATCTTCCTAGCTGGTCTGCAATCTATCCCATCTGAAATTACAGAAGCAGCAAGAATCGATGGTGCGACTAGCAAGCAAGTCTTCTGGAATGTTGAATTGCCTTACTTACTACCAAGTGTCTCTATGGTCTTTATCCTAGCCCTAAAAGGTGGGCTTACCGCCTTTGACCAAGTCTTTGCCATGACTGGTGGTGGTCCAAACAATGCCACAACCTCACTTGGACTCTTGGTTTATAACTATGCCTTTAAAAATAACCAATTCGGTTATGCCAATGCCATTGCCGTAATCTTGTTCTTCTTGATTGTAGTGATTTCGATCATCCAATTGAGAGTATCTAAGAAATTTGAAATTTAAGAGGAGAAGCGCGATGAAACAAGATGAAAGAAAAGCCTTGATTGGCAAATACATTCTATTGATTCTAGGATCGGTTCTGATTTTAGTGCCACTCCTTGCCACCCTCTTTAGTTCCTTCAAACCAACCAAGGATATCGTAGACAATTTCTTTGGATTTCCAACCAACTTCACATGGGACAACTTTAGCCGTCTCTTGGCTGATGGAATCGGAGGCTATTACTGGAACTCAGTCGTTATCACTGTCTTGTCTTTACTTGCAGTAATGATCTTTATCCCCATGGCGGCCTACTCCATCGCTCGCAATATGAGTAAAAGAAAAGCCTTTACCATCATGTACACCCTCTTGATCCTTGGGATTTTCGTACCTTTCCAAGTCATCATGATTCCGATTACGGTTATGATGAGTAAACTCGGTTTGGCTAATACCTTTGGTTTGATCTTGCTCTACTTGACTTATGCGATTCCACAGACCCTCTTCCTCTATGTCGGCTATATCAAAATCTCAATCCCAGAAAGTCTGGATGAAGCAGCAGAAATCGATGGGGCTAATAAATTTACAACCTATTTCCGCATCATCTTCCCAATGATGAAACCCATGCATGCAACAACCATGATCATCAATGCCCTTTGGTTCTGGAATGACTTCATGTTGCCACTCCTTGTCTTGAACCGGGATTCCAAAATGTGGACTCTGCCTTTGTTCCAATACAACTACGCAGGACAATATTTCAACGACTACGGACCAAGCTTTGCCTCATACGTGGTCGGCATTATCAGTATCACCATTGTCTATCTCTTCTTCCAACGCCATATCATCGCAGGAATGAGCAACGGCGCAGTGAAATAAGAAATAAGATACAAAGCCCGTCAAAAGCTCACAGTGAAAATAGGGAATCTGAATAAGAAGCCTTGGCTTCTTGGAAGATTCATCTTTTTCACACAGAGCTTAGGGCGTGTTCAATTTCAGATACAAAGTAACGATTCAGCTTGCTGATTTCAATCGTATCCTAGAAAGCAATTCTAAAATAGAAAAACTCAAGAAAGCCAGGTTTCTTCAGACTTGGCTTTCAAATAAAGAAAAGGAGACCATTATGTCGATTCAAAATAAAACCATGTTAATTACTTACTCAGACAGCTTGGGAAATAACCTCAAGGACCTCTATGAAAATCTGGAGAAATATTTTGGAGATGCAGTCGGTGGAGTTCACCTCTTGCCATTTTTCCCATCAACCGGTGACCGTGGCTTTGCGCCTGTGGACTATGACCAAGTGGATCCAGCCTTTGGAGATTGGGAAGATGTCAAACGCTTGGGCGACAAGTACTATCTTATGTTTGACTTTATGATCAATCATATTTCTCGTCAATCTAAGTATTATAAAGACTACCAAGAAAAGCACGACCAAAGTGCCTACAAGGATCTTTTCCTCAACTGGGACAAGTTCTGGCCGGAGAATCGTCCTACTCAAGCGGATGTGGACTTGATTTATAAGCGCAAGGATCGAGCTCCCAAGCAAGAAATTACCTTTGCGGATGGGACAACTGAGCATCTCTGGAATACCTTCGGGGAAGAGCAGATTGACCTGGACGTGACCAAGGAAGTGACCATGGACTTTATACGCAAGACCATCGAACATTTGGCGAGCAATGGTTGTGACCTCATTCGCCTAGATGCCTTTGCCTATGCAGTCAAGAAGTTGGATACCAATGATTTCTTCGTGGAGCCAGACATTTGGGACTTGTTGGATAAGGTGCGCGATATGGCAGCCAGCTACGGTGCTGAGCTCTTGCCAGAGATTCATGAACACTATTCTATCCAATTTAAGATTGCTGATCACGACTATTATGTCTATGACTTTGCCCTTCCAATGGTGACCCTCTATACCCTCTATAGCTCAAAAGTGGAGCGCCTTGCTAAGTGGTTGAAGAAGAGTCCGATGAAGCAATTCACGACACTCGACACCCATGACGGGATTGGGGTGGTGGATGTCAAGGATATCTTGACAGATGAAGAAATTGACTATGCATCAAATGAGCTCTACAAGGTAGGAGCAAATGTGAAACGCAAATATTCAACAGCAGAGTACAACAACTTGGACATCTACCAAATCAATTCGACCTACTATTCAGCCCTTGGAGATGATGATCGCAAGTATTTCCTAGCCCGTTTAATTCAAGCCTTTGCACCAGGTATTCCACAGGTTTATTATGTTGGATTCCTAGCTGGGAAGAATGATTTGGAACTCTTAGAAAACACCAAAGAAGGCCGCAATATCAACCGTCATTACTACAGCAATGAAGAAATTGCTCAAGAAGTGGAGCGTCCAGTCGTGCAATCCCTTCTCAAACTCTTTAGCTTCCGGAACAACTCTGCAGCTTTTGATCTAGAAGGAAGCATTGAAGTGGAAACACCAGATGATCATACCATTGTCATCACGCGCCAAAATAAAGACCAGACTGTCACAGCAGTAGCTCGAATCGATCTTGCTGAGGGCACTTACCAAGTGACAGAAAATGGTCAAGAAATGGTGTTTTAAAACCTTTAAGAATCTCAATTGGGTGATCTCCCAATTGAGATTTTTTGGTAAAATTTTACTAAAATTAATTCGAAATAGCAATGATGGAATAGAAGTTGTAATCGGACGAAAAACCTTTCTTATAGCCTTTTTGAATATAAAATAAAAAATTAATAAAATTTTACTAAAAACGCTTGAAGTTTTACTTCTGATCAGATATAATACAAGTATAAAAACGTTTACAAAACTAAAGGAGTTTCTCATGACGAC
>OKVI01001085.1_pt1 | contig 11994 bp, 15 predicted proteins | sample 1607001 | NCBI WGS metagenome assembly OKVI01 (sample SAMN03281018, study PRJEB24777) | human gut metagenome | isolation source: fecal sample PR128 from 1 month old male Malay infant, vaginal delivered...
GGTAACGCACTGCGCCGTATTCTGCTCTCATCGATGCCGGGTTGCGCGGTGACCGAGGTTGAGATTGATGGTGTACTACATGAGTACAGCACCAAAGAAGGCGTTCAGGAAGATATCCTGGAAATCCTGCTCAACCTGAAAGGGCTGGCGGTGAGAGTTCAGGGCAAAGATGAAGTTATTCTTACCTTGAATAAATCTGGCATTGGCCCTGTGACTGCAGCCGATATCACCCACGACGGTGATGTCGAAATCGTCAAGCCGCAGCACGTGATCTGCCACCTGACCGATGAGAACGCGTCTATTAGCATGCGTATCAAAGTTCAGCGCGGTCGTGGTTATGTGCCGGCTTCTACCCGAATTCATTCGGAAGAAGATGAGCGCCCAATCGGCCGTCTGCTGGTCGACGCATGCTACAGCCCTGTGGAGCGTATTGCCTACAATGTTGAAGCAGCGCGTGTAGAACAGCGTACCGACCTGGACAAGCTGGTCATCGAAATGGAAACCAACGGCACAATCGATCCTGAAGAGGCGATTCGTCGTGCGGCAACCATTCTGGCTGAACAACTGGAAGCTTTCGTTGACTTACGTGATGTACGTCAGCCTGAAGTGAAAGAAGAGAAACCAGAGTTCGATCCGATCCTGCTGCGCCCTGTTGACGATCTGGAATTGACTGTCCGCTCTGCTAACTGCCTTAAAGCAGAAGCTATCCACTATATCGGTGATCTGGTACAGCGTACCGAGGTTGAGCTCCTTAAAACGCCTAACCTTGGTAAAAAATCTCTTACTGAGATTAAAGACGTGCTGGCTTCCCGTGGACTGTCTCTGGGCATGCGCCTGGAAAACTGGCCACCGGCAAGCATCGCTGACGAGTAACCGGATCACAGGTTAAGGTTTTACTGAGAAGGATAAGGTCATGCGCCATCGTAAGAGTGGTCGTCAACTGAACCGCAACAGCAGCCATCGCCAGGCTATGTTCCGCAATATGGCAGGTTCACTGGTTCGTCATGAAATCATCAAGACGACTCTGCCTAAAGCGAAAGAGCTGCGCCGCGTAGTTGAGCCGCTGATTACTCTTGCCAAGACTGATAGCGTTGCTAATCGTCGTCTGGCATTCGCCCGTACTCGTGATAACGAGATCGTGGCAAAACTGTTTAACGAACTGGGCCCGCGTTTCGCGAGCCGTGCCGGTGGTTACACTCGTATTCTGAAGTGTGGCTTCCGTGCAGGCGACAACGCGCCGATGGCTTACATCGAGCTGGTTGATCGTTCAGAGAAAGCAGAAGCTGCTGCAGAGTAATCTGAAGCAACGTAAAAAAACCCGCCCCGGCGGGTTTTTTTATACCCGTAGCATCCCCACTTATCTACAATAGCTGTACTCTTTTTGTTCATCCCCTGGAGTATATATGTGGTTACTTGACCAGTGGGCAGAGCGTCATATAGCAGAAGCGCAAGCGAAAGGTGAGTTTGATAACCTGGCAGGTAGCGGCGAACCATTGATACTGGATGATGATTCTCATGTGCCACCGGAATTACGTGCGGGGTATCGCTTGTTGAAGAATGCCGGTTGCTTGCCGCCAGAACTTGAGCAGCGGAGGGAAGCAATTCAGCTTCTGGATATCCTGAGAGGTATCCGTCACGATGATCCGCAATATCAAGAGGTTAGCCGTCGATTGTCATTACTGGAATTGAAGCTGCGACAAGCTGGATTGAGTACCGATTTTTTACGCGGCGATTATGCTGACAAGTTGTTGAACAAAATCAACGATAACTAGTGGAGTATGTATGTATCGCATTGGTGAGCTGGCAAAAATGGCGGATGTAACACCCGACACGATTCGTTATTACGAAAAGCAGCAGATGATGGAGCATGAAGTACGCACCGAAGGTGGGTTTCGCCTGTATACCGAAAGCGATCTCCAGCGATTGAAATTTATCCGCCATGCCAGACAACTTGGTTTTAGTCTGGAGTCGATCCGCGAGTTGCTGTCGATCCGTATCGATCCTGAACACCATACTTGTCAGGAGTCAAAAGGTATTGTGCAGGAAAGATTGCAGGAAGTCGAAGCACGGATAGCCGAGTTGCAGAGTATGCAGCGTTCCCTTCAACGCCTTAACGATGCCTGTTGTGGGACCGCCCATAGCAGTGTTTATTGCTCGATTCTTGAAGCTCTTGAACAAGGGGCGAGTGGCGTTAAGAGTAGCTGTTGATTTTTTGCACTGGCAGGATTACACTCGCGCCGTTAAATAACCAACTGGAGTTTTTATGAGCCGATATCAGCATACTAAAGGGCAGATAAAGGATAATGCGATAGAAGCATTACTACATGATCCCTTATTCCGACAGCGAGTAGAGAAAAATAAGAAAGGGAAAGGCAGTTACATGCGAAAAGGAAAACATGGCAATCGGGGGAACTGGGAGGCCAGTGGCAAGAAAGTAAATCACTTTTTTACCACTGGCCTTCTGCTTTCAGGCGCTTGTTAAGAGCGGTTATTCTGCTCTTTCAGCAAATCACGAATTTCTGTCAGTAATACTTCTTCTTTAGTTGGTGCAGGCGCGGCTGCTGGTTCTTCTTTTTTCCGATTCAGTTTGTTGATTAGCTTAATCGCCATAAAGATGGCAAAGGCTACAATCAGAAAATCAAAGACGTTTTGAATGAAGACACCGTAATGCATCACAACAGCAGGGATATCCCCCTGCGCATCGCGTAGCGTGACAGCAAACTGTTTGAAATCGATCCCGCCAATTAATAACCCCAGAGGTGGCATAATGATATCGGCAACCAGTGAAGATACAATCTTCCCGAATGCCGCACCGATAATGACACCCACCGCCAAATCCACCACGTTCCCGCGCATCGCAAATTCGCGAAATTCTTTAATAATGCTCATGTTATTCTCCCTATGAAGCCGACAATCATAAGTCTAACAAATGTTAAGCTATTTTCCTGCCAGGAGTGAATTTAATTAATCCCTGATAATCAAAGGGAAATAATAAGGCGTCATTAGACGCCTTATTAATTACAAGAAGAAAGGACTTGGCTGGAAGAGTCTTTCGACGTCGGTAATAAACTTTTTATCTGTGAGGAACATAATTACGTGATCGCCTTGCTCAATGCGCAGATTGTCATTGGCAATCATCACGTCGTTTCCACGTACCACCGCTCCAATAATCGTTCCTGGCGGTAGCTTGATTTCATCAATGACTCTGCCGACAACGCGTGAGGTACTTTCATCACCGTGAGCAACGGCTTCAATAGCTTCTGCTACGCCGCGGCGCAATGAGGAAACACCAACAATATCTGCTTTTCGCACATGGCTAAGCAACGCGGAAATCGTTGCTTGTTGCGGTGAAATCGCAATATCGATCACGCTCCCCTGAACCAGATCCACATAAGCGCGACGCTGGATCAATACCATCACCTTTTTCGCACCCATACGTTTGGCGAGCATGGCTGACATGATATTGGCCTCGTCATCGTTGGTGACGGCAATAAACAGATCAACTTGATCGATATGTTCTTCGGCCAGCAGTTCTTGATCCGACGCATCACCAAAAAAGACGATCGTATTCTGCAACTTTTCCGCCAGTTCGGCAGCGCGTTGCTGATTACGTTCGATGAGTTTAACGCTGTAATCTTTTTCCAGACGACGCGCCAGCCCTGCACCGATATTACCGCCACCAACCAGCATGATCCGCTTATACGGTTTTTCCAGTCGCTGTAATTCACTCATCACCGCGCGGATATGCTGTGAAGCGGCAATAAAGAACACTTCATCACCAGCTTCAACAATGGTCGAACCTTGCGGACGAATGGGGCGATCGTGGCGGAAAATTGCTGCCACACGAGTATCGATATGTGGCATATGTTCGCGCATGGTCGAAAGTGCATTACCAATCAGCGGGCCGCCATAATAGGCTTTAACCACAGCGAGGCTGACTTTACCCTCAGCGAAGTTCACCACCTGCAATGCGCCGGGATACTCAATCAGTCGGTAAATATTATCGATAACCAACTGCTCTGGTGCGATCAGATGATCAATCGGTACAGCATCTGAATGAAATAGTTTATCGGCATCGCGCACGTAGTCTGGTGAGCGGATACGAGCGATGCGATTAGGGGTGTTGAAAAGTGAGTAGGCTACCTGGCAGGCAACCATATTGGTTTCATCTGAACTAGTTACAGCAACCAGCATATCGGCGTCGTCGGCACCTGCCTCCCGCAATACGCGTGGATGAGAGCCATGCCCCTGCACGACTCGCAGGTCAAATTTATCCTGCAAGGTCCGCAGACGCTCACCGTTGGTATCGACAACAGTAATATCGTTGTTCTCGCCAACCAGGTTTTCCGCCAGTGTGCCGCCAACCTGGCCGGCACCCAGAATGATAATTTTCATCAGTCGCGACCCGTTATCTCATCACTTTTTGATTAGCTTAGCGTAAAAGAAGCCGTCGCCCTCTTCGGCACCAGGCAGATTTTGCTTACCCGGTTGTTCTGGTGTTCCTGTTTCGCAAAGTTCGGCATCAGCGGTACGTTGCAAAAAGGCTTTAATCTGCAGGCTATTCTCTTCCGGTAACACCGAACAGGTGGCATAGACCAGGGTTCCACCGGATTTTAAATGCGGCCAAATGGCGTCGAGAATTTCAGACTGCAATTGCGCGAGTTCCGGGATATCGCGATCGCGACGTAACCATTTAATATCCGGATGGCGACGAATCACACCGGTTGCTGAACAAGGCGCATCTAATAAAATGCGATCAAACTGTTGCTCGCCACACCATTGGGAAGGGTAGCGGCCATCACCTTGTTTCACGGTCGCCTTCATACCAAGGCGTTTTAAATTGTCGTAAACGCGAGAGAGGCGCTGTTCGTCAATATCAACCGCAACAACCTGCGCTTCTGGTGCCACCTCAAGGATATGCGTTGTTTTACCGCCGGGGGCGGCACAAAGATCCAAAATGTGTTCACCGTTTTGTGGCGCAAGCCAGCTCATGCAACCTTGTGCTGATGCATCCTGAACGGTAACCCATCCGTCTTCAAAACCAGGTAGCGCATGAACAGGTGCAGGTGTTTCCAGCCGTACAGCATCAGGGTAATCCGCATGCGGGAAACCTTTCATTCCTGCTTCATCCAGCAATGCAAGCCAGCTGTCGCGGGAATGATGCGTACGATTAACGCGCAGCCACATTGGCGGACGCTGGTTATTGGCTTCGACGATGGATTGCCACTGCTCTGGATACGCTTTTTGCAGACGCTTCAGCAACCAGGAAGGATGCAGATAACGTGCATCACTGGCATTAAACTCGGCTAATAACTCTTCTTGCTGACGCTGGAACTGGCGTAATACACCGTTTATCAACCCTTTAAGTTGCGGGCGCTTAATTGCGATAGCGCCTTCAACCGTTTCAGCCAGCGCAGCATGAGGTGGTATGCGGGTATAAAGCAGTTGATACAAACCAACCATAATCAGGTAATGCACAGTGCGCTGTTTGCCGGTCATCGGACGGGCCATTAACTTATTAATCAGCCAGTCTAACTGTGAAAGCGTACGCAGTACGCCAAAGCACAACTCTTGAAGAAGTGCTTTGTCTTTATCGGAAACTTTTTGCTGGAGCGGTGGCAGAATGTTGCTTAATGATTGCCCTTGCTCGACGACTTGTTCAACGGCCTGGGCCGCCATGCTACGTAAATTACGTTGTTTTTTCATAAGTATAAAAATGCCCGGCAAGACCGGGCTTAGAAGAGTGGACTATCAGACCAGACGGTTGCCCGGAACAAACCATTCCCGACGAGAGTTCAGGAGGTCTTGCGCGCTCATCGCTTTCTTACCCGCAGGTTGTAACGAGAGCAGGTTCAGGATGCCATCACCAGTCGCAACCTGAATGCCTTGTTTGTTGGCTTCAAGGATCGTTCCTGGTGCAGCGTTGGTTGTCGTATCAATGACCGATGCTTTCCAGACTTTAACCGGCTGTCCTTCAATTTCCAGCCAGCTCATTGGCCATGGATTGAAAGCGCGAATGCAGCGTTCAAGCTGTGCTGCCGAAAGTGACCAGTCAATACGCGCTTCTTCTTTACTCAACTTTTCGGCGTAAGTGACAAGAGTTTCGTCCTGAACTTCTGGTTTCGCCGTGCCGTCTGCCAATTGTTTCAACGTGGTGATAAGCCCTTGTGGGCCAAGCTCTGCCAGCTTGTCGTACAGCGTACCACTGGTATCTTCTGCAGTAATCGGGCAGGAGAGCTTATAGAGCATGTCACCGGTGTCTAAACCAACATCCATTTGCATAATGGTCACACCAGTTTCTGCATCACCCGCCCATAGTGAGCGTTGGATTGGTGCAGCACCGCGCCAGCGTGGCAGCAGTGAACCATGAACGTTGATACAGCCAAGACGCGGCATCTCCAGCACTGCTTTAGGCAGAATTAAGCCATAGGCGACGACAACCATAACATCAGCCTGTAGATCGGCGACCAGTTGCTGGTTTTCTTGTGGACGCAGGGAAACCGGTTGAAAAACGGGCAGACCTTTTTCCTCAGCCAGAACTTTAACCGGGCTGGGCATCAGTTTTTTACCGCGTCCTGCTGGTCGGTCTGGCTGGGTGAACACGCCAACGACGTTATGACCAGAAGACAACAGCGCGTCGAGATGACGCGCTGCAAAGTCAGGTGTACCCGCAAAAATAATACGTAGTGATTCTGACACGTTAGTTCTTATCCTTAAGCCCGGGCTTTCAGACGATCCAGTTTTTCAACTTTCTGACGAATACGTTGTTGTTTCAGCGGTGACAGATAATCCATAAACAGTTTGCCGACCAGGTGATCCATCTCATGCTGAATACAGATGGCTAACAGACCGTCTGCTTCCAGTTCAAATGGTTTACCGTCGCGGTCCAGGGCGCGAATTTTAACTTTCTCTGCGCGTGGCACTAAAGCACGTTGTTCAGGGATCGACAGGCAACCTTCTTCAATGCCTGTTTCGCCGCTTTTTTCTAAAAGCTCCGGATTGATTAACACCAGCCGTTCGTCACGGTTTTCCGAAACATCAATAACAATGATACGTTGATGGATATCAACCTGGGTTGCCGCCAGGCCAATACCTTCTTCTGCGTACATCGTCTCGAACATATCATCGACGATACGCTGAATTTCTGCATTCACTTCTTCTACCGGTTTAGCAACTTTGCGAAGCCGCTCGTCCGGAATATGTAACACTTGCAAAACTGACATAAATCTCCAGAGATGTGTTCAGGAGTTAGAAAGATTATTTCTTCTATTCTAGACAAATCCCCCTCTGATTGACAGCATCACTGACCAATCGCAAAGATTGCTAAGGCTGCTTATGGCAGGGAGATAAGGATGGTCGATACAGAAATTTGGCTGCGTTTAATGAGCGTCAGCAGCTTGTACGGCGATGATATGGTCCGTATAGCTCACTGGCTGGCAAAACAGTCGCATATTGATGCGGTTGTATTGCAGCAAACAGGGCTTACATTGCGGCAGGCACAACGCTTTCTTTCATTTCCGCGAAAGAGTATCGAAAGCTCACTTTGTTGGTTGGAGCAACCCAACCATCATTTAATCCCTGCGGACAGCGAATTTTATCCTCCTCAACTTCTTGCGACGACAGATTACCCCGGCGCACTGTTTGTTGAAGGAGAACTGCACGCGCTGCATTCATTTCAGCTTGCCGTAGTGGGGAGTCGGGCGCATTCATGGTATGGCGAGCGATGGGGACGATTATTTTGCGAAACTCTGGCGACGCGTGGAGTGACAATTACGAGTGGACTGGCGCGTGGAATCGATGGTGTGGCGCATAAAGCGGCCTTACAGGTAAATGGCGTCAGCATTGCTGTATTAGGGAATGGACTTAATACCATTCATCCGCGTCGCCATGCCCGACTGGCTACCAGTTTGCTTGAACATGGTGGGGCTCTTGTCTCGGAATTTCCCCTCGATGTTCCTCCCCTTGCTTACAATTTCCCACGAAGAAATCGCATTATCAGTGGTCTAAGTAAAGGTGTACTGGTGGTGGAAGCGGCTTTGCGCAGTGGTTCGCTGGTGACAGCACGTTGTGCGCTTGAGCAGGGGCGTGAAGTTTTTGCCTTGCCGGGTCCATTAGGGAATCCGGGAAGCGAAGGGCCTCACTGGTTAATAAAACAAGGTGCGATTCTTGTGACGGAACCGGAAGAAATTCTGGAAAACTTGCAATTTGGATTGCACTGGTTGCCAGACGCCCCTGAAAATTCATTTTATTCACCAGATCAGGAAGACGTGGCATTGCCATTTCCTGAGCTCCTGGCTAACGTAGGAGATGAGGTAACACCTGTTGACGTCGTCGCTGAACGTGCCGGCCAACCTGTGCCAGAGGTAGTAACTCAACTACTCGAACTGGAGTTAGCAGGATGGATCGCAGCTGTACCCGGCGGCTATGTCCGATTGAGGAGGGCATGCCATGTTCGACGTACTAATGTATTTGTTTGAAACCTATATTCACACAGAAGCTGAGTTGCGTGTGGATCAAGACAAACTTGAACAGGATCTTACCGACGCAGGATTTGATCGAGAAGATATCTACAATGCCCTGCTTTGGCTGGAAAAGCTTGCGGATTATCAGGAAGGACTGGCAGAACCGATGCAACTGGCCTCTGATCCACTCTCCATGCGTATTTATACCCCTGAAGAGTGTGAAAGACTGGATGCCAGCTGTCGTGGTTTTTTGCTTTTCCTTGAGCAAATTCAGGTGCTTAACCTTGAAACCCGTGAAATGGTGATAGAGCGAGTGCTCGCGCTGGATACCGCAGAGTTCGACCTGGAAGACCTGAAATGGGTAATCCTGATGGTGTTGTTCAATATTCCGGGCTGCGAAAATGCGTACCAGCAAATGGAAGAATTACTCTTTGAAGTGAATGAAGGTATGCTGCATTAATCATTTCTTTAATTCAGCATAAGTTGTTATGGCGAAATCAGCACTGTTCACGGTGCGTAATAATGAGTCCTGCCCAAAGTGCGGGGCTGAACTGGTAATTCGATCCGGGAAACACGGTCCGTTTCTTGGATGCTCACAGTATCCGGCGTGTGACTACGTCCGTCCTCTGAAATCTTCAGCGGATGGACATATCGTCAAAGTTCTGGAGGGGCAGGTTTGCCCTGCATGTGGCGCAAATCTGGTATTACGCCAGGGACGCTTTGGTATGTTTATTGGTTGCAGTAACTACCCTGAATGCGAACATACCGAACTTATCGATAAACCGGACGAAACAGCAATTACATGCCCCCAATGCCGGACGGGCCATCTGGTCCAGCGCCGCTCCCGTTATGGCAAAACGTTTCACTCCTGTGATCGCTACCCGGAGTGTCAATTTGCCATTAACTTCAAACCCATAGCTGGAGAATGCCCTGAGTGTCATTATCCGCTACTCATCGAAAAGAAAACCGCGCAGGGTGTAAAACACTTTTGTGCCAGTAAACAATGTGGAAAGCCGGTTTCGGCGGAATAATAACGTGAATAATAACCTGCAAGGAGACGCTATCGCAGCTGCGATAGATGTCCTCAATGAAGAACGTGTCATCGCCTATCCAACGGAAGCCGTTTTCGGTGTCGGGTGCGATCCTGATAGCGAAACAGCAGTGATGCGACTGTTGGAGTTAAAACAGCGTCCGGTTGATAAAGGGCTGATTCTAATCGCCGCAAATTACGAGCAGCTTAAACCCTATATTGATGACACCATGCTGACTGACGCGCAGCGTGAAACTATATTTTCTCGCTGGCCAGGTCCTGTCACCTTTGTTTTTCCCGCGCCTGCGACAACACCGCGCTGGTTGACGGGCCGCTTTGATTCGCTTGCTGTACGAGTCACCGACCATCCGTTGGTGGTTGCTTTGTGCCAGGCTTATGGTAAACCGCTGGTTTCTACCAGTGCCAACTTGAGTGGATTGCCACCTTGTCGAACAGTAGACGAAGTTCGCGCACAATTTGGCGCGGCGTTCCCGGTTGTGCCTGGTGAAACGGGGGGGCGTTTAAATCCTTCAGAAATCCGCGATGCCCTGACGGGTGAACTGTTTCGACAGGGGTAACATAATGGAAACCTATGCTGTTTTTGGTAATCCGATAGCCCACAGCAAATCGCCATTCATTCATCAGCAATTTGCTCAGCAACTGAATATTGAACATCCCTATGGGCGCGTGTTGGCACCCATCAATGATTTCATCAACACACTGAACGCTTTCTTTAGTGCTGGTGGTAAAGGTGCGAATGTGACGGTACCTTTTAAAGAAGAGGCTTTTGCCAGAGCGGATGAACTTACTGAACGGGCAGCGTTGGTTGGTGCTGTTAATACCCTCAAGCGGTTAGAAGATGGACGCCTGCTGGGTGACAATACCGATGGTATAGGTTTGTTAAGCGATCTGGAACGTCTGTCTTTTATCCGTCCTGGTTTACGTATTCTGCTCATTGGCGCTGGTGGAGCATCTCGCGGCGTACTACTGCCACTCCTTTCCCTGGACTGTGCGGTGACAATCACTAATCGGACGGTATCCCGCGCGGAAGAGTTGGCTAAATTGTTTGCGCACACTGGCAGTATTCAGGCGTTGGGTATGGACGAACTGGAAGGCCATGAGTTTGATCTCATTATTAATGCAACATCCAGTGGCATCAGTGGTGATATTCCGGCGATCCCGTCATCGCTCATTCATCCAGGCATTTATTGCTATGACATGTTCTATCAGAAAGGAAAAACTCCTTTTCTGGCATGGTGTCAGCAGCGAGGCTCAAAGCGTAATGCTGATGGTTTAGGAATGCTGGTGGCACAGGCGGCTCATGCCTTCCTTCTTTGGCATGGCGTTCTGCCTGATGTAGAACCGGTCATCAAACTATTGCAACAGGAATTGTCAGCGTGAATCAGGCCATCCAGTTTCCGGATAGGGAAGAGTGGGACGAGAATAAAAGATGTGTATGTTTTCCCGCTCTCGTGAATGGTATGCAACTGACATGTGCGATCTCTGGCGAGAGTCTGGCGTATCGCTTTACTGGAGATACGCCAGAACAGTGGTTAGCGAGTTTTCGTCAGCATCGCTGGGACCTGGAAGAAGAAGCGGAAAACTTAATTCAGGAACAAAGTGAAGATGATCAAGGTTGGGTCTGGTTACTTTGATCCAGATATTCGTCCTTCCATTTCACGTAGTTATTTGCGGAATAGCGTAACCCAGCCTTCTCTTCATCACTTAACGGGCGGATCTGTTTGACGGGGCTACCGAGATACAGATATCCGCTCTCCAGCCGTTTATTTTGTGGGACCAGGCTACCCGCACCAATCATCACATCATCTTCTACTATTGCGCCATCAAGTAAAATTGAGCCCATCCCAACCAAAACTCGATTGCCAATGGTGCAGCCGTGGAGCATCACCTTGTGACCAACAGTGACATCTTCGCCAATGGTTAATGGGTTGCCATCTGGGTTGTACGAGGATTTATGAGTGACATGCAACATACTGCCATCCTGGATATTGGTGCGTGCTCCGATCTGTACATAATGTACATCTCCACGAATCACAACGAGCGGCCAGATCCCCACATCATCAGCCAGACGAACGTCACCAATCACGACGCTGCTATCGTCGATCATTACGCGCTGACCGATTTGTGGAAAAAGATCGCGGTATGGGCGTAAAACATCAGACATAATTACCTCAACAATAAATGATTTCCTAATGACTTTGGGTGCATTATTGGCCTTGTGCAAGTCTTTTAGCATGCAAAAAAGCACCGTTTTGTGTGCGAATGCAGCAAAAAGGATGAAAAAGCAACAAACAGAAAAAAAGATCAAAAAAGTACTTGTGCAAAAAATTGGGATCCCTATAATGCGCCTCCGTTGAGACGACAACGTGAAACACTTCACAAGATGGTCGTAACAACAAAGAGAAAAAATCCTGAAATTCAGGGTTGACTCTGAAAGAGGAAAGCGTAATATACGCCACCTCGCGACAGTGAGCTGAAAGC
>OKVI01001103.1_pt1 | contig 11815 bp, 8 predicted proteins | sample 1607001 | NCBI WGS metagenome assembly OKVI01 (sample SAMN03281018, study PRJEB24777) | human gut metagenome | isolation source: fecal sample PR128 from 1 month old male Malay infant, vaginal delivered...
GCGGACGCCGTTGCGGCCGAGCGTGAACTGGTCAAGACCATGACCGATGAGCTGTCCAAGGAACCCGCGTTCAAGGGTCTGACCTTGGGCAACGAGGTCAATCAGCTGTCTGACAGGCCGCATCCCACGAAGATGAGCGCCACGGACCGGCAGATCGACGCATGGCTGGACGCGCTGCTTCCGACCGCCGCCGGTGAAGGGCACAACGCGCTGTACAGCGTCAACGATGGCACTTGGTTCATCGATGGGCACCCGTTCACTCCGGTGCAGTCCGCCACCAAGGGTGATATGACAGTGATTCACTCCTGGGTGTTCAACGGCATCGCGCAAGGATACGGCGCCACCAGTGAGGAGTGCTCGTCGTACGCACTGTACCTGGCCGAGCTGGCCAAGGCGTTCGGCAAGGATTCCGAGCGCCCGGTGTGGCTCCAGGAAGTCGGTGCGCCGGAGAATGTGCTGGAAACCGACTACACGCCGGAATTCTGCCGCAAGACCGTTGAACGTGCCATGGATTGCCGGAACCTGTGGGGTGTGACGTGGTGGTGCTCGCACGATGTGCCCGCCAGCATGGAAGACTTCCCGTTCTTCGAGCACTCTCTGGGCTTGTTCGACGAGCAAGGCCAGCTGAAGCCGATCGGCCGTACGTTCGGGGAACTTGCCGCACAGTACCGTTCCGCATTGCCGGCTCAGCCGAAGACCGTCGCCGTGGTGATTGATGTGGATGAGGCCGGAAACCCGGTGAACCGCAGTGCGCTCGGCCCGGGAGGCTCGGTGTGCGACCTGTGGATGAAGCTGCAGGTGGCGGGCCAGCGCCCGACCATCATCACCTCGCAGGTGGCGGCCAATCAAGAGGCGCTCGCGCAGCGTGGCATTCTGGAATTGCACGCTGACGAACACCCCTATGCCGCCCGTTACTATACTGCGGTTTCGGACCCATCGTTCGAAACGGCTGATTAAACCGATATCCGGTTGTGGAATCATCTACTCCTTGTTCCACAACCGGATATTTTCAATTGCAGTGCGCACAATTGCAGTGCGCAGGGCAAAACATAAGACCCGGTACTCGCCGAAGAGCGAGAAGAACGAGAAGACCATATACGAGAAGGGGGAGCGCTCAATGAGCATCAATTGCGCCGCAGTGGACCGACTCATTGATTCGATGAGCTTCACGCAGAAAGTTGGCCAGTTGAACCAGCGTCTGCTCGGTTGGAAGTCCGTGGAACGCAATGCTGCGGGACGGCTGGTGGCCTCGGACGAGCTCAAGCAGGAGATTGACCGATGGGGTGGACTCGGCACCCTGTACGGTCTATTGCGAGCCGACCCATGGTCTGGTCAACATTGGGGTAACGGCATACGCCCTGAGGAGCGGACTGAGGCGATTGCCGTGGTGCAGCAAACTGTGCTGGAACGTGGCGCGCACGGCATCGGCGTATTACTTAGCGAAGAGGCGCCTCACGGGCATCAGGCGCTGGGCGGCACGGTGCTGCCCACCAATCTGGGTTTGGGCGCTACGTTTGACCCGCAGGGGGTGCAGGAAGCGGAAGCCGCGGTTGCCGCAGAACTGGCCGCCAGCGGCATTCATATCGCATTGGTATCCGGTTTGGACATCGCCCGTGACCCACGCTGGGGCCGTTGCGAGGAATGCTTCGGCGAGGATCCGCTGATGGCTGCCCGCATGTGCGAGGCCATCGTTACCGGCATGCAGGGTGAGCATCGCAGCAAGGTCGGCCACGGGGGAGTGGCCGTGGTACTCAAGCATCTGGCGGCGCAAGGCGAGGCCGTGGGCGGCCGCAACGGACAGTCCGCCGTACTGGGCCCGCACGATCTTCATGAAATTCATCTGCCGCCGGTGGCCGCCGGTGTGCGCGCCGGTGCCTTGGGCTTTATGGCAGCCTACAACGATATCGATTCTGTACCTTGCTGCGCCAACCCGTGGCTGCTCAAGGATTATCTGCGCGACCAGCTCGGTTTCGACGGCATCGTGATGGCCGATGGCCTGGCCGTGGATCGGCTCGAAGACATGGCCGGCTCCATTCCCGCGGCAGGGCGTGCCGCACTGCTCGCCGGCGTGGACGTCTCCCTGTGGGATGAAGGATTCACCCGCCTCGAAGAATATGCGGATGACGAACAGGTAGTGGCCGCTGTCGACACGGCCTTGCGCCGGGTGCTGGAACTCAAAGCCATGTTCGGTCTCTTGCCCGAAGACGGTGCCGATACCGCCGCAATTGCCATGCCGAGCGCCGACGCCATCGCGCAGGCCACTGCGGATGGGCGTGAGCAGGCCAAGCGCATGGCCCGCGAGGCGATAACGCTGATCAATGATGGCCAGTCTGCCGCCACGCTCGACGATATCCGCAGCGTCATAGCTGATGCTCAAGCCGGCCCTGTGATTGTCGCCGGCCCGTTCGCCGACGATTTCGGCTGCTTCCTAGGCGATTACACCGCCCCTCTGCCCGCCGATGAACAGTCAAGCGTCTACCGGCAATTGGTGGCACGTCTCGGGGAGGACCGGGTTCTCTTGGCCGCCAAGCCGAGCGATGCGCCGGCCGATCAATGGGCGCGTTCGTCGACCGTGGTATTCGTATGCGGCAGCACCAGCGAACGCAGCTATGACAGTGAATTCGACGACAATGGCGCGGCGAAGGCCGTAACCGAATACGGTGCCACCTGCGGCGAAGGCGTGGACTTGTCTGACATCCGCCTGCCCTGGCGTCAGGATGACATGCTAGGCGAAGTCGCGGCATTGACCACCGCTCCAATTGTTTCGGTGGCGGTGTGCGGTCGCGCGCATGTACTGACCGATGTGCTGGAACGCTCCGCCGTGACGATCTGGGCCGGATATGCCGGCCAATATGGGCCGCAGGCCGTAGCCGACGTATTGGTTGACGGAGCCGACATGTCTGGCCGCCTTCCTGTGACCTTACCCGCATATCCCGCAGCCATTCCCGTTCGATACAATGACCGCCAAAGTGCCGCGCATGTCTACAAGGATGCGGCGGAACCGATATTGCGCGGCTTCGGCTATGGAGCCGGTTCGCTGGCGGCGGTGACGTTCAGCGAGATGCACGCCGATACGCAATCGCATCCAGGTGAAGTGCTGGTGCAGGTGACGGCACATGCTGACGATCACGGGGCCGCGGGTGCCGTGAATCTGTTCGCGCATGTCAGCGGCGGCCGCCGCATCCCACGTTTGGCAATGCTTGTCGATTCGGTATACATGGACTTGAACGCGGGAGAGCGTCGCGATATCGCGTTCCACGTGCCGTGTGATCGTCTGCGGGATGTCGGTGACGGGCAAGTTCAGGTGACCTGCACGCTGGATGGAGATTCGGCGCATACGGTCACGGCGACGCTGCCGGGGGAATATTAGGGGGGCATGTATGAATGTGGGGTGCGAAGCACTGGAACCGCATCACACCCCCGGATGGAGCCTGAAACCGCAAGGCATCCATCCTCGCAACCTGCAAGTCTGCGGGTTGTCACCCGATAGAGGAAACAACAAAGGAGATTATATATGTGTTGCTCACAAGGTAGTGAAGGGCGCTCGTCCATCGGACGCAGACTCGCCGCCGTCGCGGCGGGCGTAGTCGCCACAGCACTGATGCTCGGATGTTCGCTGGCCATGGGAACGGTTGCGAACGCCCAGGAGGGGGATTCCCCCGTTGCGGCGTCGCAGGAGGGTAACGGCAACAAGCATTTCATGGTGTATTACCGCGCATGGCGTGACGTGACCATGAAAGGCGTGAACACCGATTTACCGGATGACAATTGGATCTCCATGTACGACATTCCATACGGCATCGATGTCGTCAATGTGTTCAGCTACGTTCCCAGTGGCCAGGAAGCGGCGGCCCAGCCGTTCTATGACAAGCTCAAGAGCGATTACGCGCCGTATCTGCATGCCCGAGGCGTCAAACTCGTACGAGGTTTGGATTACAGCGGTGTTATGGTCGACGGTTTCAAGACGTGGATTGCTCAGCAGGGCAAAAACGTCGATAGCGCGACCGAATCGGATTATGACGCGTACGCCGATCATGTCATCGAAACGTACATGACCTCGGTTGGCCTCGACGGTCTTGACATCGATATGGAAACTTTCCCGGATGCCGCGCAGGTGGCGATTTCCGATCAGGTCATCACAGCCCTCGCCAAGCGCATCGGGCCGAAGTCGGATAACCCGGAAGACACGATGTTCCTTTACGACACCAATGGCAGCTACACTGCTCCGTTTAAGAACGTTTCTGATTGCTTCGACTATGTTGCCTACCAGCAGTACGGTTCCGATTCGAACCGGACGGCCAAGGCCGCTGCCACCTACGAACAGTTTATCGACTCGACCAAGTTCGTTCCCGGCCTGACCTTCCCCGAAGAGGGTGACATGAATAACCGGTGGAACGACGCGACCGAACCATACCTGGACAGTCATTTCTATGATGTGGCCTCATACTCGTACGACCACAATCTCGGAGGCATGTTCGTCTACGCGCTCGACCGCGACGGACGCACCTATTCCGACGATGATTTGGCACACATCAAACCGTCGAATCTGATTTGGACGAAGACAGCCATCGCACAAAGCCAAGGCATGAGTCTGGAAAACGCCAAGCAGGCTGCCAACCACTTCCTTGACCGTATGTCCTATACCAAGGATGTTCCAGCCGAAACGCGCCAAACCGTGGCAGCGGCCACCAACCTGTATGAGGTGAACAAGGCGGTGCTCGGCGCGGATTGGAACGACGGATACAGCAACACATATGATCCGACGCTCGAACTTTCCCTGACCTCCATCGACACCACGGCACTTACCGGTGCCATAGCCAAGGCGGATGCATTGCTAGCTGACGGCGCAACCGATACCGATGTGCGGACAACGCTGACCACGGCCAGAAACGCGGCGGTCACTGGCCTGACCAGCAAGCTGTATACCGGAGCTGACGTTGTCTCCTGGACGGCATCGCTCAACACCGCAATCGCAGATGCAACGGGCGGCAAGCCCAAGCCGCAACAGCCAGGTACAGGCGAAACGGACAAACCTAGTTCCGGTGACGCATCACACAACAAGCCACAGTCTGCAACCGGACGTCTGGCAAGCACCGGTTCCGATGGCACCGTCGTGCTATCGGTCGCCGTGATTATGACGCTCGCCGGTATCAGCGTATTCGCAGTCCGCCGCCGCGGATAACACCGGTTCGAATGAACCGAAAAACAGTATTTGGGATACGGCGCGATATGCGAAGCGCCGTATCCCATGGCCCACATCGGTAGGGACGAAGTAGTACGCAGACGGTTGATCTCCGGCGTAAGCCGGAAGAAGTCAAAGGAGATTATAGATGAGATTGTCACTAGGCGATCCCGCTGGGTGTACTTCTGCCTGGGCTCAACACAGGAAATGGCTGTGCAGCGGTCTGGCCGCGGTATTGTCGATGACCACGCTGGCGGCGTTGGCCGCACCGGCCAGCGCCACCGACACAATGCCATGGGGGTGTTCCTATGTTTTTGTCAACTCCTTGGGGAGTTGACGTGTCGGGATTCCGGTTGGCTGTCGTGGGCGCGCTTCGCCCTGCCGGTGGCGTCCGGCGTCCTTTCCCGTGTGGCCCGATTCAGGCTACGAGGGCTGGTTCCTGGTAGAGGACGACGTTTTTGAGCATGCTGTAGATTACGTCGCAGCGTCGGCGCGCGAGGCAGATGACAGCGGCGTTGTGGTGCTTGCCCTGTTCGCGTTTGCGCTTGTAGTAGGCGATGGACGGCGGATGTTTGGCGGACGCGACGAACAAGGACTGCCACAGCGCGTTCCTGAGGCGTTTGTTGCCCCGTCTGGAGGGTCTCTCGCCCTTGATGCTGGTGCCGGACTGGCCGGTGGCCGGAGCGATGCCGGCGTAGGCGGCCAGGTGGGCCGCGCTTTTGAAGTTGGCGATGTCGCCGACGATGTTCCAGCCTACCAGGACTTCATGAAGCAGATCGTCGATCAGGGCATTTACATCCAGTGGTACGACTCAGCCACATACCCGGGTGGCGGCGTAGGCTACCAAGACATGTTCAACGGCAGCAATTCGCCGTATGTGCAGGATACGGACAAGGGCAAGATCTCTGATTCCATCTTCCTGAACTACTGGTTCAGCGGCAACATGCTTAAGGATTCGGCCGCTCACGCCGAGAGTTTCGGCATCGATCCGAAATATGCGGTGTTTGCTGGCATCGAGTCCGGACAGAAGAAGTTCGACAGTATCGGCAGCAATGCGGACTATATGAACGTCAATCTCGACGATACAGGTAAGCCGTATGTGAGCCTCGCCGCGCTCGGCACCGACTTCGTCTCCCGCGAACTGGGCGACGACAAGAAGGTCTATCCGAAATACCAGAACCAGGTGTTCGACCGCGAACGCCGACTGTGGACCGGCTCGTCCACCGGCGAGAAGGGCACCACCGACATCGCCGACAATTACATCGACGACGGCACGAGCAATGACGGTTGGAAGGGCTTCGCTTCCCAGATCGCCGAATGCTCCGTGGTTGGCGGTTCCATGTTCTCTACGTCGTTCAACACCGGTCACGGTCTCGAATGGCGTGATGGCGGCGAACGGACCAGCGACCAGCAGTGGGGCAACATCAACCTGCAGGATATTCTGCCGACATGGCAGTGGTGGATCGATGCCGACTCCGACCCGCTGCAGGCCGACTTCGACTACGGTAAGGACTACGAGGCGGTACCACGCTTCAAGTACACCAAGGTCGGTGGTTACGAAGGCGGCGATTCGCTGGTGCTGAGCGGCAAGCTCTCCAACGACAACACCATTCGCCTGTACAAGACCGACCTGGATGTCGCTGCCGGCTCCAAGATTGACCTGACCTACAACAAGCTCAACAGCGATGATTCCAAGTTGCAGCTTGGCCTCATCCTTGCCGACGACCCCGAGACCGTGGTGCCGGTGGACGTGACGGACGGTTCGGCAGGCAACGGCTGGAAGACCGCGAGCGTGGACCTGTCCCAGTACGCGGGTAAGAAGATCGCCCCGCTGGGTCTGATCGTCAAGGCCGGAGCCGATTGACAACTACCAGGTGAATATCGGCAAGCTCACCGTTACGGACGGCGCGGCCCACACGCCCGCCGCCCCGACGAACTTCCAGGTGGAACGCGCCTATGCGAACTCCGACGAGCTGACCGTCAAGTGGAATCTCGCCGACTACTCCACCATCAAGAACTACTTGCTCTACCTGGACAATACCTTCCTCGGCGGCCGCTACGACGACACCCTGTATGTCAAGCACCTGCCCGCCAAGACCGGCACGCTCAAGCTCTACGCCGTGGGCGCGGACGGCTCGCGTTCGCTCACCACCGAAGCGCCGCTGAACGAAGCGGCGGCCGTCTCCGACGTGAAAGTCGAACCAGGCAAGGACGGCAACGTCAAGGTCTCTTGGACCAATCCGCAGGTATCCGGCGAGAAAACCGTGACCGTCAAATCCGACACCGGTTCGTGGCGTTACGCCGCGAAGCCGTATTCCCAGACCGTCAAGGTCGCCGCCGACAAGAGCAAAGTGACGATTGCCAATGCGCCGGTTGACAGCTCCCGCTATGTGGTGAACGTCGATAATGCAGGTGGCACTACCGCTACGGCAACAGGTGCATTTGCCGATGCCGCCATTGAGCCGTATCCGGCTTGCTCGGTGATCTGGAATGGCGATAATGTGACGCTGGCCCGTCCTGAGACTCAAGACTGGCGTTACCTGTACATGACCGAGAAGTGGATCGGCGAGAATGGCAAGCAGCAGCAGGAGAACCAGCTGGGTGCTAGCTACACCTACTCGCAGAACACTCCGCCAATCACTGGTATTATCCGTGGTCGTACCACACCTGCCTCATACACCAGGTCCATCCCCCGCCAGTCATGAACTGCGGGTGCAGGTCGAGGATTACAGCGGCAACAAGACCGATCCGGTGAAGATTCCGACCGCCGACGAACTGGCCAAGTGCACGGTCGCCGACCCCACCCAGCCGGATGCCAAGAAGTCCACGCTGACCGCGGTCGACGGTTCGGCCGTGGCCGACGGCAAGGCCATCCGCACGGTGCAGGCAACGGTCAAGGATTCGTTCGGCAATCCGCTGGCCAATGCCGAGGTGGCGTTTGAACTGCCCGAAGGCGTCTCGGCCATTGGCGGAAACACCACCGTCAAGACCGATGCCGCCGGCGTGGCTTCGCTGAACGTCGTGTCCACGAAGGTCGGCAAGTACACGGTGAAGGCCGTGCTGAACGGCAATGCCATCGGCAAGGGCGTCACCCGTCGAATTCACCAAGGTCGCGGTGACGCCGAACAAGCCCGGCGACCAGAACAAGCCTGGCGATACCAAGCCGAACAAGCCCAGCCAGAACGACAACAAGAACAATGACAAGAATGGCGCTTCGTTGAGTGCCACGGGTTCGTCGGTCATTGCGATTGTGGCGGCCATGGTGGTGCTGCTTGGCGCGGGTGCGGTGGTACTTCGCGCTCGTAGCAAGACGGAGTAGTTCGTCGCAATACGGGTGTTGATACTCGTGCCATAAGCGGGATTTAGGGGTTGCCCAATGGGTGCCCCCTAAATCCCGTTTGTTTTGTCGCAAGACATATGCCGAGACCAGTGACTAAAATGCTTTAGTTATTTTCCATAAATTATTGATATCATAAGAGTTAGCGCACGGTTGATGCATATGGCCCAATGCGGGGGTGCCGTCAACCGTATCGCAATAGTCGCAATGCGGTCGTAAAAAGGAGTGTTCATGAGATCTGCTTGCGAGGCATCGTCATCGTCTGACGGCACGCAGCGTGTGAGCCTGAAAGACATCGCAGATGAATTAGGCATCTCGCAGACCGCGGTATCCTTCGCCATCAATGATCGGCCCGGCGTTTCCGCGGAAACCAAACGTCGGGTCAAAGAGGCTGTAGCCAGGCTCGGCTGGACGCCGGTCTACGCCGCACAAGCACTGGGATCCTCGAAGACCATGACCATAGGCTTTGCCCCCGCACGATCCACGCAGGGGCTCACGGATGAAAGCTTCATGCTGCACTTCATGGCGGGTGTGCACGCCTCGCTCAGCCCCAAAGGCTATGGTTTGCTGTACCGCCCATGCCGATTCCTGAACGAGGAGATGAGCGTATACAAGGATTGGGCGTCGCGCAAGCGCGTGGATGGCGTTATCCTCGTCGATTTGCGAGCCGATGATCCACGCCCGGAATTGTTGAAGAATCTGGGTGTGCGCGCAGTGCTTGCCGGAGGACCCGACCCGAACAATTATGTGCCGTCACTGTCCATCGATGATTCACGCACGATGGGAACCGTGCTCGAACATTTGTCGTCATTGGGACACCGCCGAATCGCCTATCTTTCCGGCGATCCGAACCTGGATTATTCACGGGGGCGTGTCGCGGCGTTCCGCGCATTTGCCAAACGGCGAAAGCTGGAATCCATCAACATCGAATTCACCGATTTTGTTGCGGAACAGGCCGCGATGCTCACGTTGGAGATGCTGCATTCACCGAAGCCGCCTACCGCGTTCATCTATGAAACGGAGATCCTCGCCGCGGCCAGTCTTCACGCCATGGCCGAAGATTATTCCGCTCGGCAGATGGAGGCGGGGGAGGGCCATGCGGAAGTCTATCCGAATGGGCTGCCCGCCATTGTCAGTTTTGAAGACAGTTTCATTTGTGAGGCGGCGTATCCGTCAATTACCGCCGCGCATCGTGATGCCAGCGAATACGGTGCCAAAGTGGCCAAACTGCTGCTCAAAGTGCTTGCCGGAGAGCAGGTGAGCGGCAACCGGCGAATCCTCACCCCGAAACTGGTGATTCGGGACAGCACCGCCAAGCCCATGGATACCATGGCGTAGAACGGTCATTGCATCGGCTTGCAGACAATAACATGCGACCAGTACGGCGTTGGCCCCCGTATTCCACGGGGGCCAACGCCGTTGAGAAAGAGGAAGAAAAAAAGATATAGAGGCTTAGATGCTGTCGATTATTCTGCGTTCTTCACGGCCGTCGCAATGGACACAGCCGGGTCGAGGAACGGAATCAGCGTGGACTGGAACGCATGGTACAGATCGGACTTGCCCGGCCAGACCGTGCCGATCACGCGATTGTCGCCGTCAAGCTGGTGGAACCATGATCCGCCTTCGTGGTCGATGACGTGCTCGTCGACGTAGCGGGCGAACGTGGCGTACCAGTTGGCGTATCGTGCCTCGCCGGTGGCAGCGTGCAGCGTGGCGGCGGTGTTCAACGATTCGGCGGCCGTCCAATGCATGCGGTCGGTGACCACCGGTGTGCCGTTCCAGTCGGTCGTATAGACGAGCCCCTCCGCGCCGTCCGCGTTCCACGCATCGTCCACCGCCCGCGCAAACAGGTGCTCGGCGGCGTCGATGTAGGGCCGCGCGCCGTCTCGGTTGGCGAAGGAGCTCAGCGCCCACTGCACGATGAGGCGCGCCCATTCGATGCCATGGCCCGGCGTGGCGCCATACGGTTTGAACTGGTCGTCCTTCTTGTCGGCGTTGCATTCGAGGTCCAACGACCAGTCGGATTTGAAATGCTCGGGGATGCGCCACCGGTTGTGTGCCGCCCATTCGATGACGTGGTCGATGATGCGGCCGGCGCGGACGCGATAGGTGTTGTTCCCGGTGGCGTCGGCCACGGCCAGGAACGCCTCGGTGGTATGCATGTTGGCGTTCAGGCCCCGATAGGGGTCGAGTGCGGTGAATGCCGTGTCCCAGGTGTCGACGGCCAGGCCGATCTCGTCGTCCCAGAAATGCTCGTCATATGTGGCGAGCGCCTCGTCGAGCAGTTCCTTGGCGCCGGGCCGTCCGGCCAGCAGGGCAGAGGATGCGGCGAGTATCACGAAGGCATGCGCATAGCAGACCTTGCCCGGAGCATGGGTGCCGTCCGCGAACACCTGCGGATACCAGCCGCCGTGCTCGTCATCGTGCAGAATGCCGGTCAATCCCCTGAGCGCCGCGTCGGCCAGCTCGCCCGCACCCGGGTATCCGAGCATGGCGCCAATCGAGTACACATGGGCCATACGGCTGGTGATCCACGTTTCGACGCCGTGTGAGGGGTCGAGGGTGCCGTCGGCGTTCAGCCAGCCGGAACCGCCATCCGGCGCTGGGAAGCCTTTGCCGAACTTCAGCAGCTCGTAGGTTTCGGAAGCCATGAAAATGCGGTTGGCTTCGGTGCCGAGCGTATAACGTGGGTTATTGGTCATAATGATTGTTCCTTTCCTTAATGAGAACATGCGGTGGGTGCGCGATGAGCATGCGGCGGACACGTCTTAGTGCTTCACGTGAATGTCGAAATAGTCCATGACCAGTTCGCAGAACATCATATTCGACCAGCTGAACCATTCGCGCGTGTACTTGGTCGGATCATCCACGTCGATGCCTTCGTGCATGAGATGCGTACCGGCGTCTGTGGCCACGAGACGGTCGAGAATATGCGCCTTGAAATCCTTGCTGTCGCTGGTCATCGCCTCGATGGACAGCGCGATGGGCCACACATATCGTGGCGGCGTATGCGGCGAGCCGATGCCCTTGAGGTACTCGCCCTCGTAATAGTACGGGTTTTCGTCGCTGAGCAGCGTGCGTCGGGTTGCCAGATAGGTCGGATCATCCGGTGCGCAGTACCCCAAGTAAGGGGCCGCCATCAGCGACGGCACATTGCTGTCGTCCATGATATTGACGTGTCCCAGACCGTCGGTTTCGAACGCGTAGATTGTCTCTCCGTTGCGGTTCGTCGTCTTGGCGTGGTTTTCGATGCCTTCGGTGATGGTGCGGCGCAGCTCGCCGGCGCGTGCGGCGAT
>OKVI01001108.1_pt1 | contig 11784 bp, 9 predicted proteins | sample 1607001 | NCBI WGS metagenome assembly OKVI01 (sample SAMN03281018, study PRJEB24777) | human gut metagenome | isolation source: fecal sample PR128 from 1 month old male Malay infant, vaginal delivered...
GCAGGTCACAACCCGACTCGTGCAGGTCGCGCATGGCGGCACTGACTTCCTCGCGCGTCTCGCCCATACCCAGGATCAGATTCGACTTCGTGACCATGCCGCCGTCGTGGGCACGCCTGATCATCGCAAGCGAACGATCATAGTTAAAGGCGGGGCGAATCTTCTTGAAGATACGCGGCACCGTCTCCAGGTTGTGCGCGAAGACCTGCGGGCCGGCCTCGATCACCATGTCGATCGACTCGGCCTGTCCGCGGAAGTCATCGACGAGGAGTTCCACGCCCGTCCCCGGGTTGAGCTCGTGGATGAGACGGCACGTTTCGGCGTAGAGCCATGCAGCGCCGTCGGGCAGATCGTCGCGGGTGACGCCCGTGATCGTCACGTAGCGCAGGTCGAGGTCGCGCACGGACTCAGCAATACGGCGCGGCTCATCCTTGTCGTACTCGGTGGGGCGACCCGTCGCGATGTCGCAAAAGTCGCAGCGACGCGTGCACAGGGCACCGCCGAGGAGGAACGTCGCCTCGCGGTCCTGCCAGCATTCGTAGATGTTGGGGCAGCCGGCCTCTGCGCACACCGTGTGCAGCCCCTTGGCGTGTGACAGCGAACGCATGTCCTGGTAGTTCTCGCCCGCCTTCGCGGTCGTACGAATCCACTCCGGCTTCTTCTCGATCGGCGTTTGCGAGTTACGCACCTCGATGCGCAGGAGCTTGCGTCCTTCGGGATCGGGCAGGGTACTCATAGCGTTGACCTCGTCGTGTAGGAAACAGAAGTGGGAGCGGTCGCCAGGCAGGGGGAGATGTGCTCCACCATGCGCGGGAGAAGTTCGGCGGCGGCGTCGGCCACCGTCGTGTGGACGCCCTCCCACGACAGGGAGGTCACGTCAGCGTCGGTGAGGCCGCACGGGATGATGCCTTCGAAAGCATGTGCAGGGTCGATGTCGACGTTGAGGGCGATGCCGTGCAGCGTCGCTCCACGCGCGACCTTCAAACCAATCGCGCAGATCTTGCGGTCGCGGCGTCCCTCTTCGGTGAGCCACACGCCCGCGCGTCCCTCGACGCGGTGCACCGGCAGGTCCCAGACTTCGCGCACGGTGTCGATGACGGAGGCCTCGACGGCGCGGATCCACTGGACGAGATCGACGGGCTCGCGCAGTCGTACAACGGGGTAGACGACGACCTGTCCGGGACCGTGCCACGTGGCCGATCCCGCGCGGTCCGTGCGGATGATGGGGATCGTCGTCGAGGGAATGTCCTGCGGCTTTGTGTGACGACCGGCCGTCCACGTCGGGGTGAATTGAGAAACGATGAGCGTGTCCTCGCCACCTGCGAGGACTTCCTCGTGCAGGGAGCGCTGAAGCGCATCAACCTGCGTGTAATCGACCAGCCCCTGGTCGAGGAGACTCAAAATCTGCACGTTGTGATCATAGTCGCGGGCAGGGTCCCTTGCTAGATGGGGGTCCGGTATGCTTGGCGCATGCAGTCTTCGTCTCATTTCAGTGCGCCCGATATCCCGGTCGGTGCACCCGCGACCACCTGGACCGTCCGCGACGTCATGGCTCTCATGGAATCCTGGTATCCCGCGGCGACGGCCCAGTCGTGGGATCGCGTCGGGCTCATCATCGGAGACCCGGACGCGCCCGTGCGTTCGATCCTCGTGGCCCTCGATCCCACCGCTGCCATCGCCGACCAGGCCGTGGCCGGTCCTAGAGGCGATGGGAACTCCTACGACATGGTGATCACCCACCACCCGTTGCTCCTGCGCGGCGCGTCCTTCCTGCCCGTGACCGACCCGAAGGGCGCCGTCGTCACGACTCTCATCCGCTCTGGTATCGCCCTGTTCAATGCGCATACCAACGCGGACGTCGCCTGTGACGGTGTCGCGACGGCGCTCGCCGATCTCATCGGTCTGCGCGATACCGTTCCGTTGGAGCCATGTGGCACTGACGCCGAGGGACGCGAGATCGGCCTGGGACGCGTTGGCACCGTTGCGGAGACGACGCTTGGATCCTTCGCCGACCATGTCGCATCAGTGCTGCCCGCAGGTCCCTCCGGCCTGTTCGTCGGTGGAGACGAAGCGACCCCGGTGAGTCGCGTGGCCGTGCTGGGCGGGGCAGGCGATAGCGCGCTTGAGAGCGCCCGGGCTGCTGGAGTAGACGTCTACCTCACGGCGGATCTTCGTCACCACCCGGCATCAGAGCACTTGGAGGGCGGTGCCCCCGCGTTGCTGTGCGGATCGCACTGGGCGACGGAATCACCGTGGCTGCCCGTCCTCGCACGCAAGCTTCGCGAGGCCGCCAGCGCCGCCGATGTGGAACTTCGCGTGGAAGTCTCTACGATTGTCACCGAGCCATGGACCAGTCACCGAGTCACCCAGGGAGAACTAGCGTGAAAGCATCGCACACCGACCAGCTTGAGCTCCTCGAGCTCCAGAAGCTCGACCAGAAGGAGTCGGCGCTGCGCCACAAGCGCGATTCTCACCCCGCGCACGCGACGGTTCGCGAGTTCGCCGGTCGCGTTGCCGACCTGCAGCGCGCAGCTATCAGCCAGAACGCGGTCATCGCGGATACCACCCGCGAGGTGACGCGCATCGAAGAGGAGATCGCGAAGGTCTCCGAGCGCCGCAAGCGCCAGCAGGCACGTATCGACAACAACCAGGTGCCCCTGCGCGATATCTCGCTGATGGAGCATGAGATCGCTCAAATGGATCGTCGCCTCGCCAAACTCGAGGACGATCAGGTGGAGGCCGAGGAGCGTGTCGAGGCCGCTCGGGCCGCGCAGGACAAGATGAAGGCCGAGGCTCAGGCCATTGCCGCCGACATTGAGGCGCTGAAGGCTCAGTTCGAGGCCGATGTCGCCGATGCAGACGATGAACTGCGCCGCGTCATCGCCGCCCGACGCGAGCTTGCCGGTCGCCTGCCCGCGGACCTGGTCGAGGAATACGAGGACGCCCGCCGACGCAACGGTGCTCTCGCGGTTATCGAGGTGCGAGACGGCTACGGCATTGGCGTCGCCGCTGACCTGAGCCCGATGGAACTCGAGCGCATCCGCCTGACGCCCGCTGACGAGCTCTACCTGACCGAAGACACCTCGCAGATCGTCGTACGGACCGCTGCGAACACGCCGCGCTGAGGCCTAGGCGCGAACCGCGTAGACGTCCGCCAGATAAAAGCCCTGCCTGCTCTTCGTGACCGTCACCCGGACCTGGGTGGCGGTCACGGGCGTCTCCAGGGTGATGATGCGTCGGTAGCCCACGCAGTGCACGCGAGCGATCTCTCGGTTTTCCTCGCCATTCATTGACGAGGTCACCACGGCCTCGTCGATGCGCTGCCCCTGGGCGATGTCCTCCTCAAGGACGATCGCACCAACCGTTGCCGGCTCATCAAAGCTCAGGGTCACGACGTCGCCTTCGTCCTCGCGGGACGCCTCGATGCGGCGCGAGCGGAAGTCGGCGATCTTGTCACCGAGGCGCGCGAGAACCTCGACGTCGGCATCGGCGAGGAGGCCGTGGCGGTTCGGGGGAACATTCAACAAGAATGTTGCGTTGCCGCCGACCGAGCCCTTCCAGATCGAGAACAGTTCGTCGACGCTGCGCACCTGGGAGTCTTCGGCGTCGTGGTGGAACCAGCCCTTGCGCGTCGAGGTGTTGACCTCGGCGGGGTACCAGGCGAGGGGGCCGCAGTAGTCAGCCAAGGCCTCGCGCGAGCCGAGGTCCTCGTCGCCGGAGGCCACCTGACGGGAGAACTCGCCGTCGTCGGCCTTCTGTGATTTCTCTGCGGTGCGTTCTGCCTCGCGCAGTGAAGCGGGGACCACCGACCATTCGTTGGCTCGTACCGAGCCTGCCTCGTTGCCGCACCAGCGCACGTCCGGGCCGCACACGGAGATCACGGCCTCGGGTGCCAGGGCGCGGACCGTATCGTAGATGCGTTGCCAGTCGTAGACCTGGACCTTGCCGTTGGGGCCTTCGCCGCACGCGCCGTCGAGCCAGACGGAAAACACCGGGCCGTAGTGGGTGAGCAGCTCGATGAGCTGGTTGATGTAGAAGTCGTTGTACGCCTCGCCCTGGCCGTACGTCGGCTCGGTCATGTCCCAGGGGGAGAGGTAGATGCCGAACTTGAGGCCGTGGCGCGCAGCCGCGTCCGACACCTCGCGCACGAGGTCCCCGCGCCCGCCTTTCCATGGCGAGGATGCGACCGAGTGCTTCGTGTAGGCCGAGGGCCACAGGCAGAACCCGTCGTGGTGCTTACACGTCAGAATTACGCCGGTCATCCCGGCGCTCACGAGGGCGCGCATCCACTGATCGACGTCGACGTTTCCCGGGTTGAACAGGGCTGGATCCTCATGGCCCTCGCCCCACTCGCGGTCCGTCATCGTGTTCATGCCGAAGTGGATGAAGGCGTACATCTCCATCTTCTGCCACTGGAGCTGACGGTGGGTGGGCCGAATATTGGCCAGGTAGTCCTCGTTGATCATGCCTATGGTTTCCGCTTGATGGCCGACTTATCGGCCGGTCCTGCACCCTGCAGGTTCCGGAAAAAGGATAGCCTACCGCTCAGTGCGTAACCAACGTTACTGTGCGTGTCGATCCGCCCTTCTTGGTCGACTTTTCGGGGCCGTACTCAACGTCCGTCACGCGGTGTTCGTTCCCCTTCGCGTCACTCAGTGACAGGGAGTATGCGGCCTCATTAAGGGCCTTCTCGGCCTCCTTCGTTTCCTCGGCGCCGTAGCCACCCATCCCAAGGAGGAGGCCCGTGACCGCGCCGCGCCACCGCTTCGCGTCGTGCGAGATCACCGAGCGCTTGCCGTTTGCTTCGCGCTCGACGCGCAGTTCCCAGACACGTGCCCACGGGGCCTTGCATGCTGCGCGATAGGGGCCGCTCCGTCCGTCGATAATGATGCGCTGGGGGGCCTCGGGGGCCAGAGCCTCGTCAAGACGCGGCGCCCACCAGGATGAGAGAACTCCCAGCTCGGGCAGCGACACGCCCATCGCGAGGCGGTGGTCGGGGATGACATCAGTGGGGGAGAGGACCCCGAAGAGACCCGAGAAAATCGAGATGTGGGACGCGCCGTCGCTTGCCCACGCTCCGGGTGCACTCTGCTCGATCGCCTCGTAGAGCACGCCGGAAAAAAGCGACGAGGCCGGGGCACAGGGAGCGGACATGAGCGCGGTGTTGACGGACAGATCGATGCGTGCTCCGACCTTGAGGACGGCTGCAGCGTTGGGGCCGTCTCCAAGAGCCACGAGCGCGTCGCACACGCTGCGACGGCTTGTCGCAAGGCTTGCGCGGGATAGTGCGTTGAGGTCCAATGACGAACCCTGCGAAGGCGCGTTCTTTCCCTCCGACGGGGGCAACCAGATCAGCATGGTGACCACCCTATCGCGGGGGCACGGCCATGCGCGCTATGATCGATGCGGATCTGCCGGCCGGGCGGCCGCGCGCGGAAACGCTCGAGGAACGTCCGGGCTCCACAGGGCAGGGTGATGGCTAACAGCCACCCGGGGTAACCCGCGGGACAGTGCCACAGAAAACAAACCACCGACGCGTATGCGGCGGTAAGGGTGAAAAGGTGAGGCAAGAGCTCACCAGCGGCGCGGGTGACCGCGTCGGCTAGGTAAACCCCACCCGGAGCAAGACCGAGCAGCAGGCAGGGCGGCCCGTCCAATGCCTGCGGGTAGGTTGCTGGAGGCCGTCGGTAACGACGGTCCTAGATAGATGGTCGCCACCGCACGACCGGCAACGGCGTGCGTGACAGAACCCGGCGTATAGGCCGACAGATGCCAGAAGGACCCCGACTCGCGTCGGGGTCCTTCTGTGTGTTCGGGTTCCTGTGCTCAGGCGCTGCGCTGCGCCGCGTAGTAGGCGGCGCCGACGATACCGGCGGTGTTGAGCAGCTTCGCGGGGATCATCGGGGTCTTCAGATCCAGGAGCGGCATGAACTTCTCGTGGTTCTCCGACACGCCGCCGCCGACGACGAAGAGGTCGGGGTTGAGCAGGAACTCGACGTGGCTGTAGTAGCGCTGGAGGCGCTGTGCCCACTGCTCCCAGTTCAGGCCCTGGAGGGTCTTCTGGCCCGAGGACGCGTTCTTCTCCGCGTCGGTTCCGTCGATCTCGAGGTGGCCGAGCTCGGTGTTGGTCAGGAGCGTGCCGTTGACGATGATTGCTGAGCCGATGCCGGTGCCCTGGGTGGTGAACACGATGACGCCGTCGCGGCCCTTTGCTGCGCCATAGGCGACCTCGGCGATGCCCGCCGCGTCCGCGTCGTTCAGTGCGACGACCGCGCGGCCGAGATAGCGCTCCATGAGCTCGTCGACATCAACGTTCACCCAGGACTGGTCGAGGTTCGCCATGTAGGGGATCACGCCGTTAAAAACGGGGGCAGGGAAGGTGACGCCGATCGGCACGCCGACCTTCACGTCGAGCTGGTTGATGACCTCGCGGCACACTGCGGCAACAGCGTCGGGTGTTGCGGGATCTGGGGTAGGAATACGAATCTGCTCGCCGATGTATTCACCGGTTTCCAGATCGACGAGCGCACCCTTGACGCCCGATCCGCCGATATCGATGCCGCATGCGACCTGAGCCATGACCCCTCCTCGGGTAATGAAATCCTGTTGTCAACGGGCCCCTGAAGCCCGTCGTACGTGAATTGTAAGGGATACCACGAGTAATAGCGAAGCCCGCTTCAGACTGTGAGAGTCAGAAGCGGGCCTCGGCCAACGTGTGTCAGGGAAGGGTAAGGATTTCGGCTCCATCCTCGGTGACAACAATCGTGTGCTCGAACTGGGCCGTGCGGGAGCGGTCAGCGGTGACGATCGTCCAGTCGTCATCCCACTGCTCCCATTCGACGGTGCCGAGGGTCAGCATCGGTTCGATGGTGAAGACCATGCCCGGCTCCATGACGGTGTTGTATGAAGGCGCAGCATCGTAGTGGGGGACGATGAGGCCAGAGTGGAAGGCTTCGCCGACGCCGTGCCCCGTGTAGTCACGGACCACGCCGTAGTCGAAGCGCTTCGCGTAGGCTTCGATGACGCGGCCAATCACGTTGATTTCGCGGCCCGGGCCGACGGCCTTGATGCCACGCATCATGGCGTTCTTCGTGCGTTCGATCAGCAGGTGGGACTCCTCGTCGACTGTACCGACTTCGAACATCGCGCACGTGTCGCCGTGGACGCCGTCTTTGTAGGCGGTGATGTCGATGTTGATGATGTCGCCGTCCTCGAGTGGACGGTCGTCGGGGATGCCGTGGCAGATGACCTCGTTGATCGAGGTGCAGATGGACTTGGGGAAGCCCATGTATCCCAGGCACGACGGGTAGGCGTCGTGGGCGATCAAGAATTCGTGGCCGATGCGGTCGAGTTCCTCCGTGGTGACGCCCGGTGCGATGGCGGCGCCGACGGCTTCGATCGCGCCCGCGGCGATGCGACCGGCCTCGCGGATCTTCGCGATGGTCTCGGGGCTCTTGATATCCGAGGCCGTGACCCGCTCGGGTCCGTCGTGGAACATGTACTCGGGCCGCTCGATGTGCTCGGGCACGGCTCGCATGGGCGAGACGTGGCCGGGCTTCAGCGTGCCGAGGGGTGCGCGACGAGCGAGTGCAGATGCTTCCATGGGGTGTTCCTCCTACGAACGGGTGGCGTCAGTCGTTCTTGTAGTTGTCGGGGCCGGGGAAAGAGCGCTCGCGCACGGCTTCCACGTAGTCGGATGCGGCCTCGCGCAGGGCCGCTCCGAGCTGGCCGAACTGACGGACAAACGAGGGCGTCCAGTCGGAGTAGCCGGCCATGTCGGACCACACGAGCACTTGTCCGTCCGTGTTCGGGCCTGCGCCGATGCCGATCGTCGGGATGGCGAGGCTGGCGGTCAGCTCGGTCGCGATTCCCGCCGGCACCATTTCGAAGACGACCGCAAAGGCTCCTGCCTTTTCGACGGCTTCGGCGTCGCGGCGAAGCGCATCGGCGCCAGCTCCACGTCCTTGCATGCGCGGTCCGCCCAGCGTGTTTTCAGACTGGGGTGTGTAACCGAGGTGTGCACAGACGGGGATGCCGGCCGTGACGAGGGCCTCGATGATGTGTGCGCGGCTTTCACCGCCCTCGAGCTTGACGGCATGTGCCCCTGCCTTCATCAGGCGCGTGGCGGAAGCGAAGGCATGCTCGGGAGAATCCTCATAGGTACCAAAGGGCAGGTCTGCGACGATCATGGCGCGCGAGGTTGAACGGGCGACGGCTGCGGTGGCGCGCTCCATGTCCTCCAGGGTGACGGGCAGCGTTGAGCGATGGCCGAGAATCACGTTGCCCAGCGAATCGCCGACGAGGAGCATATCGACGCCCGCTGCCTCGAGGATCGGGGCGGTGAGCGCATCGTAGGCGGTGAGCATCGTCAGGGGGATGCCCTCGGCTTTGGCGCGCGCGATGTGCTGGATCCGCACACGCCGTGCGGAAAAGAGGGTCGGCGTCTGCGACGAGGCCGTGGCCCCTTCCCCCGGTTGCGTTATGTGAGACACGGGATTCCTTCAGTTGCTGATGGAGCGCGAGAGCGCATTCACGTCTTACAGGGTAGCGCGCACATGGATCCGGTGAGCTGTGAGGATAGGCGAACGGGTAGGATGGTGGGCAGTGCGCGTGATGCGCGCAGTAATGACCCCAGATGGAAAGAAGAAGGAAGCAGGACATGGCTGGCAATGCCCCTGACCTTGATCCTCTTGATGAGGCAGCCGTCAACGCCGTTCGCGAGGCAGGCCTCGCCGATATCGCAGCTGCGGATTCGCTGGACGCCCTGAAGGCCGTTCGAGCCGCGATTCTCGGAGATCAGGCCCCGCTCGTAACCGCGAATCGTACGATCGGTAAGTTGGAGCCCGCGCAGCGCGGACTCGCCGGAAAGAACCTCGGACAGGCGCGCAAGGCCCTCACCGAGGCCCTTGAGGAGCGCAAGGCTATCCTTGCTGCCGAGCACGAGGCCCGCATGCTGGTCGAGGAGTCGGTCGACGTGACGCTGCCGACCGCGCGTCGTACGGCGGGTGCGCGTCACCCCCTGGAGACCCTCATGGAAGAGGTTGCGGACTTCTTCGTGGCGATGGGCTGGGATATCGCCGAAGGCCCGGAGATTGAGCACGAGTGGTTCAATTTTGACTCGCTCAACTTCGACATCGATCACCCCGCGCGCCAGATGCAGGACACGCTCTACATCGACGGCCGTAGCGTCGGCGCCGAGACCGAGGACGGCGCTCACCTGGTGATGCGCACGCACACCTCCCCGGTCCAGTCCCACGCAATGCTGTCTCGAGGTGTTCCGCTCTACGTGGCGTGCCCCGGTAAGGTGTTCCGCTCCGATGCACTCGATGCGACCCACACTCCGGTGTTCCACCAGGTTGAGGGCCTCGCCGTCGACAAGGGGTTGACTATGGCTCACCTGAAGGGTGTTCTCGACCACTTCGCGAAGGCGATGTTTGGTCCCGAGGCGAAGACGCGTCTGCGTCCCTCGTACTTCCCGTTCACCGAACCCAGTGCGGAAATGGACCTGTGGTTCCCCCAGAAGAAGGGGGGCCCCGGTTGGATCGAGTGGGGTGGTTGCGGCATGGTCAACCCGAACGTGCTGCGCGCGAACTGTATTGATCCCGAGGTCTATTCGGGCTTCGCGTTCGGCATGGGCATCGAGCGCACGCTGATGCTGCGCCACGGTATTGCCGACATGCATGACATCGTTGAGGGAGACGTTCGCTTCTCCCAGCAGTTCGGAGTGAATGGAAGGGGTAACTGACATGCCTATGGTCCCGCTGAGCTGGCTGGCCGATCACGTCGACGTTGTCGAAGGGACGGACGCCGCCGCCCTCGCTGCCGCCCTTGTGAAGGTTGGCCTGGAAGAGGAAGAAATTCATCCCGCACGCGTGACCGGACCGCTCGTCGTCGGTCGCGTCCTGACCCGCGTGGAGGAGACCGCCTCCAACGGCAAGGTCGTCAACTACTGCCGCGTGGATGTCGGTCAGTACAATGACGCCCCCGGCAGTGGCAAGGAGCCGTCGGAGCTGCCCAGCCGCGGCATTATCTGCGGCGCCCATAACTTCGACGTCGACGACCTCGTCGTCGTCTCCCTTCCCGGCGCGATTCTGCCCGGTGATTTCCAGATCGCAGCGCGTAAGACCTACGGCCACGTCTCGGATGGCATGATTTGCTCCGCTCGTGAGCTTGGCCTGGGCGAGGACCACTCTGGCATCATCGTGCTGCCGCAGTATTTCCCGGACCGTGAGATTCCCGAGGTCGGCACGGATATCGTGTCGTGGCTGGGGCTGGGTGAAGAGGTCCTGGAGATTAACGTGACTCCGGACCGTGGTTACTGCTTCTCGATGCGCGGCATTGCCCGCGAGTACTCGCACTCGACGGGTGCCTCGTTCCGCGATCCCGGCCTGCCTGGCGTGATTGCGAGCGAGCCGCCGGCTGTGAACTCCGATGGCTTCCCGGTTGTCTTCTCTGATGACGCCCCGATCCGTGGACGCGTCGGCGTGGACCGCTTCGTTGCGCGCATCGTTCGTGGCACCAACCCCAATGCTCCGACGCCTCGATGGATGGTCGAGCGCCTTGAAGCTGCGGGCATGCGCTCGCTGTCCTTGGCTGTCGACATCACGAACTACGTCATGCTGGACCTTGGCCAGCCGATGCACGCCTACGACCTCGGTGACCTTGCTGCCCCGATCGTCGTGCGCCGTGCTCGCGTCGGCGAAACGCTGGTGACCCTGGATGAGGAAAAGCGCGAGCTCGACCCGCAGGATCTACTGATCACCGACTCGCCGGAGGGTGAGGGCTCGCGCATTATCGGTATCGCAGGTGTCATGGGTGGCGCCTACTCCGAGGTCAGCGAGAACACGACAGACATCCTGTTCGAAGCCGCGCACTTTGACGCCGTGTCTGTCGCGCGTAGCTCCCGTCGTCACAAGCTGCACTCCGAGGCCGCAAAGCGGTTCGAGCGCGGCACCGATCCGGCGCTGCCCGCCGTCGCGGCGCAGCGCGCCGTTGAGCTGCTTGTCCAGTACGGCGGTGGCACAGTCGATGAGGGCGTGACGGATATCGATCAGCGCGGCGAGGCCGTTGTCATCGCACTGCCCGTCGGTGAGGTTGAGCGCCTGACCGGTGTGGCGCACAGCCCGGAGCGTATCGCTGAGCTGCTGCGCACGGTGGGCTGCGTCGTTGAGGGACCGGAAGGCGGCGTGTTCACCGTGACCGCCCCTTCGTGGCGTCCCGACCTGACTCTGCCGGCCGACCTCGTCGAGGAAGTCGCACGCCTTGACGGCTACGACAACATCCCCGTGATCATGCCGACGGCACCCGCTGGCCACGGTCTGACGACCGCGCAGAAGGCGCGTCGACTGGCTGCTTCAACGCTGGCCGATGGGGGACTGGTCGAGGTTGAGTCCTACCCGTTCGTGTCCGATACGTGGGATCGTCAGGGCATTCCCGAGGATGATCCCCGCCGCGAGGCTCTGCGCCTGCGTAACCCCATGGCGGATGATTCGCCGTGGCTGCGTACCACGGTCCTCGACACACTCCTCGATGTCGCCGGTCGCAACGTATCGCGCTCCAATGCGGACGTCGCGATCTTCGAAGTCGCCAAGGTTGCTCGTCCCGCCGGCACCGTTCCGGCTGACCTACCCAGTGCCGATGAGCGTCCCTCCGACGAGGTGCTCGCGGCGCTCGAGGCGGGTATTCCGGCTCAGCCGTGGCACATCGGTGGCGTCTTGACGGGTTCGGCCGTTCCGGCTGGCGTCCTGGCGAACGCCCGTGCCTTTGATTGGGCGGACGCCCTGG
>OKVI01001112.1_pt1 | contig 11747 bp, 11 predicted proteins | sample 1607001 | NCBI WGS metagenome assembly OKVI01 (sample SAMN03281018, study PRJEB24777) | human gut metagenome | isolation source: fecal sample PR128 from 1 month old male Malay infant, vaginal delivered...
GACCATAAACGTTTTACCGGAACCGCCTTCTTCGCCGGGACAACCGTAAAAACGCACGGTTCCACTCCCGCCGTGCTGCTCCAGCCAGCTTTTCACCGCAACGGCACCTGCAAACGCCGCGGTGCCGAGCAGGTTATGCCCGCAGCCGTGGCCGTTAGCACCGGGCGTGGTGGCGTGTGCCGTCGCGCAGTGTGCCTGCTGGCTTAATCCGGCCAGCGCGTCATATTCGCCGAGCAGGGCAATCACCGGTTTACCGCTACCGAAGCTGGCGATAAAGGCATTCGGAATGCCGCCAGCCTCACGGGTCAGGGTGAAGCCTTCCGCTTCCAGCGCGCTGGCCAGCCGCTCTGCGGACCAGAACTCTTCAAAGCGGGTTTCCGGGTGATCCCAGATTTCGTCGGCAATGTCGGTGAACGCCTGACATCGCGTGTCGATTGCATCGGCAATAAAAGCGTAGTTCTCCTGCATTACACACCTCGCGTCCAGGGGAAATTCAGCGCAGTGCGCGCCAGCGTTTCGATAGCGACGGTCATGACGCGCTCATCAAAGTCGAATTTTTCATTGTGATGTCCGGCGCTCAAATCGGTGCCAAACACCATGTAGGAGGCCATGCCGCCGTTTTCTTGCACCCGGGCCATCATCAGCGTGGCGTCTTCGGAACCGGCCGGGGCTTTAACCTTATCAATGGCCTGTTCCACACCGGGCACCTGGCTTGCCTGCTGGCGCAGATAATCCACCCAGGCAGGTGTCGGAGCGCTGGCGGTGGCAGCCCCCATCAGGCGCATCTCAGCCGTCACGCCGTAGAGCGCGGCGGCACCGGTAATGACGGATTGCGCGCGTTCGAATACATACTGATTGATCGCCTCGCTCTCGCCACGGGTTTCGACCTTAAGCAGGGCATGGGCGGGTACCACGTTGCGTCCGCTGCCGGCCTGCATCACTCCCACATTCACCCGGGAAGCCCCTTCGCTGTGTGGCGCAATGCTGTGCAGCGCGAGCGCGGCCTGGGCGGCGGCGAGCAGGGCGTTACGGCCTTCTTCCGGTTTACCGCCTGCGTGTGCGGCAACGCCGGTAAACGTCGCGTCAAACTTGGTTGTCGCCATAAAGTTATCGCTGCCGCAGATCACCGTCCCGGCAGGCACCCCGGTACCAATGTGAATGGCGGTGAAATAGTCCACCCCGTCCAGTGCCCCGGCGGCCACCATGGCGCGTGCGCCGCGAGTGCCTTCTTCGGCAGGCTGGAAGATCAGCCTGATGGTGCCGTTCAGCTGCGCTTTGTTGTGCATGAGCACGTGCGCCAGCCCAAGGCCAATCGTGGTGTGGCCGTCGTGCGCGCAGGCGTGCATCATGCCCGGATTGCAGGAGGCAAAGCCGTCGCGGAACGGGCGGTGGCTGTCGTCGAGCGCTTCGCTCAGGTCGAGAGCGTCCATGTCCACGCGAAACGCCAGCGTCGGGCCGGGACGGCCGGTGTTAAGCGTGGCAACCAGGCCGGTGAAGCCGCCTTCAAACGGCGCGAGCCATTTTTCGGGCGCGCCCTGCGCACGGGCGCGGGCAAATTCTCGTGTCAGAGTGGCGTTATCCGGCAACCCCATACGGCTTTCGGCATCCACCACGTCGCGGCCCATTGCCAGGTCATAACCCAGGCTATCCAGGGTCTCCGCGACCTTCGCGGCAGTCCGAAATTCCACCCAGCCGGATTCGGCAAAATGGTGAAAATCGCGACGCCATGCGCTCAGTTGCGGGGCTAAGGTTTGGATGTACTGTGCCAGTGAGTCCATATCTGTTCCTGTCATCATTAAAATATGTGAACTGCTTCACGCTGTGATAGTTTTTACTTATCACTAACCGATTTTTCACAGTTTTAACCGTTCAGGAATTACCCTCGCACATCCCTTTCCATTAAAGTAGATGACAGTTTCTTTACTCTGATAAACAACGGTTATCGGTCGGGCTATGTCATTTCAGATTAAATTTCATCAAATTCGGGCGTTCGTTGAAGTGGCGCGTCAGGGCAGCATTCGCGGCGCCAGCAGGACGCTGAATCTTTCGCAACCGGCGTTGACCAAATCGATCAAAGAGCTGGAGGAGGGCATGGCGGCGCAGCTCTTTGTGCGCCGAAGCAAAGGCGTGGCGTTAACCGAGTGTGGCGAAGGCTTCTATCAGCGCGCCAGGCTGATTCTGGAAGAGCTGCGCGCGGCGCAGGATGACATTCGCCAGCGGCAGGGCGAGCTGGCCGGGCAGATCAATATCGGGATGGGGGCGAGTATTTCGCGAAGCCTTATGCCTGCGGTTATCACCCGCTTTCATGCGCAGCATCCGCAGGTTAAGGTGCGAATTATGGAAGGGCAGCTGGTATCGATGATCAATGAATTACGCCAGGGCGAACTGGACTTCACCATCAATACCTATTATCAGGGTCCTTACGATCATGAATTTACGTTTGAAAAGCTATTAGAAAAACCGTTTGCCGTATTTTGCCGGGAGGGGCATCCGGCGACGGGAGCAACCTCCATTAACGATCTGCTGCATTATAACTGGACCATGCCAACGCCCCGGGGAAGTTATTATAAGCAGTTAGAGGATGTATTTAGCCATCGCTCGCAAATACCCCGCATTGGCGTGGTCTGCGAAACATTTTCGTCGTGTATCAGCCTTGTCGCACAAAGCGATTTTTTAAGCATATTGCCGCAGGAGCTGGGCTGTGACCCCCTGTTGGCGGGGCGTCTGGTTATGCTGCCGGTTGTCGAATCACTTCCAAAAGCGACGTATTATTTAATTCAGCGTCGGGATTCGCGCCAGACCCCGCTTACGGAGTCGTTAATTACGCAGTTCAGACGCGAGGCGCGGGCAATCGTCTCTGCGTGAAACGTCATCCATAAAAAACAGGGCCTGTCCGACATCAGACAGACCCATCAGTACACACAGCAGTGCATCCCTTCGCATATCCTGGATGTTATATCCATGAGGCAGGTTAATTAAGTTATAACAGCTTTCTCTCAAAATGAAAGGCGGTTGAGTGTTTGATTTTATGGATGTTTAAGCCAAATTGCATGTTTTATTTACGCTGAAGTTTGAGTTAAGTGATGTTTAATTTTCCCCCGGCTGTCGATTGATATTCATCAGCTTGCTTTCAGCGCCACCCTACCCGGGGGAACGGCTGTTGAGGCACACCCCCCGCGAAGGTATAGTACAGGCTCAGATGTAGCCGGAGGATTTCCATGAACCCTGACGACAAATCACTGTTTCTTGCCGCCATGGAGGATGTCCAGCCCCTGAAGCGCTGCGCAGATATTCACTGGCAGCCGAGCCGCAACACGCGGGCGCGCCAGGAGATTGATACCGAGCAGCTGGATAACTTCCTCACCCTGGGCTTTCTGGAACTTCTGCCCCTGGATGAGCCGCTGGCATTTCAGCGTGAAGGGATACAACAGGGCGTAATGGATAAGCTGCGCTCGGGGAAATACTCTCGCGAGGCCAGCCTGAACCTGTTACGTCAGCCCGCCGAGCGTTGCCGCCAGATGCTGTACGCCTTTATTCGCCAGGCTGGACGCGACGGATTACGCAATCTGATTATCATTCATGGAAAAGGGCGCGAACAGAATGCTCATCCCAACGTGATACGTAGCTATCTGGCGCGCTGGTTAACAGAGTTTGAGGAAGTGCAGGCCTTCTGCGTGGCGCTGCCGCATCACGGCGGCAGCGGGGCCTGTTATGTTTCACTGCGAAAATCCAACGACGCGAAACAGGAGAACTGGGAACGGCACGCCAAGCGCAGCCGTTAACGGGATTAGCGCGGGCGAGGTGCTCGCCCGCGCTGAACTCAGAAGGTTTCCCAGTTGCTGTCGGTGGCGGTGCCTGCCGTGGCCGGGCGCAACAGCTGTGGTGTTTTCACATGCGTTGTACGGGGCGCGGTGGCCTGTTGTTTACCGTTCAGACGAAATGCCGCCACCGCCTGGCGCAGCTGTTCGGACTGATCTTCCAGCGCCGCTGCCGCCGTGGCGGACTGCTGCACCAGCGCGGCGTTTTGCTGGGTGACGCTGTCCATCTGCGAAACGGCCAGGCTCACCTGCTCAATACCGCGACTCTGCTCATCGGACGCAGATGAAATCTCGCCCATGATATCGGTCACGCGGGTGACCGCCGCCACAATTTCCTTCATCGTTGCACCGGCTTCGCTGACCTGTTCAGAGCCGGTATTCACGCGGCTGACAGAGTTCTCGATAAGGCCCTTGATCTCTTTTGCCGCCTGCGCGCTGCGGCTCGCCAGGGTACGTACTTCCCCGGCAACCACCGCAAAGCCACGGCCCTGTTCCCCGGCGCGTGCGGCTTCTACCGCGGCATTCAGTGCCAGAATGTTGGTCTGGAAGGCAATGCTGTCAATCACGCCGGTGATGTGGGCAATTTGCTGCGAACTGTCGGCAATTTCCGTCATCGTGCGGACAACGTTATCCACCACATGACCGCCGCGCGCCGCTGTCTCAGACGCGTTTTTCGCCAGCAGGGTCGCCTGACGGGCGTTGTCGGAGTTCTGTTTCACCGTGGCGGTCAGCTCTTCCATGCTGGCTGCGGTCTCTTCCAGCGAGGCGGCCTGTTCTTCCGTACGGGCGGAAAGATCGTTGCTCCCGGCGGCAATTTCGCCTGCGCCGGTGTAGATGGAGTCGGTACTGCCGCGTACGGCGCTGACCGTGGTGACCAGAGATTGCTGCATCTCATGCAGACCGGCCGCCAGCTGGCCCATCTCATTGCGGCCAGAGAGGGTAATATCCTGCGTCAGGTCGCCCGCCGCAATGGTACGAATATGGTTCATAATGGTTTGCAGCGGTTTTAACAGCAGGTGCTGTAAACCCTGCCAGATCACCACCAGCACGGCGATAACGGCCAGGAATATAGCCGCCAGCGTCCACTGCATCTGGGTAAAGCTGCTCTGGTTCTCTTCGGCCGCGGCTTTCAGCAGCGTGTTGTTTTCGGCGCGCCAGCGGTTATAGACCGCTTCCATATCGTCCTGTGCCTGCTGCGCATCCAGATCGCCATAGGCCTGATAGTTGTCGGCACGCAGATACTCAATCGACAGACGCATCACTTCGTGCATCTGGTTCCAGGATTTCAGCATCTCGTCGGTTAGCGCCGCACTCTGGCCGTTAACCTGCGGCAGGGCCTGCCACTGTTTGTTATAGGCTTCTGCTTTAGCCAGAGAGTTACCCGCGGTGCCAAGCAGTTTGTTGATCGCCTCAAGGGACGCCGGATCGCGCTGATTTTTCAGATAGCGGATGGCCACGCGCGTCACGGTAACGCGCGTTTTGATGAGGGTGTTAACGCTGTCGCTCAGGCTCTCCTGCTGGGCATTAAGCACCCCGGAGTTCTGGAAGTTATGGCGATCGTTGCTGACGGCAGAGTAGAACAACCCTCCCGTGACAACTTGTAGCAGGCAGAATATGGTGAGAGCAAAGATAATACCGGTAATCACGTGCAGATTTTTCAGCATAGCGGTCGTCCGTAAGAAAGTGCAGGGGTACACAAATACTATCGTCGTCTAAAATTTAAACTTTAATTTAACTCGCGCTTAACTATGGGTTCTGGTCGGGAACCTGTTGTAAATCCGGATCTTTTTTATGAGGAAGGTGAACATGAGCAGCATCGATAAAAGCGGGACATACGCGCTGGGCACACGCACGGTTAAACGGCTGGGTTACGGCGCAATGCAGCTGGCCGGGCCGGGCGTTTTTGGGCCACCGAAGGACAAAAATGCCGCGCTGGAGGTGCTCCGGGAAGCCGTGGCGGCGGGCGTGAATCATATCGATACCAGCGATTTTTATGGTCCGCATGTGACTAACCAGCTGATCCGCGAGGCGCTGCATCCGTACCGGGACGATCTTACCCTCGTCACCAAAATCGGTGCGCGACGCGATGATAAAGGCGCCTGGCTGCCGGCCTTTTCCGCCCAGGAGCTGACCCAGGCGGTACACGACAACCTGCGCAATCTGCAGCTGGATGTGCTGGACGTGGTGAACCTGCGGATTATGTTTAGCGCACACGGACCGGCGGAAGGCTCGATCGCTGAACCGCTGTCCACCCTGGCAGAGCTACAGCAGCAAGGGCTGGTGCGACATATTGGTCTGAGCAATGTCACCGCCACGCAGGTTGCCGAGGCGCAGAAGATGGTGCCCGTGGTGTGTGTGCAAAACATGTACAACATCGTGAACCGTAGTGACGATGCGCTGCTGGATTCGCTTGCGCAGCAGGGGATTGCTTATGTGCCGTTCTTCCCGCTGGGCGGTTTTACGCCGCTGCAATCTTCCGGGCTGCAGGCGGTGGCGGACGACCTGGGGGCGACACCGATGCAGGTTGCGCTGGCCTGGCTGCTGCAACGTTCTCCGAACATTCTGCTGATCCCGGGAACCTCTTCCGTGGCGCATCTGCGGCAAAACCTCGCGGCAGGGGAGCTGGTGTTACCGCCCGACGCGCTGGCTACGCTAAATGCGCTGGTGTAACCACGTATAAACAGAGCCCGGAGGGATCCAGGCTTTGTTATTTAACGATCGGCAGATCGGAATAGCGCGTGGTGTAGCAGGGCGACAGCATATCCCGCTTCATCGCCCAGGATTTCACCGCCCCCTGGCCCGCAAACCACACAGACCCCCGGCCTGAACGGTTAAGGCGGTCGATAACCTGCATCAGGGCTGTACTGTCTGGCCGCGGTGGGTGTTCATCGAACAGGCTAAGTTGCGCCACGCCCTGACTAAAAAAGTCACTGAGCATGACGCCCGCTTTCATATAGCGATGTCCCTCTTTCCAGATTCGGTTTAATGACTCGATAGCTACCCTGATAATATCCCGCGTATCGTTGGTGGGGATCGTCAGCTTGCCGGAGGCCTGGTTACCATAAAAAACCTCGTCCTCTGCATGCGGGCTGGTGCGAATAAAGACGCTGATATAGCAGCAAAACTGTTTCTCTTCGCGCAGCTTCTCGGCGGCGCGTTCGGCATAGGCGCAGATCGCCTGGTGCATATCGTCATACCGGGTGATACGGCTGCCGAAGGAGCGGCTGCAGATGATTTGTTGCTTTGTTGGCGAAAACTCTTCCAGCGCCAGACACGGTTCACCGCGTAACTCGCGGGCGGTTCTTTCCAGCACGACATTGAAGTGTTTACGGATCACCCAGCTTGAACATTCCGCCAGATGCAGGGCAGACTCGATCCCCATCAGATTCAGTTTTTTGCTGATCCTGCGCCCGACGCCCCACACTTCGCTGACCGGTACCAGTGACAGCAGTTTACGCTGACGATCGATATTCGATAAATCCACCACGCCATTGGTTTTCTTCCAGGTTTTGGCGGCGTGGTTAGCCAGCTTAGCTAAGGTTTTGGTGGGCGCAATGCCCACCCCGACCAGCAGGCCGGTCTCTTTGTACAGGCGCTGGCGGATTTCCTGCCCGAACGCCTCCAGACTCATGCAGTGGCTGATGCCCGTCAGATCCAGAAAGGCTTCATCAATCGAGTAGATCTCCACTCTCGGGGCCATCTCTTCAAGGATGGTCATCACCCGGCGGCTCATATCCGCATACAGCGCATAATTGGAGCTAAAGACGTGTACCTTCTGGCGTCTCAGTTCATCCTTCAGCTTGAAGTAGGGACCGGCCATGCCGATCCCCAATGCTTTTGCTTCTGCTGAACGTGAAATGATACAGCCGTCGTTATTTGAAACGACCACCACGGGTTTCCCCTTAAGGTCGGGCCGAAACGCCGTCTCGCAGGAGGTGTAAAAACTGTTTACGTCAACGAGCGCGAACATGGCGGTTAGCTTTCAGGGTAAACGTCACAACGCCGAAGATCTCCAGCTCGTCTTCTGCGGCAAAAACGACCGGTGCGTAGTCAGGATTATGGGGGATGAGCTGAAGACGCGGATGCGTTTGCAGCTCCTTCACGGTAAATTCGCCCGCGACCGCCGCAATCACAATATCGCCATGAACGGCGTTTAACGAACGGTCAACCACCAGCAGGTCACCATGGCTGATGCCTGCGCCGATCATCGAATCACCGCTCACCCTGACAAAATAGGTCGCGCTGGGGTGTTTGATCACCAGCTTGTTCAGATCAAGGCTATCCTCGACATAATCCTGAGCAGGGCTGGGGAAGCCACAGGGCACCCGCTCCATAAACAACGGAAGCAATAGCGTGGCATCAGGCCCCAAAGGAGAGATCAACTGCATAATGGTTAACTCATATTACTGTGTTTATATACAGTATTCATGATTAACCAGAACGATCAAGAGACGGGAGGGGAATTTTCCGGAACTCGTTGAAAGTCGAAAATTTTTAGTTCAACAAGGCGCGCTGGCGAGTATGCATTCTGGAATGTTTAATTTTTCTTAATTATTTCAGGCAGTAGCTGTTCTATGGCCCCCACAACGCTTCTGACCCTGTGTGGAATAAAGCGAGCGTCCGGATAAACCGCATAGAGAAAGCGGTCGGGTAACCGCCACGCGGGGAGTACCTGCACCAGCGTGCCGGTTTGCAACGCCCGTGCCGCGAGCGGTAGCTGCATACCGCCAATACCCATGCCTGCCTCCAGCGCCTGTAACAGGGCGTTGCTGGTATTGGCGCGGAAAACGGTATTCACTGCAATATCAATCGTTTCGTCATCAGAAACCAGGCGTAAGTGAGCGTCCAGCGGGATGCCGCTGAATCGCACGTGGGGAAGCGCCGCCAGCGCGTACACGGACTCGACCGGCGGGAATGACGGGGCGGCAAAGAGCGGCGTTTCAATGCGTGCCAGTACGCGTGCGGCATGGGTTTGCGGAGGCTCCGCGCTCAGCCGAAGCGCCACATCCACCCCTTCGGTGACCAGATCGGCGATGCGGTCATCAAGCGAAACCTGCAGATGTAATTCAGGATTCATGCGCTGTAGCGTCAGCAGGCGCGGCAACACGATCTGGCCCAGGCCGCTCGGCAACTGCACATGTACGGCCCCCTGATATTGATGCTCAACCGGGTTCAGGCGTCGCTCTGCTTCCTGCATGGCCTCCAGCACAAGCTGCATATCCCGCCGGTAACGCTCACCCTGCGCGGTGAGCTTCATCCTGCGCGTTGTACGATGCAGCAATACCACACCGAGCTCTTCCTCAAGGGCGGCGATCTGCTGGCTGACGGCGGACTGCTTGATCCCGGCCAGGCGAGCGGCAGCGGAAAAGGAGCCCGCTTCGGCGACGCGCAGAAAGGTGGAAATGGCGTTGAGCTTGTTATTCATTTCGTGATTCTGCTTATAAATGCCATCGGATTCGGGGGATATATCAGGAAAAAATAATAGATCACACTGTGTCTGTCACCCCTTTCGGAGAAACACCATGAATACGACGCAGCAACACAGGGTCGCGCTGGTCGCTGGCGCCAGCGGGATTGTTGGCAACCAGCTGGTCAAAACGCTTTTGCGCCATCAGTGGGAGGTCATTGGCCTGAGCCGCCAGGCGGTATCTTACCCTGAAGGCATTGCGATGGTTAATGTTGATTTACTGGATGCGCAGGACAGCGCGCGGGCACTGTCATCGCTCAGCGGGATCACTCATGTGTTTTACAGCGCCTGGGTTAATGCCGCGAACTGGACAGAGATGGTTGAACCGAACGTCACCATGCTGCGCCATCTGGTCAGTAACCTCGAAAACACGGCCCCCCTTGAGACGGTCAGCCTGATGCAGGGCTACAAAGTCTACGGCGCGCATCTTGGCCCGTTCAAAACCCCGGCACGTGAAAGCGATCCCGGCGTACCGGGCGCGGAGTTTAATGCGGCCCAGCTCAGGTGGCTTAGCGATTTTCAACGGGGAAAAGCGTGGCACTGGAGCGCCATCCGGCCGGGCGTGGTGGGCAGCACGGTGCCGGGTAACGCCATGAATCTTGCCCTGAGCATCGCGCTGTACGCATCGCTGTGTAAGGCGCTGAATTTACCGCTGCGTTTTCCCGGCGCCGAACAGACCTGGCACAGCATTGTTGATCATACAGACGGTGAATTGCTGGCAGAGGCGACCGTGTGGGCCGCCACGTCGCCGGTAGCAGAGAACCAGGCATTCAATGTGAATAACGGTGACATCTGGCGCTGGAGCGAGCTGTGGCCACGCATTGCACACTGGTTTGAACTGGAGTCTGCACCCCCGGTCCGGCTCTCATTTCAGCAGCTGTTTACGGACTACCGCGCGGTATGGCGCGAACTCGCCGCAGCTCGCGGGCTGGTGGAAAGCGATATTTTGCAGCTGAACGACGGACAGTTTGCCGATTTCGTGTTTGGCTGGGATTACGATATGTTTGGCGATGGCAGCAAGCTGCGTCGGGCCGGATTCACCGCCATGCGGGCCACCGACGAGATGTTTTTCAGCCTGTTCGCGCAGCTCAGGGCGGCACGCATTATTCCCTGACAGGGGGGATGTTGTTCTCAGGAACGAACCCGTTATACTCGCTCATGACTGTGATCAACGGGATTGGTGAATATGCGGGAAGCAATCAGCGTTTTATTAATGGCTCTGCCGGTTATTGAGTTATGTCTGGTGATTTCGAACGCGGTACCCGCCAGCCCGTCACAAATCGCGACGATGCACCTCCAGCGCATTGATCAGACCTTCGGCCTCCTGGCAACGAAGGAGGACGCCAGATCCTGCTGGGCAATATGCTGAAGACCATCACCGCAAATGGCATAAAGACACAGCAACTGGCGGAAGAGGATATTGCTGAGGTCCTGAGAACCCATTTTGCGCTGACGGCCGCGTAACGGATCGGGGGACAATTTCGCTTTCAGCACAGACCGGGTTCTATACGCTGTGCCGGTTGCGTAAACCGTCCCCCCACTGTAATAACAGACTGAACGACGCGGGCAGTACCGTGAGTGTGACCAGCGTCGCGACCAGCAACCCTCCGATAATGGCATACGCCATAGGTCCCCAGAATACCTGGTGCGAGATGGGGATCATGCCCAGAATGGCGGCACAGGCGGTCAGACAGATAGGTCTGCATCGTTCGTCATCCCCAGAGCCAGATTGCTGTCAGCTTCGCCGAGCAGGATCACCGCGTTACGAATGATCATGCCCGCCAGCGCGATCACGCCCAGCAGGGCGACGAACCCCATCGGTGTTCCGCCCGGCAGCATCGCCAGAACGATGCCCGGTAAGCCAAACGGGGCCATGAACAGGGCCAGAAACATCCGGGAATAGCGTCGTAGCTGAAGCATCAGCAATAACAACATAATGACCAGCGTCACCGGAAGAACGGTAAAGACAGAGCGGTTTCCTTTATCGGATTCCGCAACCGCGCCGCCTTCCTCAATACTGTAGCCCGCAGGCAAACGGGCACGCAGTTTATCCACTGCCGGGCGCAGCGCGGCGGAGACGACCTCGGCTCTGAGTCCCGGCGCAAGGTCAGTTTGCACGGTGATAAACGGCAGGCGCTGACGACGCCAGACAACCGGATCGTCCACACCCCAGACCGGCGTTGCGACAGCACTGAGCGGAATTTTTTTGCCATCGTTCCCCTCAACGGTCAGTGACGACAGTGTGGCCAGATTAAGACGTTCACTGACTCTGGCGCGGAGCACCACATCCACCAGCCGGTCATTATCCCGTATTGAGGTCACGACGCTGCCGGACCAGACCGTATTCAGCGTCCGGGCCAGACTTTCTGACGACACGCCCGCAGCCCGGGCGGCGGTCTGATTGACCTTGAGGGTCATGACTCTCTCCGGCTCGCCTGCCGTCTGATTAACCTCGCGGGAAG
>OKVI01001119.1_pt1 | contig 11646 bp, 8 predicted proteins | sample 1607001 | NCBI WGS metagenome assembly OKVI01 (sample SAMN03281018, study PRJEB24777) | human gut metagenome | isolation source: fecal sample PR128 from 1 month old male Malay infant, vaginal delivered...
CGTCGGTAAAAAGGATTGTGAAAAGACGGGCAGGCAGACAATCGACAGTTCGCCCTGACGAAACTCGCGCAGGCTTTCCGCGGCACTGACAATTCTGTCCAGCCCATACCACGAGCGCTGAACTTCCTCGAACAGACGCAGCCCTTGTACCGTTGGGTGCAGCCGGCCCCGGGTGCGTTCAAACAGTTTCAGTCCCAGCACTTTCTCGAACCGTGCCAGCTCGCGGCTTACCGTAGGCTGCGAGGTGTGCAGCATCTGCGCGGCTTCGGTGAGGTTGCCGGCGGTCATCACGGCGTGAAAAATCTCAATATGGCGTAAGTTGACGGCGGGCATAGGGCACCTGAAAGCGAAGGACTGTCCATATCATTTTTGCATAGACTCGCGATAAAACGATATTTTTTATTCTCTTTCTGCTGTGGCGTAATCATAAAAAAGATGACCACCCGGAGAAGACCATGCCACGCCCGCTTAACCAGACTGACACCGATTTAAATGCCGACAACCTGCTGCGCCTGCCTGCCGAGTTTGGCTGCCCGGTATGGGTCTACGATGCGCAAATCGTTCGCGAGAAAATTGCCGCGCTGCATCAGTTTGACGTGGTGCGTTTTGCCCAGAAGGCGTGCTCCAATATCCATATCCTGCGCCTGATGCGCGAGCAGGGCGTGAAGGTTGACTCCGTGTCGCTGGGTGAAATCGAGCGCGCGCTGGCGGCTGGTTACGATCCTAAAACCGATCCTGACGCAATTGTCTTTACTGCGGATCTGATCGACGACGCGACGCTTGCCCGCGTGCATGAACTGCAGATCCCGGTTAATGCCGGGTCTGTGGATATGCTGGAACAGCTTGGACAGGTTTCTCCCGGCCACCGCGTCTGGCTACGTGTGAACCCCGGTTTTGGGCATGGTCACAGCCAGAAAACCAACACTGGCGGTGAAAACAGTAAACACGGCATCTGGTATGCCGATATGCCCGCCGCCCTGGAGGTATTACAGCGTTACAACCTGAAGCTGGTGGGCATTCATATGCACATTGGTTCGGGCGTGGATTACGGTCACCTGGAACAGGTGTGCGGCGCGATGGTGCGTCAGGTTATCGACTTTGGGCAGGATCTGGAGGCGATTTCCGCCGGTGGTGGCCTCTCGATTCCTTATCGTGAAGGGGAAGAGGCGATCGATACCGATCACTATTACGGCCTGTGGAGCGCCGCCCGCGACAAAGTTGCCGCGCATGTGGGGCATCCGGTGAAGCTCGAAATTGAACCGGGTCGTTTCCTGGTGGCGGAATCTGGCGTGCTGGTTGCTCAGGTGCGTAGCGTGAAAGAGATGGGATCGCGCCACTTCGTGCTGATTGATGCGGGCTTTAATGACCTGATGCGTCCGTCCATGTATGGCAGCTACCACCATATTTCAGCGCTCGCCGCCGATGGCCGCGATTTAACCGACGCCCCACGTATTGATACGGTTGTCGCAGGCCCGCTGTGTGAATCGGGCGATGTCTTTACCCAGCAGGAAGGGGGTAAAGTAGAAACCCGCGCGCTGCCGGAGGTGAAACCCGGGGATTATCTGGTGCTGCACGATACCGGCGCTTATGGGGCGTCGATGTCTTCTAACTACAATAGCCGCCCGCTGCTGCCGGAAGTGCTGTTTGATAACGGCAAGGCGCGGCTGATCCGTCGCCGCCAGACCATTCAGGAGCTGCTGGCGCTGGAACTCGTCTGAGTAAAATATGGCCCCGTGGTTACCGAGTCGCGTAGTACCAGCGTACCGGTAAACGGCGGGATCGCTTCTACCGGCTGGTTTTTTGCCAGCCGGATCGCCTGGTCGATGGCCGTGACAATCATATTATCTATCGGCAGATAGACCGATGAGAGCGCAGGCTCCAGCCATTTTGCGCTGGGCGCATCGTCAAAGCCAAACAGTGAAATATCCTGCGGGATCTTCAGCCCTGCCTGGTGCAAGGCTTTGGAGGCTCCCAGCGCCATATCATCGTTACAGGCAAACAGGGCGCTAAACGGCACACCGTCGGCAATCAACTCCCTGCACAACTCATACCCCCGCGTCATGCCCGCATCGCCGTACTTAATCCGGCGCTCATCCAGACGAATGCCGTGCTTTTCCAGCGCTTTACGGTAGCCCATCAGGCGGGCTTTACCGGTAGGGGTGTGGATAGGGACGGTAATACAGGCGATCTCACGGTGGCCCTGGTTTATCAGGTAATCCACGGCCTTAAAGGCGGCATCCTGCTGTTCGAAGAAGACGCAGCGATCGGGAGCCTGGCTGACTTCCCGGTTGATGACCACCAGCGGGGTTTGCACGGAGTGGATCAACTTCATGATCGCTTTTTCGCTCATGTACCGCGTGTAGAGCACAATGGCGTCACACTTGCGATCGGCCAGCATCTGTACCGCCTGTTCTTCCTGTTCCGGCGCGTCATGACCATCGGTGACGATCAGCTGCTTCCCGTGCGCGAGAAAATTCGGGCGATACCCCAGCTCTTCCATTGCCGCGAACACCTGCTGACGCGTGCTCTCTTTGACCTGACCTGTGCCGTTCAGCACGCGCGATACCGTGGCTTTTGATACACCTGCGCGCAGTGAGACATCCAGCATTGTTGCCATTAGACATTCCTGATTCCACGTAACGATCTGCAGTTTAACACAGACCATCCGGCGCATAAGCGACGCGGGAAGGGCAAAACGCCCATCACGATCACGCTTTTCAGTAACGATCTGTCAGAACCGAAGAAATTGCTGCAATTGGTATACCAAATTGGTCATAAATCACGATCTGGAATACCGCTGGTGGTGTTGAGAGCTTAATCACAGAACCATTACCCTCATAAAGCTATTTTTGGTATGCCAATAGTATCCGGCTGTACACCTTATTCAATAAAAGCCCTTTTACTGAGGTAATACCCTATGGCATTGCAGGAAAAACTGATCGACGCTCTGGGCAGTTTCGCCACTAAATTCAACAGTTATCGCTATATCATGGCGATCAAGTCAGCCTTCATTACATTAATGCCGGTCATCATCGTTGGGGCGTTCTCTGTGCTGATCTCCAATATGGTGCTGGATCCGAAAAACGGCCTGGCGAGCTTCTCGTCGCTGTCGTTCCTCGCCGCGCTAAAGCCGATCACCAGCGCGCTGAATTACGCCACGCTGAACTTCCTTAACATTGGTGCGGTATTCCTGATTGGCATTGAGCTGGGGCGCATCAACGGTATCAAATCCCTTTTCCCGGGGCTGCTGGCGGTGATCTGCTTTATTTGCGTGACGCCCACCACCGTGGAGATGCTGGTGGATGGCGAAATGCACGTGGTGAAAGACGTGCTGCTGCGCCAGTTCTCAGATACCCGCAGCCTGTTCCTCGGCATGTTTATCGCCATTCTGTCCGTTGAAATCTACTGCTGGCTGGAGAACCGCCCGGGGCTGAAGATCCGAATGCCGGACACCGTGCCGCCTAACGTGGCCGCGTCGTTCTCCGCGCTGATCCCGGCGATTATTACCACCACCGCCATTGCCACACTGGGGTTTGTGTTTCATCAGATCACCGGGATGTATCTCTACGACGCGGTGTATCAGGTGGTGCAACAGCCGCTGGAGCGGGTGGTGCAAAGTCTGCCTGGGATCCTGCTGCTGATGTTCGTTGCACAGCTTTTCTGGGTGATTGGTATCCACGGCAACCAGATGATCAAGCCGATCCGCGAGCCGCTGCTGCTGGGGGCGATCACCGTCAACATGAGCGCGTTTGAGCAGGGTAAAGAGGTGCCGAACATCATCACCATGCCGTTCTGGGATGTATATATGAGCATCGGCGGTTCGGGCCTGACTATCGGCCTGCTGATCGCGGTGATGATTGCCACCAAACGCAAGGAGATGAAAGAGATCGCCAAGCTTTCCATCGGCCCGGGGATTTTTAATATCAACGAGCCGGTGATCTTCGGTATGCCAATCATGCTTAACCCGATCCTCGCCATTCCCTTCATTATCACTCCACTGGTGACGGGCTCCATCGGCTACTTCGCCACCGTGACCGGGTTTGCCGGTAAAGCGGTGGTGATGGTGCCGTGGACGACGCCGCCGCTGATCAACGCCTGGCTCTCTACGGCAGGTTCGATGGGGGCGGTGATCACCCAGCTCATCTGCATTGTGACTGCCGTCATTATCTATCTGCCGTTTGTGAAAATCGCTTCACGCCGCGCAGAGCAGGCCGCGCTGCAGCAGGCCACTGACAACCTGTGAGGATGCGATGAGCACAAAACAGATAGCCATACCGCAGGATTTTATTCTCGGCGCGGCCGCATCGGCCTGGCAGACCGAAGGCTGGAGCGGTAAAAAGCCGGGGCAGGATTCATGGATCGATCTCTGGTACAAGAATGACCGTCACGTCTGGCACAACGGCTATGGCCCGGCGGTGGCGACCGATTTTATCAACCGTTTTCGCGAGGATGTGGCCCTGATGAAGCAGGCGGGGCTGACGCACTACCGCACCTCGATCAACTGGTCACGCTTTTTAACCGACTACGAAAACGCGACGGTGGATGAAGAGTACGCTGCCTACTACGACGCGCTGTTCGATGAGATGCACCGTCAGGGCATTGAGCCGATGATCTGCCTCGAACATTACGAACTGCCGGGCGTGCTGCTGGATACCTACGGCGGCTGGGCGTCAAAGCATGTGGTTGAGCTGTTTGTCCGCTATGCGGAAAAGGTCTTTGCACGCTACCACGGTAAAGTGACCCGCTGGTTTACCTTCAACGAGCCGATTGTCGTCCAGACCCGCGTCTATCTGGACGCGCTGCGTTGGCCGTATGAGCAGAACACCGGCACGTGGATACAGTGGAATCACCATAAGGTGCTGGCGACGGCAAAGGTGGTGAAGCTGTTTCGCGAGAAAGGCCATCGCGGTTCTGTGGGTTGTATTCTCAACCCGGAGGTGACCTATCCCCGCTCCTGCGCCCCGCATGACCTGCGGGCCGCTGAGATGTATGACCTGTTCTACAACCGTGTCTTCCTCGACCCGCTGGTGCACGGGCGCTATCCCGCAGAGCTTTTTACCCTGCTGGAGCAGCATCAGGTTGAGTGGGAGTACACCGCGGACGAGCTGGCGTTGATTGCGGATAACACCGTCGACGAACTGGGGATTAACCTCTACTACCCGCACCGTGTGAAGGCACCTTCCCGCGCCTGGCATCCGGACACGCCATTCCACCCGGCATACTACTACGAGCCGTTTGAACTGCCGGGGCGGCGCATGAACCGTTCCCGCGGCTGGGAGATCTACCCGCGCATTATTTACGACATGGCGATGCGGATTAAAAATGACTATCGCAATATCGACTGGTTTGTGGCGGAAAGCGGAATGGGAGTGGAAAACGAAGCGCAATTTCGCAATCGCGATGGGATTATCGACGACACTTACCGCATCGATTTCATCAGCGAACACCTCTACTACACGCTGCTGGCGCGGGAGGAGGGGGCGAACTGCCATGGCTATATGCTGTGGGCATTTACCGACAACGTCTCGCCGATGAACGCGTTTAAAAACCGCTACGGGTTGATTGAGATCGATCTGGATAACCAGCGTGCCAGACGAGCAAAAAAATCAGCCTTCTGGTTCCGGCAGCTACGCGATACGCGGAGGCTCACGCTTCAGGTTGATGATGAATGGAAGTAGGCGAAAAGCATGCCGGTTCTGGTAAAATAGCGCACAAACTGGCCGGGAGGACGCCCGGTCTGCGCATTAACTGAAAAAACAGGTGAAAACGTGGATAAGGCTGTCATCCTGCCGGAAAAAAAACAGTACCAGGAAATTGGCGAGGATTTACGGGCGCAGATTATCCAGGGGCACTATCCCGTTGGTTCGCGCCTTCCTCCTGAGCGCAATATTGCCGAGAAGTACGGCGTAAGCCGCACCATCGTGCGTGAGGCCTTACTGATGCTGGAGTTGCAGGGCACGGTGGATATTCGCCAGGGCTCCGGTGTTTATGTGATGCGCATCCCCGAAGAGCATGAAAACGAAGAAGAGCGTTTTCTCAATAGCGACGTGGGGCCGTTTGAGATTTTACAGGCCCGTCAGCTCCTCGAAAGCAATATTGCCGCGTTTGCCGCCAAAATGGCGACCCGTGCAGACATCGACAATCTGCGCCGTATTATCGAGCAGGAGCAACGCGCGATTGCCGCCGACGATAATAGTCAGGACAACAATAAGATGTTCCATCTGGTCCTGGCGGGCGCGACGCAAAATCAGATGCTGCTGGCGACGGTGGAGAGTATCTGGCATCACATGGACAGCAGTCCGCTGTGGCAGCAGTTTAATGGCCACATCGCCAGCCGCGCGTACCGCCTGAAATGGCTGGGTGACCGGCAAACCATCCTGGCCGCGCTGCGCCGCCGTGACGTCATGGGCGCCTGGCAGGCAATGTTCCAGCATCTGGAAAACGTGAAAAAGAGCTTACTTGAACTCTCAGACGAAGACGCGCCGGACTTTGACGGCTATCTCTTTGAATCTGTGCCTATTTTCCAGGGGAAGCTGGTATGACTATTCTGCCGCTCTACGCCGCACCGCAGTATGCGGAGCAGGTGACCGACTGGATCTGGCAGGCCTTTGGCGACGGCCTGCCCCGGGCGTTTTTCCACAGTATTGTTGAGCACAGCCAGACGCCGGGCGCATTACCGCTGACCTTTATTGCCCTGGAGAACGAACAGCTTGTAGGCACCGTGGGGCTCTGGCGCTGCGATCTGATCACCCGACAGGATCTTTGCCCCTGGCTGGCAGCCCTGTATGTGGATGATGCGGCGCGAGGCAAGGGGCTGGCGGGGCTGCTGCAAAAGCATGTTATCCACTATGCCGCACAGGCCGGGTATGACACGTTGCATCTCTGGTCTGCCTGCCGTGACTTCTACGAACGTTACGGCTGGCAGTATATCGGCGATGCGCTGGAGTACCCGGACAAAACGGTACATCTCTATCGCTATTCGTCCGGGGCTTCGGCGGGTGCCCCAACAGAGTGACGGCGCACTAACGTTGGACTAAACAGGTGGGTGATTTCCGGTGGCTGACGCTGCTCGGCGAGTGCTAACGCCAGCTCGGCCGCCTGCGTGGCCATGGTGATAATGGGGTAGCGGACGGTGGTCAGGCGAGGGCGCACGTAGCGGGAGACCAGCACATCATCGAAGCCAATAAGGGAAATTTCTCCCGGCACCTCAATCCCGTTGTCATTTAACACCCCCATAGCTCCGGCTGCCATCGAGTCGTTATAGCTGGCGACTGCGGTGAAGTTCCTTCCACGTCCTAACAGCTCTGTCATTGCCTGTTCGCCGCCGCTCTCGTCGGGTTCACCGTAAGCCACCAGCCGGTCATTGCACGGCAGACCGTTTTCGCGCAGGGCATCGTAATACCCCTGCAGGCGATCTTCGGCATCGGAAATGGGGTGGTTTGAGCAGAGATAACCAATGCGGGTGTGACCCTGTTGAATCAGATGGCGGGTGGCAAGCCAGGCACCGTAGCGGTCGTCGAGCGCCACGCAGCGTTTCTCAAACCCGGGAATAATCCGGTTGATGATCACCATGCCGGGGATCTGCTTCATCAGATGAATGAGTTCGGCGTCGGGGATCATTTTGGCATGGACAACCAGCGCCGCGCAGCGGTGGCGGATCAGTTGCTCGATAGCCTGGCGTTCTTTTTGTTCATTATGATAGCCATTGCCGATCAGCAAAAAATTCCCGGTTTGATAAGAAACCTGCTCAACCGCTTTCACCATGGCGCCGAAAAAGGGGTCAGAGACATCACCGACAACCAGCCCGATGGTTTCGGTTGACTGTTGAGCGAGTGCACGGGCGTTAGCATTAGGATGGTAGTTCAAAGATTCCATGGCGTTTTGCACCGCCTGGCGTGATGCGTCACTGGCTTTTGGGGAGTCGTTGATCACGCGCGACACGGTCGCGACGGAAACACCTGCCAGACGGGCCACATCCTTTATTGTCGCCATTCATTACCTTCTTAGTGGGGGTAAGCGTTTACACGCCAATAAGTGTTGCGGAAAAGCGCCGTGCATTCAAGGGGGGCGCACTTTCCCTCTCCACAAACGTGACGCAGCACAACCCCGGCGGTGTAATCGTTACACGGCCAGACATGTCGGAATAATGTCAATCTGAACCTTTAGTTACACTTTGCCTCAGGCTGTTGCGATTGTCCGATAGCGGGAAAGAAGACGACATTGATAAAGTTGAGATCCCAGAGGTATTGATTGGTGAGATTTCTTAGTACGGTTTCGTACTCATCTCTTGCACCAACCTGCGCGGATGCGCAGGTTTTTTTTCGCCTCTATTTTTGCTGTCGCTCCTGTACCACTTCTCGTGTAATCTGCCACCATTTACTTACCCTTCACACTGGCTGGCAAAGGGAGTTGAGATGCTTTTTGGGTTCTTTCGCACACTGTTCCGTATCCTCTTTCGCGTCCGTTTAACGGGCGATGCAACGGCGCTCCGCGGCGAGCGTGTACTTATCACACCAAACCATGTTTCCTTTATCGACGGCATCCTGCTGGCGCTGTTTCTGCCTGTGCGCCCGGTGTTTGCGGTCTATACCTCTATTAGTCAGCAGTGGTACATGCGCTGGCTCACCCCGCTGATTGATTTTGTGCCGCTCGACCCGACAAAACCGATGATGATTAAACATCTGGTACGTCTGGTTGAGCAGGGACGTCCGGTGGTGATTTTCCCGGAAGGGCGGATCTCGGTCACCGGCTCGCTGATGAAAATCTACGACGGGGCAGGGTTTGTGGCGGCGAAGTCAAAAGCGACCGTTGTGCCACTGCGTATTGAAGGGGCGGAGCTCACCCATTTCAGTCGTCTGAAAGGGTTAGTGAAGCAGCGCCTGTTCCCGAAAATTACCCTGCATATTCTGCCGCCAACCTCATTACCGATGCCCGACGCGCCGCGTGCGCGCGACCGCCGTAAAATCGCCGGTGAAATGCTGCACCAGATCATGATGGAAGCGCGGATGGCCGTCCGCCCGCGCGAAACGCTCTATGAATCTCTGCTGTCGGCGCAGTACCGCTATGGCGCGAAGAAAAACTGCATTGAAGACATTAACTTCACCCCGGACACCTATCGCAAGCTGCTGACCAAAACCCTGTTCGTGGGACGTATTCTTGAGAAATACAGCCAGAAAGGCGAGAAGATTGGCCTGATGCTGCCTAACGCCGGCATCAGCGCGGCGGTGATTTTTGGCGCGGTTTCCCGGGGCCGTATCCCGGCGATGATGAACTACACGGCGGGCGTAAAAGGGCTGGCCAGTGCCATCACCGCGGCTCAAATCAATACCGTTTTTACCTCGCGCCAGTTCCTCGACAAAGGCAAGCTGTGGCACCTGCCGGAGCAGCTGACGCAGGTACGCTGGGTCTTCCTGGAAGATCTGAAAGCGGATGTGACGACGGGTGACAAGCTGTGGATTTTCGCTCACCTGCTGATGCCGCGTCTGGCCCAGGTCAAACAGCAGCCGGAAGATGACGCCATTATCCTCTTTACCTCTGGCTCAGAGGGGAACCCGAAAGGGGTGGTTCACAGTCACAAGAGCATTCTGGCAAACGTGGAGCAGATTAAAAGTATTGCTGACTTTACCGCCAATGACCGGTTCATGTCGGCGCTGCCGCTGTTCCACTCCTTTGGCCTGACAGTGGGGCTTTTTACCCCGCTGTTGACCGGTGCCGAAGTGTTCCTTTACCCAAGCCCGCTCCATTATCGCATTGTGCCGGAGCTGGTGTATGACCGTAACTGCACCGTGCTGTTTGGCACCTCAACCTTCCTCGGTAATTACGCGCGCTTTGCCAATCCGTATGACTTTTACCGCGTGCGCTATGTGGTGGCCGGGGCGGAAAAACTGCAGGAGAGCACGCGCCAGATTTGGCAGGACAAGTTTGGTCTGCGCATTCTTGAAGGCTATGGCGTTACCGAATGCGCGCCGGTGGTCTCGATCAACGTGCCGATGGCGGCGAAGCCGGGGACGGTGGGCCGTATTCTGCCGGGAATGGATGCGCGTCTGCTGGCGGTACCTGGCATTGAGGACGGTGGCCGTCTGCAACTCAAGGGGCCAAACGTGATGAACGGTTATCTGCGCGTGGAAAATCCGGGCGTGCTGGAAGTGCCGACGGCGGAAAACGTCAATGGCGAGAGTGAGACGGGCTGGTATGACACCGGAGATATTGTCCGTTTCGATGAACAGGGCTTCGTGCAGATCCAGGGCCGGGCAAAACGCTTCGCCAAAATTGCGGGTGAGATGGTCTCGCTGGAGATGGTTGAGCAACTGGCGACAGCGGTATCCGCTGACAAGCTGCATGCTACGGTTGTGAAGAGCGATGCCAGCAAAGGCGAAGCACTGGTGTTGTTCACCACCGACAGCGAACTGAAACGCGACCGGTTGCTACAGCATGCGCGTGAACATGGCATTCCTGAGCTGGCGGTACCGCGCGATATTCGTTACCTGAAGCAGCTTCCGGTGCTGGGCAGCGGGAAGCCTGATTTCGTGACCCTGAAGGGTATGGTTGACGAGGCGGAACAGCAAAATGCGTGAGTCAGTACACACTAACACCTCACTCTGGTCGAAGGGCATGATGGCGGTCATTGCCGCCCAGTTTCTCTCTGCCTTTGGTGACAATGCGTTACTGTTTGCCACCCTGGCATTGTTGAAGGCCGAGTTTTATCCAGACTGGAGCCAGCCCATCCTGCAGATGGTGTTTGTGGGTGCTTACATTATTTTCGCTCCGTTTGTCGGACAGGTGGCGGACAGCTTCCCGAAAGGCCGGGTGATGATGTTTGCGAACGGCCTGAAACTGCTGGGCGCCGCCAGTATTTGTTTTGGTATCAACCCGTTTATCGGCTACACGCTGGTGGGCATTGGCGCAGCGGCGTACTCCCCGGCGAAGTATGGTATCCTGGGGGAACTCACGACCGGCGATAAGCTGGTGAAAGCCAACGGGCTGATGGAGTCCTCTACCATTGCGGCGATCCTGCTCGGTTCTGTCGCAGGGGGCGTGCTGGCGGACTGGCATGTGCTGGCGGCGCTGAGCGTGTGTGCAGTGGTGTATGGCGGGGCGGTGGTAGCCAACCTGTTTATTCCAAAATTGCCGGTGGCTCGCCCGGGGCAATCCTGGCGCTTTACGCCTATGACAGGCAGTTTCTTCAACGCCTGCCGCGTACTGTGGCGTAACGGTGAAACGCGCTTCTCCCTGATGGGCACCAGCATGTTCTGGGGCGCAGGCGTCACGCTGCGTTTTCTGCTGGTGCTGTGGGTGCCGGTGGCGCTGGGGATTACTGACAATGCGACACCGACTTATCTTAACGCAATGGTGGCGATTGGGATTGTCGTTGGGGCTGGCGCGGCGGCGAAGCTGGTGACGCTTGAGACCGTTGCACGCTGCATGCCTGCGGGGATCCTGATTGGCGTGGTGGTGCTTATCTTCTCGCTGCAACACGCCTTGCTACCCGCCTACGCGCTGCTTGTCCTGATTGGTATTCTGGGGGGCTTTTTCGTTGTGCCGCTCAATGCGCTGTTGCAGGAGCGCGGCAAGCAGACCGTCGGCGCAGGGAATGCCATTGCAGTGCAAAATCTCGGTGAAAACCTGGCGATGCTGTTAATGCTGGGG
>OKVI01001123.1_pt1 | contig 11610 bp, 9 predicted proteins | sample 1607001 | NCBI WGS metagenome assembly OKVI01 (sample SAMN03281018, study PRJEB24777) | human gut metagenome | isolation source: fecal sample PR128 from 1 month old male Malay infant, vaginal delivered...
TCCTGGTTCTCCCTGATGACGTACCCGTTCTGGTCGTCGGTGACGGTCGTGTCACTCGTCGTGGTCTCGGCGCTCATACCTGGCTCTTCCTGTTGGAAATGCGGCATTTTGGATCGTGAATGTGGGGTTCACAGGCGAACCTGCAATCGATGTTAGACCACGTATGAAAGGTCGTGCACGGCAGGGTATGAGGAATGAGATTTGGTGCAGGAATGTTTTCCTAATCCTTGTGGCAATGACGTAATAACGCACGTTTGGCGTATCGAAAATTGATGGTGTTCACGCTCTGCGGTGCTCGGTGCGGTGTTCCCGACGAGGTTGGCTGGGTGGTGGGTGAGCGGTGCAAGACTGGGGGCATGATCGTTGCGTTCAGTCTTGTACCCAGCGGTGGCCGAGCTTCGCGGGAGGACGGTGGGGTCTCCGATGCCGTGGCCGCCGCCGTGCGCGTCGTCCGCGATTCCGGCTTGCCCAACCGTACCTCGTCCATGTTCACCGAGATCGAGGGCTCGTGGGACGAGGTGATGGACGTCGTCAAGAAGGCCACCGAGGCGGTGGGGGAGTACGGCACGCGAGTGTCGCTGGTGCTCAAGGCGGACATCCGTCCTGGGCGCACCGGGGAGATGGACGCCAAACTCGAGCGCCTGCAGGCTCAGCTCGACCAGCAGGGAGAGTGAGTAGTTTCCCCGGCCTTGGGCCCGGGCTTGGTCCTGTTCCGGAAACCCTCATTTTCCCGGCTTCGGGCGTGACTTCGCGGCGGAACCTGTCCTTTCCCCGCCTCCGGCCCTGACTCTGCTCCGGAAAACCTGGGTCTCCCGGACTCGTCCCGGACCCTGCTCCCGAACCTCTTGGTTCCCCGGCCCCGGATCCGACCTCGCTCGGGAAAATGCACGTTGCTCCGCCTATAGCAGGAGCAACGTGCATTTCTTGGAGCAAAGTGGATACGGGGCGGACGACCCGGGGAGTCAGTCCAATGCTGCGTCAGCCCGGTCTGCGATGGTGAACGGCAGGCGGGTGAGGTCCTCGTCTATTGACGAGTGTCCGACGAGCAGCTCGCATGGTCCTGTCGGGACCACGCGCCTTCCGGCGGCGTCGACGATGCTGCACCGATTCACGGGTATCTCGATCCTGCAGGTGGCTCGTTCTCGTGGCTCCACGACAACTTGACGGAAACCCTTGAGCTCCTTGTCAGCCCAGGTGACTGGGGTCACGGGATGCCGTACGTACACTTGGACGGTTTCGGTGAGCGGTCTGTCCCCGTCGTTGACGACGGTGACGGTGACGGCGACGTGGTCGCCGAGCTGGACCTGTTGCGAGTCGAGGACGGCGTCCTCGTAATGGAAGGTCGTGTACGCGCACCCCTCCCCGAACGCCATGAACGGGGTGAACGGCAGGTCGGCGTACCGGGTGCCGTGGGTCCCTCGCACGAGGTTGTAGTGAACGGGGATCTGACCGGCGTGTCGTGGCATGGAAATCGGCAGCCGACCGGTTGGTTCGATCAGTCCCAGGAGCAGTTCAGCGATGGCACGTCCGCCACGTAGGCCTGGATTGAAGGCCTGAATCAGGGCGTTGGCGTTTTCGACGCACCGGGGCAGGACAAGCGGCTTGGACGAGATGACGACGACGACCGTGGGGGTGCCGCTGGCGATGGTGTCCTCCAGGAGTCGTCGTTGAGGGCCGACTAGGTCGAGCGTCGCGGTGGAACGGCCTTCACCAGTAAGTGTGGTGTTGTCGCCGACGACGATGACGGCCACGTCTGCTGATCGCACCGCATTCAGCGCCTTGCGCATGGCGGCTGGGTCTTCGGGGGCAGGTGCCGTGATGGGCGGTCGCGGCTGGCCGTCGGCGAAGTACGGGCCCTCAGGGTCCGGCGCAGATGTCGTGATGCGGCAAGCTGGGTGCACCGACAGCTCCCACTGGTCGGGAAGCAGCGAGTGAAGGCCCTCGGCCACGGTCTCGACGTCGCCCGGGTGCCCGGTGAACCGCATTCCCTGCCCCGAGTTGCGGGCCCAGTCGCCGAGTTGGGCGTCCCTGTCGTCACAGTTGGGGCCGACGAGGGAGATACGGAAGGGAGCGTCTTTCGATGCGGAAGGTGTCAGGGGGAGCAATCCATCGTTGGACAGGAGGACGAGTGACCTGCGGGCGACCTCGAGATTGAGATCCCGGTGTTCAGGGCTGGCGATGACTGCCTGTTGGCGGTTTCTGTCGGGCCGCCTTGGGTTCTCGAACAGACCCATGGAGAACTTGACGGTGAGAATGCGGCGAACGGCTTCGTCGATGGGATCCATGGTGACGAGCCCGGAGTCCAGCGCTTCGAGGGTCGCCCCGAAGAATTGATTGGTTGCCATGGCCATGTCCACGCCGGCCTCGATGGCCGCGGCGGCGGCCTGTGGATAGGAGGAGAAGATGTTCTGCTCCCACACCATGCGTCCAACGTTGTCCCAATCTGTCACGAGGAGACCATCGAATCCCCATTCCTGTTTGAGCAGGTCGTGGATGAGGGGACGATTGATCGTGATCGGGACGCCGTCGATGGCTTGATAGCCGAGCATGAACGTCGAGATCCCGGCGTGTGCTGCACGTTCGAAGGGGGGTGAGAACCATGACCGGATGGACCTGGGCGGCAGGTCGCATTCAGAGGCATCCCGTCCTCCTTGGGTCTGTGAGTATGCAAGGAAGTGCTTGGCGCAGGCCAGGACCGCCGAGGTATCGCTGGGGCCGGAGCCCTGGTACCCGGCGGCCATGGCGGCTCCCATTTCCCCGATGAGCCAGGGATCTTCGCCAAAGGTCTCGTCGACGCGACCCCATCGCGTATCGCGCGCTATGCACAGCACAGGGGAGAACGTCCAGTGAATACCCGTGGCCGCCACCTCGACCGCCGTGGCACGTGCAGCATCCCCGATGAGAGATGGATCCCACGTGCAGGCCTGCGCCAACTGCGTCGGAAAAATCGTCGCCCCATCCCAGAAGGAATGGCCATGAATGCAGTCATCGGCCACGATGATCGGTATTCCAAGACGTGTGTTCAAGGCCTTGGATATGCAGTGGTCAATGAGATCGTGATCGCAGTGCAGGATGGAGCCCACCGGAACCGAGTCCATGACTGGGTCAGGGTCGCTGAAGACCGGGAGCTGGGTCATTTGCCCGACCTTCTCCTCCACGGTCATCCGCTTCATGAGGTCGGCGACGCGTTCGTCGACCGAAAGCTCTGGTTGCTGGTATGGAAGGCCGGTGATCATCGCGTGAGTTCCTCGGGGGTCGGAAGATTGTCTTCGTGGAGAAGGCACGCGACCTTGCGATCGGGTCCATCTCCTTGAACGGGACTTGGCTGCAGGGTGGGTCGGCGCATTCGGCAATCCGCAATGGCGAAGGGGCACCGCGGCTCGAAGGGACACCCGGCGGGCCGGTTACGGAAGTCCGGTGGAGCCCCGGGAATCCCGCGCAACTCGGTCCTGGGGCCGTGCAATGGCGGGAACGACCGGAGCAGGCCGCGGGTGTACGGATGTCGTGGATGTTGGAACAGCTCCATGGAAGGACCCTGCTCGACGATCTCGCCCGCGTACATGATCGCGATCTCGTCGGCGATCTCAATGAGCAGCGAAACGTCGTGGGTGATGAAGATCACCGAGAATCCCAGACGGTCTCGCAGGGATGCGATTTCCTCGACGATCTGACGCTGCATGACGACGTCGAGCGCGGTCGTCGGTTCATCCATGATGAGCACGTCTGGGTCGAGGGCCAGGGCCATGGCGATCATGACTCGCTGGCGCATGCCGCCCGACAACTGGAACGGGTATGACGACATGCGGTCAGGGGAGATTCCGACGAGACGAAAGAGCTCGGCACAGCGCTCCCGCTGTTCCGCCCTGGTCGCTTTTCGGTGGGCTGAGATGGCATCGGCCACCTGTGAGCCCACGGTGTGCACCGGGTTCAGGGAATTCATTGCTCCCTGAAAGACAACGGCTATGTCGCGCCAGCGGTGTTGCCGCAGCTGGTTGTCGGAAAGCCGGAGCAGGTCGACCTCCGCTTGACCTACCGGATGCAACAGTACTTGGCCGCCGGTGATCACCCCGGGAGGAGGAAGAAGCCGCGTGGCGGCGTACGCCAGAGTCGACTTTCCGCATCCGGATTCTCCCGCCAGGCCGAGGATCTGGCCCCGACGCAACGTGAGGTCGCACGACCTCAACACGTGGGTAGGGGAGTCGGTGAATCCGTAGTCGACCGAGAGTCCTTGGATGCCGAGGACGACGTCTCTCTCGTCTTGCGGGGTTTTTCCGGTCGAGCCCGAGGCAGATGTCATGGCCGTTTCAGGCATTGGATTCCTCCTCGATGCTGGCGGTATTGGGACGGCGTTGTCCCACCTGGGCGACGCAAGAGCGGTCAATCGGGGTGAAGCCGACGCGGGGCTGAATGTGTCGCCGTCTCATCTGTCGGGCACTCATACCTGTGTTACGGAGCCGAGGATTCACGAATTCGTCGATGCCGAAGTTCACCAGGGCCAGTGCCATCCCAAGGAGTGCGATGCACAGACCCGCAGGTACGAACCACCACCATGCTCCTTGGTACAGGGCTTGGTTGCTCTGCGCCCAGAAAAGGATCGTTCCCCAGTTCCAGTTGGAGATTGAGGCAATCCCAATGAAGGCCAACGTGATCTCTGAAAGGACTGCAGCGATGACCGTGTTGATGAAGGTGGAGGCGATGATGGCGGAGAGGTTCGGCATGATCTCGAAGAAGATGATGCGCGGTGTCGATTCTCCTGCGGCGCGTGCGGCCTCGACGAAGTCACGCTGTCGTAGGGACAGAGTCTGTGACCGGAGTACTCGCGCTCCCCACGCCCATCCCGTGATCGAGATGACGAAGGCAACAGTGAACTGACTGGATTTCGGAAGCTGGCCGGCGATGATGATGATGAGGGGGAGCTGCGGGATCACGAGGAAGATGTTCGACAGGGATGAGAGGATGTCGTCCCGCACACCTCCCAGATAGCCCGCGCTGACCCCGACGATCATGGCGATGAGGGTGGCCATGATTCCGGAGCTGAATCCTACGATCATGACGCCCCTGGTGCCGACGAGAAGTTGGGACAGAATGTCCTGGCCCGTGTTCGTCGTTCCCAGCCAGTGCTTACTCGAAGGTGCTGCGAGCATGTCCGGCCCGAGCTCGGAGGGGTCGTAGGGAGCGAGTCGGCCTCCGATGATCGCCAAGATGGTGAAGACCACCAGGATGCTCAGACCAGTGATGACTTTTGCGTTGCGGAGCCAGACTGCACGGGTTGTGTGTCGTGAACTGCGGGAGGAGGTGGCGGCGACTTGGTCCGCGCTGGGTGTGGTCGTCATCGTCCCTCCCTGGTCCGTGGGTCAAGCACTGCGTACAACATGTCGGCGAGGACGTTGGCGGCAAGGACCGACAACGTGATGATGAGAAAGATTCCCTGCATGAGTGGGTAGTCCTTCGCCTGGACCGCAAGGTAGAGGGTGTAGCCGATTCCGGGGTATGAGAAGACCATTTCCATCACCAGGGTGCCGCCGACGATGAACCCGAGTGACAGGGCGAAACCGGAGATCTGCGGGAGGATGGCGTTCCTGGCGGCGTAGGAGTTCATGACCTTGCGGTCGCTGAGACCTTTCGCATGGGCGACCGTGACGTAATCCTCGCTGGAGACCGTCACCATCATGTTGCGCATGCCGATGATCCATCCGGAGATCGACGAGATGACGATCGTGAGGATCGGAAGCGCCGCGTGCTCGATGACCGAGACGATGAACGGCCAGGTGAAGCTGGGAGTCAGGCCTGCCGTGTAGCCCCCCGCCGCCGGGAAAACCTTTGACGTAACGGCGAAGAGGAGGATGGCGAGGAGACCGACCCAAAAATAGGGAACCGATGAAAAGAAGGTCGCGACCGGCACGATGAGATCTCCAAGCGTTCCCCTGTGCCAGCCCAGAGCAACGCCGATCCTGGTTCCAATGAGGAAGCTGAGGATCGTCGCAGCGCCCACCAGGCCTAGGGTCCACGGCAATGTCTGTGCGATAACAGCGCTCACGGGGGTGGGGAAGTAGGTGAACGAAAGGCCAAGATCACCGTTCGCCAAATGGTACCAGTACTGGAGATATTGAGTCCATGCGCTCTGTTTTTTGTCGAGACCGAAGAGAACATAGAGAGAATTAATGGCATCGGCAGACATCTGTCCCTGATATCGGGACATGAGGGATTTTACGGGGTCGCCGGGCATCATCCGAGGAAGAAAAAAGTTCAGAGTAATGGCTGCCCAGGCGGTGATGAGATAGAAAGCGAGGCGCCGAGCCACGAACTTTAGGGTGTTCATTCGCCGACTCCTCCAGGGGTGGTCGCCCAGCAGGCGGCTCGGTGGCCGTCGGGTCCACCTTCCACGAGGGGTGGGACTGACGTGCGACAGCGTTCGCCGGCCAATGGGCACCGAGGATGGAAGCGGCACCCGGTCGGTGGATTGACCAGCGAGGGAGGTTCGCCTCGGTCCGACCGATGCGCCGTGGCGTCTCGGAGCTCTGTATCCGGATCGGGTGCCGATGAGACCAGAAGGCGGGTATAGGGGTGGATCGGCCGCTGCGTGACGTCCTCACTGACCCCCTCCTCGACGATTTGCCCCGCATACATGACCACGGTTCGATCGGCGAAGTAGCGTGCGCTGGCGACGTCGTGGGTGATGTAGAGGATCGCAACGTCGAGGTCATCGCGCAGCGAGGCAAGGAGATTGAGCACACCGATTCGCATGGACACGTCGAGCATCGAAATGGGCTCGTCGGCCAACAGGACAACGGGGTCCGCCGCCAGGGCTCGAGCAATCGACACCCGCTGACGTTGGCCGCCAGACAATTCGTGGGGAAATTTGTCTATCCAAGCATTCCCTGGGGTGAGCTGAACGGCTTCCAATAATTCGCAAACTCGCTGTTCAACGAGTTGGTTCCGCATATGCCTGTTGTGAATGCGGACTGCTCTAGACAACGTGTACCTGACTGGATGAATAGAATTCAGTGAGGCAAAGGGGTCCTGAAGAATCATCTGGACGCCATTGCAGTAGCGGCGAAATTGCCGTGTACCACGGACATGGCTCTTGCTTCCTCGCAAAAGGATGTCCCCGGAGGTGGCGTCGATGAGGTGTGCTAGTAGACGTGCCACTGTCGACTTCCCGGATCCTGACTCGCCGACCAGCGCGACGACCTCGCCGGGCATGAGGCGGAGATTCACGGACTCGACGGCGTGCACCGTGCCCTGGCGGCCTCTCAGGGTGAAGTGCTTCGTCAGGTCCCTGGCTTCGAGGACCGGTGTCGTCACAGGTTGTGAGTCGCTCGTTGTCGACGTGATGTTCGATGTCATGGAGGCCACGATGTCGTCCTCTTGTGGTGGGTGATCGTCTGACCTTGGGGCCGTCGACGTGGGTCTTCACGCCGACGGCCCCAAGATGCTTGGACTTGGTCAGGACCTCGGCTTGAGATTGAGAATGATCTGGGCCGCGGAGCTGAGGGTCGGATCGGGTGTCGCGTACGGGTTGGAATCGTCTGGCCATCCCACGTAATTCTTGACTGAGTACTCTGCCAAGGAGGGTCGAGCGGTCGTGGGGATGACTGGCATGTCGCGAACGAAGACCTGCTGGACCTTCGTCAGGGCTGCCTCTCGTTCTGCGTCCGTGGATGCCTTGGCGTATTCATTGAGCGCCGAGTCGGCCTCCTTCGAGTGGTATCGTCCGAAATTGTATGCCGCGTTCTGTCCGATTGGTTTGTAGTAAGAGCCGCCCATCATCGATGTGTAACTGTTCCAGGGGGTTGCTCCGGAATCGGTCCAGTGAAGTACTGCGTCAAACTTTCCATTTCCGACATCGGTAGTCCAAGTATCGGCATTGGGTGCTTCGACCTTCGCCGTAATCCCAATTGATTTCATGTTTTGGGCTATCACCTGGAGTCCGGTGAGGTAATCGGACCAACCGGCCGGGTCCTGCAAGGTGACACTGATCGGGGTTCCGTCCTTGCCAAGGAGTTTGTCACCTGAGTACTTGTATCCGGCATCCGTGAGGATCTTCTTCGCCTTTGCGGCATCGGACGAAAAGGTCTTGTCCTTGAACTCCGAGGCGATGAATGGGTCCCCTGCGGGTGTCGGTAGGCCGGTGACCGACGAGATGGCTGGTGACACGCCGGAGGACGCCTGGGTCGAAATGGCCTTTCGGTCGATCACCTCGGCGACGGCGCGACGGGCGGCGGCGTCATCGAAGGGCGGCTTTGTCGTGTTGACGTAGAGGACGTCGGCACCGAGGTTGGTGGGGTACCACACCTTGTGGTTTGCGGGATCCTTGTCGATATAGACCTTCTTGTAGTTGGCGATGAAGGTCCAACCCCATTGGACGTCGCCGTTGGACAGCGCAGTGGTAAGCGCGTTGTTGTCGTTGTAGGAGGTGTAGCGGAGAACCGGGACCTGTGGCTTCTTGCCCCAGTAAGAGGGATTGGCCTTGAGGGTGACACCCTGATTCGTCCACGTGTCAAGTACATAAGGCCCGGTACCGATGGGGTGCTGGTTGAGGTCGGTCGTGGGATCCTTGATCGAGGACCAGACATGCTTCGGAACGATGACCAAGTTGATGAACTTATGGCTGTTGACGAACTGATTCGACTTGAACGTCACTGTGACGGAGTCATTTGTATTGGTGACGGTCTTGTAGGGGAGGCCCTCGGAGTTGATTGCCTCGTACTTCATTCTGAGTTTGATCGAGAATGCGATGTCATTGGCGGTGAAAGGCTTCCCGTCGGACCACTTGACTCCCTCGCGTGGAGTGATCGTCACTGTGGTGTAGTCCTTGTTCCACTGCCAGCTCTTGGCCAGCCAAGGGGTGGGGTCCTTCTCGGGGTGGGTCGTGTTGATCTGGGCCATGGGCTCGTAGATGACCGTGGCATACCCCATGGATCTGGCTGCCGAGGTCGGAATAAATGGGTTTGAGTTGTTCGTCTGTGATCCGTTGGGCATGCCGATGGTCAGCGCGGCGGTCGGCTCTGCGCCAGCTGTGTCATTGGGGTTCGCGGCAGGCTAGCCACCGCCGCATCCGGCCAGTAGGAGCGTGGTGGCCGTTGCTGCCGCGATGACGCCCCGTAGTGCTCGTCTCATCATGTGTGCGCCTCCTTGCGCGTGGCATCACTGCCATCTTGTGTCGGCATCATAGCACACTTACTTACCAGCAAGTAAGGAAATGGGTAGAGTCGTGTCTCGCCCATGTGATGGTCGCATGCGGGAAGGGTTGACATGGTTGATTCGACGGGGGAGGCGCGACATGAAGAAGAGCGTGGCTGAGGCTGCGGAAGGTTGCGCCTCGGGCGTCTCGCAGACGGCTGGGGGCTCCGACATCCGGACGCGCATCCTGGCGTCGGCTGCGGAGGTTTTCGCCTCGCGAGGTTACCGAAAGGGGACGTTGGAGGAGGTGGCCCGAAACGTGGGAATCACTCGACAGGGGGTTCTTCATCATTTTGGGTCCAAAGCGGGCCTGCTGCTGGCCATCCTGGAGGACCGTGACCACTCCGACCTGGCCCGGCTTGGGCGCGCTCGCGTCCCGGGTGGCCGCGAACTCTTCGATCATCTCGAGGCCACCATGGCAGCCAATGAGGAACGTCGGGTCGTCGTGCAGCTTTTCACCGTGCTGCTCGTTGACTCACTCACCGAGGACTCCCCGGCCGCAGCTTGGTTCCGTGATCGCTACGCTTCGCTGCGGCGCGACGTCACCGAGGCCCTCGAGGCCGTGGCTCCTGGCGCCGACGCCGAGACCATTGCCGACACCGCGAACGCCATCGTCGCAGTTATGGACGGACTGCAGATCCAGTGGCTCATGACTCCTGGCGACGTTGCCCTGTCGCGTGCCAGCGCACGGGCAATCGAGGCGCTCGTGCAGTCGGTGACGTCAATAAGTTGAGCTTCTAGGTCCATCCCGGCGGCCTCGCGAAGTCGAATCACCCTTCAGCTTCGGTGACCTCGCGAAGCCAGGTCACCATGCGCCGTTGGGCTCGTGCGGCTTGATGGAAGGCGGTCGTGAATGACTGGGTTCCGTGGCTCATGCCCTCCACCAGGACCACCTCGACAGGCACTCCGCCGCTGGCCAAGTGGGCGGCGTAGCTGAAGGTGTCGTCACGCAGCGGGTCGACCTCGCAGGCCAGCAAAAGGCCGCAGGTAGACCGCGGGTGTCGGGTAGGGTCAGCGGTTCGGAAAGGGGATCGCCGGGTACGGCCCCGAAGGCCACTGCGCGTACGTGTGGCTCGTGGAGGCCTGCTGCCAAGCCGGGGGCGTCACGCTGGGCCTCTAGGTAGGCTTTCGACGTGTCGGAGAAGTCGAGGACGGGAGCCTCGAGCAGCTGTCCGACGATTCCCGACAGACCTTCATCCCGGGCGGCGATGCAGGTGGCTGCGGCCAGATTGCCGCCCCCCGGAGTCGCCGCCGACGACGATCCGATGAGGATCGGCGATCTCACCGAGCCCGCCGTCCACGATCCACTTGACCACTGCGACGACGTCCTCGCGGTTCTGGGGAAAACGATGTTCGGGGAGCAGCCGGTAGTCGACGCTGACGACGACGTCGGCTTCGTGGCACAGGGCCGCCGTGCGCGACAGAACCGTCAGGGGAGACCCGCCGACGAATCCGCCGCCGTGGGCCCAAACAAGCACCGGACGTCGCCGCTGCGGACCTGACGGCTGGTGCAGAAGGATGGCGATGTCGCTGCCGTCCTCGCGCCGGACCTGTCGCCATTCCAAGTGGACGTTCTCGGGGATGGTGGGGGTGAGGGTGCCGCGAATTCGTTCGCCTTGCTCGACCTTCTGGCGACGTTGTTCGTTCATCGACTGAGGGGCTGGGTCGCCATCGTCCCAGCGAGACAGAAGCTCAGCCAACCGAGGATCAAGTCTCACGATTGGACCGTAACCCATCGCCTGCCCGAGAAAACGCGGTTTCACCTCTTTTGATTTCAAGATCTTTGCCCTGCCCTAGCAGCGTCGCGTAGGCCGACCGGATGTGCACCTCTGTTCGGGCGGCTGCTGCCTCCTCGTCCCCGGCCCGGACGGCGTCGAGCATGGCGGCGTGATCGGCGACGAGGAGGTCACGGAACCCGGACCAGTCGTCGAGGGCCTGCTCGGCGTTACGGATCGGGGAGTGGACGGCCTCGCGAATCGCCATCGTGAGGTCGCTCATGAGGTGATTGCCGCCGGCCGCGGCCAAGGCGACATGGAACTCGGTGTCGAGTTCGTTGAAGGCGTCGGGGGCAGTGACCTTGTACATCCGCGAGAGCACCGCCTCGGACCGCTGCAGGGCATCCTCCTGACGGATCCGGGCGGCCGAGGCGACCGCAGCCTTCTCTAGGGCCACGCGGGTCTCGGTGAGGTCGGCGAAGGAGACGACGTCGAGGGCCAGTTGCAGACGAAGGATGCGGCCCATGGCGTCGGAGGGGTGGGCGTCGACGCGGGTTCCGTTGCCGCGTCCCGTGCCGGAGGTGAGAATCCCCTGGGCCTCCAGGGCTCGAATGGCCTCCCGGACGGCTCCCCGACTGACGCCCAGGGTGGCGGCGAGTTCTCGTTCCGGGGGGAGGCGCGAACCATTGACCCAGGTCCCGGTGAGGATCTC
>OKVI01001126.1_pt1 | contig 11600 bp, 13 predicted proteins | sample 1607001 | NCBI WGS metagenome assembly OKVI01 (sample SAMN03281018, study PRJEB24777) | human gut metagenome | isolation source: fecal sample PR128 from 1 month old male Malay infant, vaginal delivered...
CCTATTCCTTTACCGACGTTCTCACCGGTTTACCCAACCGCCGCGCCATCTTTGAAGATCTCAATACCCTGTTTTCTTTAGGCCGCCACCTTAAACGCAACGTAATTATCGCTTTTATCGATCTGGATGATTTTAAACGGATTAACGACCAGTACGGGCATGAAGCAGGCGATCAATTCCTCATTGAAGTCGGCAAACGTCTGTCAGATGAAAAGACCGAAGACGAGATTATCGGCCGCCTGGGGGGCGATGAGTTCCTGGTAGCCTGCCTGAGTAAAGCGGAAAATCAGGCTGACGATGGCCAGATTAACCTGCTCAGGACGCGGCTTCGCGACCGCATTGCCGGCCAATACGGGTTGGGCAGTGTGAGTATTGTGTACCCGGGTGCAAGCCTGGGAGTTGTCGAAGTTGATCCTGCCGGGATGGATCCGGACAGCGCATTACGCGTCGCGGATGTTGCGATGTATCAGGATAAAAAGGGTAAAGGCAAAACGCGCTTTCACGTTTTGGATTAACCCCGTACACTCTACGGCATTCTGAAAACCGAAACAGGTGATGGCATGAGAATAGGGATCCTCTTCCCGGTCGTTATTTTTATAACGGCGGTGGTTTTTTTAGCATGGTTTTTTGTCGGTGGTTACGCGGCTCCGGGAGCATAAATGAGAAAAACCACCCTCATTATGCTGCTCGTCGCCATCGTCGCCGTTGCTGGCACGCAATTTGGCTGGTGGTAACACCGCAACGTAAAAAGGCCGCCATCTGGCAGCCTTTTTTAACGCTTATCAAACTTAGCTTTTGATTTTTCTGTAGATAAACAGAACAACCAGCGCGCCGATCACGGCGACAGCAAAACTGCCGAAGTTGAAACCGTCAACTTTGCCAAACCCGAACAGCGTACTGATCCAGCCGCCGACGACCGCGCCGACAATACCCAGTATCACGGTAACGATAAAACCACCGCCATCTTTGCCCGGCATGATCCACTTCGCCAGAATACCCGCAATAAGCCCAAAGATAATCCAGGATAAAATTCCCATAACTTTCCTCTCTGTATGGTTTTTGTCATTAAATCAACGACACAAAAAGGATAGCACAGGATCCGGGAAAGGAAATTTGTGATTAGTATCACAGCGAGAGAGTGCGCATTTAGTATCCAAAACCGCACCACACGAAATGTGGGGTTGCAACTTAAGATGAGAAAGATTATCTTTCTCAACATTGAATAGTTGAGTTAAACGCTCAGGTATTCAGTACGACATTGCTCACATTGCTTCCAGTATTTTTGCCCACGCTTTAGTGGGCATTTTTTTGCCCGCTTACACGGCGATAAAGGCATAGCGGTTGCGTCCTGCGCGCTTTGCCTGATAGAGCGCCTGGTCAGCCGCAATAATAATGTTCTGCTGGCTGCCTGCAATGTCAACGGCACGTGCGGTTGACACCCCGACGCTGACCGTTACCCGTCCAAAGGGGCTAAAGGCATGCTCAATATGCAGTGAAAATACATTGCGGATGATCGTTTGGGCCAGGCGGATGGCTTCCTGAATATCGGCGTCTGGCAGGATCAGCGCAAACTCTTCGCCGCCATAACGCGCCACAAGCTGGTTGTTGCGGGTGAGGCTCTCTCTGAGGCTATTCCCCAGTAGGGTAAGGCATCGGTCTCCTTCTGGGTGACCGTAGTTATCATTGTATTTTTTGAAATAATCGACATCGACAATGAGGATAGAAATTGGCGTGTCGTTATCCGCACACGTGGCGATTTCAGACAGAATTTTTTCATCAAACGTGCGGCGGTTGAAAAGCCCCGTCAGCGCATCTTCAGAGGCTATTATCTTGAGCTCTTTGTTATCTCTGGTTTTTCTGGACAGATCCGAATAGAGGAAATAAGACGCGACGATAAGCGCCACGGTAAAAATAAGAATGAGTACGGCGAGCTGAATGGCCTGCTTACGCCAGGCTGCAAGTGCTTCTTCTTTACTCACTGCAACGGTGGTGACCAATCCGTAACGTTTGTTTTTCTCAAAAGCGAAAATGCGTTCGACTTTATCAAACCGCGAAACCGAGCTGGCAATCCCTGAATTTTGTACCTTCAGGTATTCTCTGAACAGGGGTGAGTCTGTCTCTTATACACATCGCGCCAATGTAGTTATTTTTAAACGGATAGCGAACCAGCAACACGCCGGTTTGTGTCGTGAGGCCAATGACACCAGCATGGCCAATATTAATCTGCCCGTAGAGTGCCAGAAAATTTTCGATTCCAAGCGTCACCACGACAACGCCGTTAAAGTCTCCGGTCTGCGTTTCAAGCCGTCGACTGATCGTAATCACCCATTTACCATTCGTCCTGCTCACCACTGGCTGGCCAATAAAAATCTGCTGACTTTTATTTTCCTTGTGATAGATAAAAAACGATCTGTCAGCCCCTTTTCGCGGCCCGGAAAAACGTCCGTACAATGCCGTAAAGATGTCACCATTGACATCGTAAATAACCACATTATTAATCTGGCTAAGAAGATTATCCTGGTTTTCTATTATCCGCTGAATATTGGTCGCCTGTTCCGGGGTCATACCATAAATGTCGATCATGTCTGAAATGGTGGTGATCAGCATTTCGCTTTGACGCATGATCCCCTCAGTATAAACATCCAGGGTATGGCTCAGGTTAGCAACGCCGGTATTAATTTGCTGAATTGACTGCTGTCTGGACGTGGTAATTTGGACCGCAAGCGACAACGAGATGATCAACGAGACAATGATGACAGTAATGGTTGTTGTGTAAAAAGTATTTTTCACATGCACGAGCTTTTCCACCTTATCACGCCTGACATCCCTGGCTGACAACTCGTGTCACTGTAACAAAGGTCAGGATAAGAGGAAAATAAATTGCACTTAAGCGCACAATAAGAAGCAGTTATTATTTTGCTTCACTAAAATTTGCGTCAGGGTTATTACGGAGATCCCCTGGCGCCTGCCGTTCTCCCCCGTGAGTACCATGCTTGTACCCTGCCCCGGCTGTGTTAAGATTCACCCCATCAGGGAGCTGACAGGATAACCGGAAAATGAAAAAAATCATTGCCGTTGCTATCGTATCAACGATTCTGGTCATTCTGTCTCTGTATGCGGTGAATGCGGTTATCATCAGCCAGCAGAAGGATAAACAGCGTGAGATCGCCCAGACGCTTTTGCACTATTCCGAAGGATTATCCGAAAGCATCGCGCTGGCCCTTAAAGAGGTAACAACCCGAGGCTGCGATCAAACCAGCCTTGATCGCTACAGAAAGCTAAAACTCGACAGCCCCTATTTTTCCGATATCGGTTTTGTTGAAAATGGGCAAGTCGTCTGTACTGCCTTTTGGGGTAAGCTCGCCACTCCAGTCCCTCTACCGACAGAACTCCATAAAACACCAAGAGGCTTTCTGTTAGCGCAGTTTTCGAGAAAAGATTTTTTCACTGGCAACGCGGCAATCTATAATAATGTAATTATTTTCACCTCGCGTTATGCCTACGATAAATTCACGCCGGTTACGGCAAACTATGCGCTGAGTACCACGACGAAAGATTTCGACCGAACTTTTTTCTCGGTTAAGCCAGATGTCATAAAACACCACTGGCCAGATTCAGCGCTTTTTACCCTGACCCTGACGCAGTGCAGCACGCGATGGGACATATGTGTTACGGTGAAGCATTACGACGCGGGCCTGGCTTCGCTCCCCGTTGTGGTGTTTATTCTTCTGACGACTATTTTGTGTTTTATCTGGACCGCAATCTCGTTGTTTTTCATGCGTATTTACGAAGATCGCTTCTCACTGGAGCGAACGCTGGTTAAGGCGGTAAAAAACAATTCAATCAGCGTTAACTACCAGCCGATTATACGTATCCAGGATAAAAGCATTGTCGGGGTAGAAGTGCTGTCGAGATGGCGCGATTATCATCGCACCGATGTTTCTCCGGAACTGTTTATTCCTTTAATTAAGAAAATTGGGCTGTACCGACAGTATTATATTAATATTATTGAAAAATCGCTGTCTGAGATCGCACCGCTTGCCATTAAACATCAGCTGATGATTTCGCTGAACGTTGGGCGAACAGAGATTGAAGATGGGCAGTTTATCCAGACGTTACGTCGTGAATGTGCATTTAATCACATCCCCCTGTCTTTGATAAAAGTGGAACTTTCAGAAAAAGCGGTATCCAGTGCAGATATTCTGGAAGGGTTTTGTCTGGAGCTGAAAAAACTTGGGGTGAGAATATCGATAGACGATTTCGGCGTGAAAAACTCAAACCTGGACCGACTCTCTCTGCTGGAATATGACGAAATCAAAATCGATAAGTCGCTGGTGGACGGTATCAATGAACATTATAAGCAGAATATTTTTGCTATTTTTTGTGATGCGCTTGCCAGGCTCAACAAAACGCTCGTTTTCGAAGGGGTGGAAAGTGAAACCCAGTATCGTTTTATTGCGGACAGGTATCCTGACGCTCTGATCCAGGGGTGGTACTTCTCAAAATCACTGACACGCAGTGAACTGGCGAAGAAACTTACGATGAGAATGCCCTTGCGGGCTACTCGTTCCCCCACTGATTAAGGAAATTCGCAATATCATCGATGCGTGCCGAGCGGATCCCCGCCTCACTGGCCATTTCCTGCTGGGCTTCCTCGCTGATTTCCTCGTTGTTCGTTAACCGCGTCAGCAGCAGTTGGAAATAGTACGCCAGCGCGTCATGCTCTGACTCACTGACTGGCTCAGCGGTTTCCGTCGAATACTCATCGACGATGTCATAATATTTATGCGGAATATCGTTGTTCATAAACAGTCTCTCGTCTGTCATTTAGCGGGTGATGCACCGAGTATAGCGGACGCATTACGTTGACCAAAGTATTAGATAAGCAGCGCAAGTAAGGCAGCGAGAGCCGGCATAGCCTGAACATAGAGGATTTTTCGACTGGCAGTCGCTGCGCCAAAAATTCCGGCAAGTAGCACGCAACTCAGGAAAAAGACGGTCACAGGGACACCGCGCTCTCCGAGCCAGAGTCCCCAGAGCAGACCCGCCGCCAGAAAACCGTTATACAGCCCCTGATTCGCAGCCAGTACGCGCGTTTCACGCGCAAAATCGGGCGTGAGATTGAAAGCCTTGTGCCCGGTTTTGGTGTTCCACAGGAACATCTCCAGCACCAGAATATAGAGATGGATTAACGCAACAATAACGATAAGTACAGTGGCTAACATGAGGCTGTCTCACACAGTCAGTGGCAAAATAAATGCCGTCCCATCGGACGGCATTTTAGTATTAACGAACCAGATGCAGGAAGTGCAGATGTTTTTCGTACTGGTCCAGTATGTCATTGATAAGCTGTTCCTGATTCCAGCCCATCACATCATAGTTCTGACCGCCCTCTTTCAGATACACTTCAGCGCGATAATAGCGGTGTTGCTCTGCCTGTTGCTCGTCATTATCCATAGCGGCAAGAGCAAAAGTTGGCGAATTATAGCCACGTAGCCTCACTTCATAAATAAAGTTCAGCTCATTGCCTAAATCAACTTCAAGCCGGAGACGATCGTCAGCCGCATCATTGATATGACTCAACGTCCCCTGCTTGTTCAGTTCTTCCTGAACCAACGTCATGGCAGGCTGGATAACGTCGTCCATAAACCGTTTCACCAGAGAACGTTTCGGCAGATAGGCAATATTGCGCAACCTTCTCTGCCACGGAATAGGGTTACGTGCGGCGGTCGGCGCAATCGTCGCCATGCTCAGACTTTCACGTTTGGTCAAATCCCGACGCAGGGCTTTTAACAGTCCGTATATTGAGATCAATAAGATCACTGAGAAGGGTAATGCACTCGCAATTGTCACGGTTTGCAGCGCACTCAGTCCACCCGCAATCAGCAGTGCGATAGCCACAATCCCCATGAGCGAGGCCCAGAAAATTCGCTGCCAGACAGGCGTGTGAGCGACCCCACCCGATGCCAGCGTATCGACAACCATTGCCCCGGAGTCAGCTGATGTAACAAAGAAAACAATGACCATCGCCATTGCAATAAATGACAACACTGAAGAAAACGGGAAATGCTCCAGGAAATTAAACAGGGCGAGCGCGACATCCTGCTGGACGGTATTTGCCAGGTCTGTTGCCCCCTGGTTCATGATGAGATAAATGGCGCTGTTACCAAACACTGTCATCCACATGAGGGTAAAACCTGCGGGAACAAACAGCACGCCTGTGACAAACTCACGAATTGTCCTGCCACGGGATACGCGTGCGATGAACATACCGACAAACGGCGACCAGGAAAGCCACCATCCCCAATACAATAACGTCCAGCCACCAAGCCAGTTGCTTGATTTCGGTTCATAGGCGTAAAGGTTAAACGTTTTACTCACTAATTCCGAAAGATAACCGCCAGTATTTTCCACGAATGATTTCAGTAAAAGCACTGTTGGTCCAAGACATAAAACGAGCGCCAGGAGCAAAACCGCCAGGCCCAGGTTAAGCTCAGACAGGATACGTATTCCTTTGTCCAGACCGGATACCACTGAAATCGTCGCTAACCCCGTGATTACCACAATCAGAATGACCTGCACCGTTTCATTGATGGGCACCCCAAAAAGATGGTTCAGACCGGCATTAACCTGCAAAACACCGTAACCCAGCGATGTGGCAACGCCAAAGACCGTCCCTATCACCGCAAAAATATCGACTGCATGGCCGACAGGACCGTAGATGCGATCGCCGATGATGGGATAGAGTGCGGAACGCAGCGTTAATGGCAAACCGTGACGGTAGCTGAAGAATGCCAGAATCAGCGCCACTATGGCATAGATGGCCCATGCATGCAGTCCCCAGTGGAAGAACGTCAGGCGCATGGCTTCTTTCGCTGCGGCTACGGTTTCAGGGGTGCCGACGGGTGGCGAAAGGTAATGCATTACCGGTTCGGCAACGCCAAAGAACATCAGGCCGATCCCCATCCCTGCCGAAAACAGCATCGCAAACCAGGAATGGTAGCTGAAATCAGGCTGGGCATGATCCGGCCCCAGTTTGATATCACCGTAACGCGAAAGACCGAGGAAAGTAACACTCAGTAAAATCAGGGCGACAGCAAGAATGTAGAACCAGCTGGCATTGGTGAATATCTGTTGCTGCAGGAGTTTGAATTTTTTGTCGGCCAGATCCGGGAATACTGCGGCAAAGGCGACAAGAAGGAAAATTAACAAAGCAGATGTGAAGAATACCGCTTTGTTAATCTGGCTTGTAGACTTCTTTGGGATAGTATCATTTTCACTCATAATCAATTCATTCCATTATCGTAGACCGCCCCGGTTGAGAGGCGTTACCTCTCATAGGGTAGCAAAATTCAACACCCCAGGGGGACAATAATCTGAATGAATGTCAGGGTGGTATAAACTGTCCGGTGACGATCGCCGCGTTATCAATAAAGCCTGCGGGGTGGACATCGGGATTTACCGATTTGCAACGTGCCGGCAGCATGCACCAGATCCGCTAATGTACGAACCTGCATTTTATCCATCACCCTGCGTCGATGTACCTTCACCGTAATTTCTGTTATGCCCAGTTCCGATGCGATTTGTTTATTTTGCAAGCCATTAATTGCCAGTTCAAAAATCTGTTTCTCACGTCGCGTCAACGCCTGGTAATTTTTACACAGTTCAAATAACCGTTGCTGTTCCAGAAAATGGTTTGTCGCGTCGATCAATACCTCATTCACCACGCGCAAAAGTTGTTCAGGTTCGACCGGTTTGGTCAAAAAATCCCGGGTGCCTGCTTTCATTGCCCGAACGCAGGAAGGGATGGAGCCGCTCTTCGTCAGAATGAGTACCGGTATAGCGCATCCACGCGCTTTGAGTGCATCCATCACGTCAAAGCCATTCATACGCGGAAGGTTTAATTCAAGTATTAAGCATGAAGGATGATCAACGATGGGAGAGGATAAAAATTCTTCGGCATTACTGAAGTCAAACGTCTGATAGCCCGGGGCTGTTAAGAACTGAACAACAAACGACCGATATGCATCATCATCATCGATAACATAAATAACCTCTTCCATATCAATTTCTCCTGATTAAATCTTTCAGGGACATAATACGAACAGTTGCGTCCATTCCCAAAGTATTTATGACTGCTAACGTCATGCCGGATATCTTTTCCACATCGACATCAGGTAAAACCAAACACGCCAACCATTCGTCAACCGTCAGGCTTATTGACTGCGAGTAGCATCAGGACAATCCGAAAAAATTGAACTTTCACAGCGTTCGCTTTCGAGTGGGAATCTGTCAGCGCCACACTTTTATATTCAGAGGACGACATGATATTGACAGATGGTCAGCCAATCATCAGCTCAGTCACGCCCTTGATAAGTCAACAGTAGCCGCTCATTCGCAGCCAGAATTTGAAGGGGTCGTTGTCAAAAGCCGCTTTCTGAAACTTCCGGGGGACATCCCCATCATGGTGCTAAAAGCGCGCCGGAAAGCAGTTTCATCGCTATATCCGCAAATATTTGCGATCTGTGAAATAGTCTTTCCTGGGCTTTCAAGAAGCACAGATGCAGTTTCAATACGAACCCGCGTAATGAAGTCTTTCGGACTTTCCTGGATGAGCGTTTTCATTTTACGGTTCAGCGTGCGGGTCGTCATATTCAGAGCTGCAGCAAGTTGCTTTACCGTCATTGCAGGGTTCTGATAACGAAGCAGACTCTCTGCTTTAGTCAGTAGAGGATGTCTTGAGTTGAGAAAACCTGCGGGCGCATAGATTTGCTGTGACAAAGGCTGGCTGTCAGCAACGGCCATGTCAGCTGTCAATTTTGCCAGCTCATTACCAGCATGTTTGCGTACGAGGTATATAACCAGATCGACCCATGAAAGCGGGCCGCCCGCGGTTATTACATTGTCCTGTTCGGCCAGGGTTTTTCCCCATATGGGTTTTGCAAGTGGATAGCGTTCAGCGAAAGTTGGATATAACCACCACGTAGTGGTGCAGATCCGTCCGTTGAGTAAACCCGCCTCTCCCAGTACAAAACCGCCCGCACATGCTGAGGCAATACAGCTTCCCTCTGAATACTTAACTTTCAACCACTCGGCCGCATTCGATACAGCTGCTTTGTCAGCCGGAAATCTTTGCTCATCCAACTGCATACCGCTGGCAATGATCAGCTCGAAGTTGTCAGGTTCATTAAATGAGCCATCACTTTCGATGATTCGTCCCTGAACGTCCCTGACGGGCTGCCCATCCGCGGTAATCGTCCTGACGTCAAAAAATGGATCAGCCCTGGATAGTTCAGGGCTCACTGTAGGGTTTAGCCTGATCACCTGATTCGCCAGCCAAAACATATCAGCCAGCCCTGCCAGCGCCGAACGCATGTTGCCCGGAAGCGCAAGTAACGCAACTCGCATTTTAACCCCAGTGCCGAAGAATGTCTTATTTCGCATGTTACCTGTCATTAATGACACTTCATACCCCCTGTCAGCATGATTACACTGCCTGAAACTGAGAAATACGGGAAATACAGTTATGCGTAAGCAAAATTTAATGTCGGTCGCGCTGCGAAAAGGAGTATTTGCTTTGTGTCTTTTATTTATGAGCAACCCGCCGCTTATGGCACAGGATTCGGGTGTAAAAAATATCGTGCTGGTTCACGGTGCCTTTGCTGACGGATCGCTCTCCTGCAGGACCGGGGCTACCACGTTACTGCTGTTCAGAATCCCCTGACATCCTTACGAGAGGATGTGGCTGCAACAGAGCGTGTACTTGAGCGTCAAAATGGTAACGTACTGCTCGTTGGCCATTCATGGGCAGGGGCGGTGATCACCCAGGCTGGTAATGCGAATAACGTAAAGGGGCTCGTCTATTTGTCCGCCGTTGTTCCGGACAGCAATCAGTCTGTTTCTGACGCACTTACGCACTTACGCACTTCAATGCCCCCATGAAAGGTATGGAAGCCGATAAAAACGGCCTCATCTGGCTTGATAAGCCACAGTTGTTTCATCAGGTTATGGCTAATGAGCTAAGCATGAAACAGAGCCTTCTGATTTCTGCGGTGCAACAGCCTATCGCCGCTGCCGCTTTTAACGAAAAAGTGAACGCGGCAGCCTGGAGAGAGAAACCCTCCTGGTATCTCATCACAGAAAACGATAACGCGCTGAACCCGTTAGTACAGGCAAATTTTGCCCGTGAAGCAGGCGCACATATCACACGAATTCACTCAGATCATCTATCCATGATTTCTCATCCCAAAGAGGTTGCAGCACTGATTGTAAATGCTGCGCAGAGTATTCACTGACCCTTACACAACAGGACGATATGCAATGAAAATTCTCCATCTTGATTCAAGTATCAATTATGAATTTTCAGTAACCCGACAGTTGTCGGCTGAAACAGTGAAACAACTGATGGCAACCAGTCAGGGGAATCAACTGACTTACCGGGATCTTGTAAAAGACGAAATCAGCCATCTCACCGGGGAAATCGCTGCAGAATTCAGGCCTGTTACCGGACGACCCGCAACTACAACGCGTCTGGACTCTGAGCGAGAATTATCAAATGCTCTGGTCTCTGAGTTTCTTGAAAGCGACGTAATTGTTATCGGAGCGCCAATGTACAACTTTTCTGTTCCCAGCCAATTAAAAGCCTGGATGGACAGAATCGCGCAGCCAGGGCAAACCTTCAGCTACACCCCAACAGGCCCTGTTGGTCTTGCGGGGGAAAAAAGAGTCATCATAGCCTCAGCCAGGGGGGGTTTTTATGCCGGTACGGCATTTGAAGAAATGGACTTTCAGGAGCAATTTCTGCGTAAGTTTCTGGGCTTCCTGGGCATTTCAAATGTTGTGTTTGTCCGGGCTGAAGGCGCATCTAAAGGGGAGGAAGTAAAGCTCAGAGAACTATCCCGTGCTTTCTCTTTAATACCACAAGCCATTAATACCGTTTCTGCCGCTAAGGAATAAACCATGTTGCACGCCGTCACGCTGACTTACCTGACACAACCTGATGCGATTTCTGATCATCTTGACGCACATAAACAATGGCTGCTGAGGGGGTTTGATGAAGGAGTGATTCTTTTTGCCGGCCCGCTCAGCAATGGTGCTGGCGGCTTCATTCTCTTTCAGGGGGATAACATCAGCAATATTCATAACTTTCTTCAGGATGACCCCTTTATAATTCATAACATTGCAGATGCCGAAGTAATGAGTATTGAGCCGGCGTTATGCGCGCTGGGATTCCCAAAAAAATGGGCGGAGAACGCTCGTTTCATCTGACCATTACTCACTGTAAAGCGTCCTGAAACCTATGAAATGAGTCTGTTTCATGTATTTCGAGGACGCTTTTATTTGTCATTAAACAGCGCGCCATTAAGAATAAATCTTAGAAGCATTTTTTATTTAGCTCAGTTTTGAGGCTGCCTTTTTTTAGCTTCCATCTGATTTTTTCATTCCAAATAACCTCCGAAAATACACATAAATAATTTTAAACATCTCGATGTGGACTGATAATATAAATCCCTGCATAAACAAATAGTTAATAACTGTCAGAGAAAAAACTTCAGTAATGATAACCGCTGATGCAGCACCAATCAATCCGAACCTGATAG
>OKVI01001131.1_pt1 | contig 11566 bp, 8 predicted proteins | sample 1607001 | NCBI WGS metagenome assembly OKVI01 (sample SAMN03281018, study PRJEB24777) | human gut metagenome | isolation source: fecal sample PR128 from 1 month old male Malay infant, vaginal delivered...
TTCCTATACTACGATTGAGTTTGCATTTGGTAAGGCTGAAACGATACAAGAGGTCGAAGAACGTTTTAGTATTTATATGGAAGCAATCCAGAAGAAGTTAGCTGAATCAAATCATGCTATTGTTGGCTGTGGTATTCATCCCAACTGGGATAAAAATGATAAATGTCCAGTGGCTTCCCCACGCTATCAGATGTTGATGGATTATTTGAATTTGAGTTGCAATGTGACTAAATCAGACTTGCATCATTTCCCTGAATATGGTGCTTTTATCTGTGGGAGTCAGCTACAGCTGGATGTTTCAAAATCTAACTACTTACGGGTGATTAATGCTTTTACCCAAATTGAAGCAGTTAAGGCTTATTTATTTGCCAATTCTGAGTTTTCAGGTGAGGATTGGGATACGAAAATTTCAAGGGATATTTTCTGGGAAGAATCGATGCATGGTATCTATCCAGAAAATGTCGGGGTCAATGCTAGACTCTTTAAAGATGAGGATGATTTTTTTGATTATCTAGATCATTCTGCAATTTTTACTGCGGAACGTGATGGGCAAACCTATTATTTTTATCCGATTCAGGCAAGTGAGTACCTGACTACACCTGAAATCCAAGCATTTGATCTAAATGGGGATGAGGTTCTTATTTACCCTCAAGAGAAAGACTTTGAAACCCATCGTAGTTATCAGTACCAGGATTTAACGACTCGGGGTACAGTTGAGTTTCGTAGTGTGTGTACTCAACCTCTAGATAGAACCTTCGCTTCAGCAGCTTTTCACTTAGGATTGTTGGTTAATTTAGATAAGTTAGAAGCTTACTTAGAAACAGCACCTTTCTTTAAAGAATTTGGGAGAGATTATAAGTTTTTAAGGAGACAATTTTCTAAGAAGAAGCTTACAGATGAGGAAGAAACCGCGATAATAGAGTTTTCAAAAGACTTACTCCAGCTAGCTGAGGAAGGACTGGATATGAGAAATAAGCAAGAAATGACCTACTTACAGCCTTTGAAAGAAGAATTGAGCCTATAATTTCTCTTGTAAAAGGAGAATTTTCTGAAAAATCATGATATAATGGAAAAGACTATAGATAAAGGATAGAGAGTAATGACATTAGTTTATCAATCAACGCGTGATGCCAACAATACAGTAACTGCCAGCCAAGCAATTTTGCAAGGTTTGGCGACGGACGGCGGTTTATTTACACCGCTTACTTATCCAAAGGTAGATTTGGACTTTGACAAATTGAAAGATGCTTCTTATCAGGAAGTTGCTAAGCTTGTTTTGTCAGCATTTTTAGATGACTTTACAGCTGAAGAGTTGGACTACTGTATCAACAATGCCTACGATAGCAAGTTTGATACTCCAGCTATCGCACCATTAGTGAAATTAGACGGGCAATACAATCTGGAGCTTTTCCATGGTTCAACAATTGCCTTTAAGGATATGGCCTTGTCTATTTTGCCATACTTTATGACAACAGCTGCTAAGAAGCATGGCTTGGAGAACAAGATTGTCATCTTAACAGCGACATCTGGTGATACTGGGAAAGCTGCTATGGCAGGGTTTGCGGATGTTCCTGGTACTGAGATTATTGTCTTTTATCCAAAGGATGGTGTCAGCAAGGTACAAGAGTTGCAAATGACCACTCAGACTGGTGACAATACTCATGTTATCGCTATAGATGGTAACTTTGACGATGCGCAAACAAATGTGAAGCATATGTTTAACGATGTGGCTCTTCGTGAAAGATTAGCGGCCAACAAGTTGCAATTTTCATCTGCAAACTCTATGAATATCGGTCGTTTGGTGCCACAGATTGTTTATTATGTTTATGCCTATGCTCAGTTGGTTAAGTCTGGTGAGATTGTGGCTGGTGATAAGGTCAACTTCACAGTACCAACAGGAAACTTTGGAAATATCTTGGCTGCCTTTTATGCTAAACAAATCGGTCTTCCAGTTGGTAAATTGCTCTGTGCTTCAAATGACAACAATGTCTTGACAGACTTCTTCAAGACACGTGTTTACGACAAGAAGCGTGAGTTTAAGGTAACAACTAGTCCATCTATGGATATTTTGGTATCTTCAAACTTGGAGCGCTTGATTTTCCATCTTTTGGGTAATGATGCGGTTAAGACAGCTGAACTCATGAATGCCTTGAACACGCAAGGACAATATGAGTTGACAGATTTTGATGCAGAGATTCTTGATCTCTTTGCGGCTGAATATGCGACTGAGGAAGAAACGGCAGCAGAAATCAAACGTGTTTATGAGTCAGATTCTTATATCGAGGATCCACATACGGCGGTTGCCTCAGCAGTTTATAAAAAATACCAAGCTGCTACTGGGGATGCGACTAAGACAGTGATTGCTTCAACAGCTAGTCCATACAAGTTCCCAGTGGTTGCAGTAGAAGCTGTAACTGGAAAATCAGGGCTTGGCGACTTTGAAGCCTTGGCTCAATTACATGATATTTCAGGAGTGGCAGTGCCGCCAGCAGTTGATGGGCTTGAAACAGCTCCTGTTCGTCACAAGACAACAGTGGCAGCTACTGACATGCAAGCAGCGGTTGAGGCTTATCTAGGACTTTAAGACAGAGGGAGTAAACTCGGTTGGGAAACCAACTGAGTTTCTTTTCATCAGGAGGAAGGATTGTTTAAGAAAAATAAAGATATTCTTAATATTGCATTGCCAGCTATGGGTGAAAACTTTTTGCAGATGCTCATGGGGATGGTGGATAGTTACTTGGTAGCCCACTTGGGCTTGATAGCTATTTCGGGTGTATCAGTAGCTGGCAATATTATCACGATTTATCAGGCGATTTTCATTGCTCTGGGAGCAGCTATTTCTAGTGTTATTTCAAAAAGTTTGGGGCAGAAGGATCAATCTATGCTAGCCTATCATGTGACTGAGGCCTTGAAGATTACCTTACTATTAAGTTTCCTTTTAGGATTTTTGTCCATCTTCGCTGGGAAAGAGATGTTAGGACTTTTGGGGACGGAGAGAGATGTAGCTGAGAGTGGTGGACTCTACCTATCTTTGGTAGGAGGATCGATTGTTCTCTTAGGTTTAATGACTAGTCTGGGAGCCTTGATTCGTGCAACGCATAATCCACGTTTGCCCCTCTATGTTAGTTTGTTATCCAATGCCTTGAATATTCTTTTTTCAAGTCTAGCTATTTTTGTTCTTGATATGGGGATAGCGGGTGTTGCTTGGGGGACAATTCTGTCTCGTTTGGTAGGTCTTGTGATTTTATGGTCGCAATTAAAGTTGCCTTTTGAGAAACCGACTTTTGGTTTAGATAAGGAACTATTGACCTTAGCTTTGCCAGCAGCTGGAGAACGGCTCATGATGCGGGCTGGAGATGTCGTGATCATTGCTTTGGTTGTTTCTTTTGGAACGGAGGTGGTGGCTGGAAATGCAGTCGGAGAAGTCTTGACTCAGTTTAACTACATGCCTGCCTTTGGCGTCGCTACGGCAACGGTCATGCTGGTGGCCCGAGCAGTTGGGGAAGATAATTGGGAAAAAGTAGCTAATTTGAGCAAGCAAACCTTTTGGCTTTCTCTGGTCCTCATGTTACCCTTGACCTTCAGTATCTATGCTTTGGGTATACCACTAACTCATCTCTATACGAATAATTCTCTAGCGGTGGAGGCTAGTGTTCTAGTGACACTTTTTTCACTACTTGGTACTCCTATGACGATAGGAACAGTCATCTATACAGCAGTCTGGCAGGGTTTGGGCAATGCTCGGCTTCCCTTTTATGCGACAAGTATAGGAATGTGGTGTATCCGCATTGGAACAGGATATCTGATGGGGATTGTACTTGGTTGGGGCTTGCCCGGTATTTGGGCAGGGACTCTCTTGGATAATGGTTTTCGCTGGTTATTTCTACGCTATCGTTACCAGCGCTATATGAGCTTGAAAGGATAGGAAATGCAAAAAACAGCTTTTATTTGGGATTTAGACGGGACTTTATTGGATTCTTACGAAGCGATTTTGTCAGGGATTGAGGAGACTTTTGGTCAGTTTGTTATTCCTTATGATAAAGGGAAGGTGAGGGAGTTTATCCTCAAGTTTTCTGTGCAGGATTTGCTTGTGCAGGTGGCGGAAGAGAGAAAACTGGATGCGGAAGTGCTAAATCAGGTGCGTGCCCAGAGTTTGGCTGAGAAGAATGCTCAGGTAGTTTTGATGCCAGGTGCGCGTCAAGTGTTGTCTTGGGCAGATCAAGTAGGGATTCAACAGTTTGTTTACACTCATAAGGGAGATAATGCTTTTGCCATTCTCAGAGACTTGGGGTTGGAATCCTATTTCACAGAGATTTTAACCAGTCAGAGTGGCTTTGCGCGGAAGCCAAGTTCAGAAGCGGCTACCTATCTGTTAGACAAGTATCAGTTGGATCCTGAGAAAACCTATTATATAGGGGATCGGACTCTGGATGTGGAATTTGCCCAGAATAGTGGGATTCAAAGTATCAACTTTCTAGAGTCGACTTATGAAGGAAATCACAGGATTCAAGCGTTAGCAGATATTTCCCGTTTTTTTAAGGCTGAGCGATAAAAAGATTGTGTCAGAGACCTAACAAACTGTTTCAAGTAACCGAGTTTGTTACAAGGAATAGACAGTTTTGTTAAATAGGGCCGAGAGGGCTTTTTTTCTGCATTTTTTGTGTTATGATAGACAGGTACTCATTTGAAAGGAATTTGAAAGAATGAAGAAAAGAATATTATTAGCCTCAACGGTAGCCTTGTCATTTGCCCCAGTATTGGCAACTCAAGCAGAAGAAGTTCTTTGGACTGCACGTAGTGTTGAGCAAATCCAAAATGATTTGACTAAAATGGATAACAAAACAAGTTATACCGTTCAGTATGGTGATACCTTGAGCACCATTGCAGAAGCCTTGGGTGTAGATGTCACAGTTCTTGCGAATTTGAATAAAATCACTAATATGGACTTGATTTTCCCAGAAACTGTTTTGACAACGACCGTCAATGAAGCAGAAGAAGTAACAGAAGTTGAAATCCAAACACCTCAAACGGCTTCTAGTGAAGAGGTGACAACTGCGACAGCAGATTTGACAACCAATCAAGTGACCGTAGATGATCAAACTGTTCAAGTTGCAGATCTTTCTCAACCAATTGCAGAAGCTCCAAAAGCAGTAGAAACTACAAGTACAAAAGAAGTAGCAACAAGTTCAGAAGTTACAGAGACAGTGACTGCTTCAGAAGAAGTCGCGCCTTCTACAGGAACTTCTGTTTCAGAGGAGCAAACATCCGAAATAAGCAATGCAGAAGCAGCTCCTCAGGCAACGACTCCAGCTGAGAAGCAGGAAGCACAAGCAAGTCCTCAAGCTGAATCAGCAGTGGAAGTAACTACAATGCAAGTAGAAGAAAAGGTAACCGAAACAACTGCAACAAGTTCAGAAGAAGCAAAAGAAGCTACAGCAGCAGTTTCTACTTATCAACCAGAAGAGGCGAAAACAGTTTCAACAACTTACGCAGCTCCAGCTGCGCCCGATTATGCTGGACTGGCAGTAGCGAAATCTGAAAATGCTGGCCTTCAACCACAAACAGCTGCCTTTAAAGAAGAAATCGCCAACTTGTTTGGCATCACATCCTTTAGTGGTTACCGTCCAGGAGACAGTGGAGATCACGGAAAAGGTTTGGCTATCGACTTTATGGTACCAGAAAGCTCAGAACTAGGGGATAAGATTGCGGAATACGCTATTCAAAACATGGTCAGCCGTGGAATTAGTTACATTATTTGGAAACAACGTTTCTATGCTTCATTCGATAGCAAATATGGGCCAGCTAATACTTGGAACCCAATGCCAGACCGTGGTAGCGTGACAGAAAATCACTATGATCACGTTCATGTTTCAATGAATGGATAAACCAGACTCTGTCATATAATTTTTACGAATGAGATCTAGCTTTCATGATAGGAAGCGAGTCTCGTTCGTTTTTTCTTTGTCAATTTGAATGGAAAATTACAATCTTACAATGCCTTAAGCAATATTCTTGCAATCTATTTTACTTTGTATTATAATTGATTAGTCAATTATTGATAAATCAATAAAAAGGAGGAAGAAATGATAGAGATTCAAGATCTGCTTTATCAACTCCGCTTGTCTGAGCAAGCGAGTACGCAATTGTTTGAAAAAAGACTTGGGATTAGTTTGACACGGTATCAGATTTTATTATTTTTGCTGAAGCATTCCCCTTGTAATCAAATAGCGGTTCAGGAGCGTTTGAAGATTGATCAGGCTGCTTTGACCCGACATTTCAAAATTCTGGAAAAGGAAGGTTTGGTGGAGCGTCATCGTAATCCTGAAAATCAGCGGGAAGTGTTGGTAGAGGCTACGAAGTATGCGAAGGAGCAGTTAGTGATGAATCCACCTCTGCAGCATATCAAGGTTAAGGAAGCGATGGAAAATATCTTAACAGAGTCTGAAAGAACAGAACTCAGCCGTTTATTAAATAAATTGGTTTTGGGTATTGAAAATATAGAAATTTAAGGAGAAATAGATGTCAATTATGACAACCATTTCAGCAACGATTGTTGCTTTGGAGCATTTTTACATTTTTTATTTGGAAAGTATTGCAACGCAATCAGAAGCGACTAGTCGTGTCTTTAACATGGACAAGGAAGAATTGGCTCGTCCGTCAGTAAGGTCATTGTTTAAAAATCAAGGGATTTATAATGCTCTGCTAGGAGTCTTTCTCCTGTATGGGATTTATTTCTCACATAATTTAGAAATTGTGACTATTTTTGTCTCATTTGTGATTGGGGCTGCGGCTTATGGCTCTCTAACAGCAGATAAGAAAATTATTATGAAGAAAGGCGGACCAGCTATTTTGGCATTGATTAGTATTTTATTCTTTAAATAAACTCAAAAATCAATCCTAGCCTCGCTAGTCCTTTTCACTCCAGAATAAGGGAAATATGTTATACTTGTTTTTAAGAAAAAAGTCTCATTGAATTTGTTTTGAGGAGTTAGAAATGAAAGTATTAGTGACAGGTTTTGAGCCCTTCGGAGGGGAAAAGGTCAATCCAGCTTTGGAGGCCGTTAAAGGTTTACCAGCTGAAATCCATGGTGCTGAGGTCCGTTGGTTAGAAGTGCCAACAGTCTTTCACAAATCGGCTCAAGTATTGGAAGAAGAGATGAACCGCTATCAACCTGACTTTGTCCTTTGTATCGGCCAAGCAGGTGGAAGAAGTAGTTTGACACCTGAGCGAGTAGCCATTAATCAAGACGATGCACGCATTCCTGATAACGAAGGTAATCAGCCGATTGATCTTCCCATTCGAGCGGATGGTGCTTCGGCCTACTTTAGTAGTCTGCCGATTAAAGCGATGGTCCAAGCTATAAAAAAAGAGAGCTTGCCGGCCTCTGTTTCCAATACGGCAGGGACTTTTGTCTGCAATCATTTGATGTATCAGGCTCTCTATTTGGTAGAAAAGAAATTTCCACATGTTAAGGCAGGTTTTATGCACATTCCTTATATGATGGAACAGGTGGTGAATCGACCGACTACTCCAGCTATGAGTTTAGTGGACATTAGGCGAGGGGTAGAAGCAGCAATCGGGGCTATTATAGAACATGGAGATCAGGATCTCAAGTTGGTAGGCGGAGAAACTCATTGATAGAAAAAAAGCTTGAGGGGTTACCTTCAAGCTTTTGGACGTTTTCGAGCCAGTACTGCTCGGTAGAAAATTATTTTATTGATTTGAATGTAGGGTAGGAGTGAGAAACTAGCAATTCCAAAAGTAATCCAATTTAGGAAGTACCAAGGAAGGAGTTGTAGGTCTAGAATAAAGCGCTGAAATTTGTAGCCTTTCATCAGGAAACGGCTGGTTTTTAGGATTTGTCCTGGTTTGGCTTGCCCTAAGTCTAGGGTGTCACAGAGGAGAAATTCTACCTGCGAATAAGCATAGTATTGTGGAATATAGAGACTATTTCCGACAATCATCAAGAGGATACTTGCTAGAAAGTAAAGACCAAAGGTCATGAGGAAACGCTCGGTTTCAATTGACGTGAGATCCAGATTGGGAAACTCAGGGTGAAGGGAAACGAATTTCTTGGCTAAAAAGCTACTGTAAAAAAGGAAGTAAATTCCAAGTAAACTAGGAATGCTCCATAAGAAGAGATAGAAGCGTTTGAGAAGGAGAGTCAAAAAGGTTTGTGAAAAGTGCTCTTCATTAAAGAGAGTGAGACTATTTTTGATGGATAGTTCTGTATCGGGATTCTTGATGAGTTTCAGCGTTGTATAGACTGAACTGGTTAGAAGAATAGCTCCGATAAAGGAGACTAATAGTGGAAAAAGGTAGGCTTGGAATACATGACCAAGCACGCTTAAAAAGGGTTGCTCTAAAATAGACTCATTGATACGCTCTAAGGGATTGAGGAAGCCAGACAAGATGACTAGCATGCTGGGTAAGAGATAGACGAGAAAGAGGTGGGGATTTTCAGCTTGAAATTGCCTAGCCTGCAGACGAATGGTTTTTAAATCAATTTTTGGGTATTTCATTCTCTCATTATACACCATAGTTCGTGACAGTTCCAGCTTTTTTTGATAAAATCATACAGTATGCCCTTGGGCACAAAGTATGAACTGGGACTGTCTTTCCCAGCTTCGGAGGTAAAAAATGTCAGATTCACCAATCAAATACCGTTTGATTAAGAAAGAAAAACACACAGGAGCTCGTCTGGGAGAAATCATCACTCCCCACGGTACCTTCCCGACACCTATGTTTATGCCAGTTGGGACACAAGCCACTGTCAAAACTCAGTCGCCTGAAGAATTGAAGGAGATGGGTTCGGGAATTATCCTGTCAAACACTTATCATCTCTGGCTTCGTCCAGGAGATGAACTCATCGCACGCGCAGGTGGACTTCATAAGTTCATGAATTGGGATCAGCCAATTTTGACGGATAGTGGTGGTTTTCAGGTTTATTCCTTAGCAGATAGTCGCAATATCACAGAAGAAGGGGTAACTTTTAAAAACCATCTCAATGGTTCTAAGATGTTCTTGTCCCCAGAAAAAGCCATTTCTATTCAGAACAATCTGGGTTCAGACATCATGATGTCCTTTGACGAATGTCCCCAGTTTTATCAACCATACGACTACGTTAAGAAATCAATCGAGCGTACCAGTCGTTGGGCTGAGCGTGGTTTGAAGGCTCATCGTCGTCCACATGACCAAGGTTTGTTTGGAATTGTGCAGGGGGCAGGATTTGAAGACCTGCGTCGCCAATCAGCTCATGACCTTGTCAGCATGGATTTCCCAGGCTATTCTATAGGTGGTTTGGCAGTGGGAGAAACCCACGAAGAGATGAATGAGGTCTTGGACTTTACAACTCAACTGCTGCCTGAAAACAAACCTCGCTATTTGATGGGTGTGGGAGCACCAGATAGCTTGATTGATGGTGTGATTCGTGGGGTGGATATGTTTGACTGTGTCTTGCCGACTCGTATTGCTCGTAACGGAACTTGTATGACCAGTCAGGGGCGTTTGGTTGTCAAGAATGCCCAGTTTGCTGAGGACTTTACGCCACTGGATCCTGAGTGTGATTGTTACACATGTAAGAACTATACACGCGCTTATCTTCGTCACCTGCTCAAGGCTGATGAAACCTTTGGTATCCGTTTGACGAGTTATCACAATCTTTATTTCTTGCTTAACCTGATGAAGCAAGTACGACAAGCCATCATGGATGACAATCTCTTGGAATTCCGTGAGTATTTTGTTGAAAAATATGGCTATAATAAGTCAGGACGCAATTTCTAAAATGGAATTGATATAAGCTAAAAATCCTAAGTTTTCTCTTGGGATTTTTCTTCTTTTTTTGATAGAATAAAGTGTATAATGAAAGGGAGAATAAACTCGTATGCGCATTAAATGGTTTTCCTTGATTAGGATTACAGGTTTACTACTGGTACTCTTGTATCATTTCTTTCAGACTATCTTTCCTGGAGGATTTTTCGGGGTAGATGTCTTTTTCACGTTTTCAGGCTTCCTGATTACGGCTCTACTCATCGAAGAATTTTCTAAAAATCATGAAATTGATTTGGTTGGATTTTTTAGGAGACGCTTTTATCGTATTGTGCCACCTGTGGTTTTGATGGTCTTGGTAACCATGCCCTTTACTTTTCTAGTTCGGCAAGATTATGTGGCTGGAATTGGGGGTCAGATTGCGGGTGTCTTAGGCTTCATGACCAACTTCTATGAACTGCTAACAGGTGGGAGTTATGAATCTCAGTTCATTCCTCATTTGTTTGTTCATAATTGGAGCTTGGCCGTTGAGGTTCACTACTATATTCTTTGGGGATTGGCAGTTTGGTTCTTATCCAAACAGGCTAAATCAAATGGTCAGTTGAAGGGGATGGTTTTTCTCTTATCAGCTGCTGCCTTCTTGATTAGTTTCTTCTCCATGTTTATTGGTAGTTTTCTAGTAACCTCCTATTCCTCTGTTTACTTCTCCAGTTTAACTCATGTCTATCCATTCTTTTTGGGAAGTATCCTAGCAACTATTGTAGGCGTTCGTCATACGACTTCTTTAGTTAAGCAGTTGGATAAAATCTGGGATTTACGCAAGACCCTTTTAGTTTTTGCAGGAGGTTTTGGCTTCTTACTCATTTTGACCTTCTTTGTCAAATTTACCTATCTCTTTGCCTATCTTATGGGCTTCTTGCTTGCCAGTCTTGCAGCCATTGCTATGATTCTGGCGGCGCGTGTTTTACATGAAAAGACACCTCATGTGCAGGAACCAAAGATTATCAGTTTTTTAGCAGATACTAGCTATGCGGTTTATCTTTTCCATTGGCCTTTCTACATTATTTTCTCACAGTTGACATCAAATCTTCTTGCTGTGTTATTAACTTTGATTTTTTCTTATGGATTCGCCAGTCTTTCATTCTATGTATTGGAACCTTGGATTGCAGGAAAGGACACACCTATTATACAAACCCTCCGTCCCCTGCCTCATATTCACACAATCCTTGCAGCAAGTACAGGAATCTTGGCATTTATTGTCTTCTTAGTGACTTTGATGGCACCACAAGTGGGAGCTTTTGAGACAGACTTAACTGTCAATGGCTTGAAGCAAGCTGCAACAAATATTAACCAGACCAAGGTAATGACAGAACGGGCAGAAGCTGATAGTTTAGGAATTGCTGATGGCACTATGTTAATTGGTGACTCGGTGGCTTTAAGGGCAAATACAGCCCTGCAGACAGCCCTTCCTGGAGCACAGATTAACGCGCAGGTCAGCAGAACAACCAAGACTGCCAATGAAATCATGCTCAACAATAGCCAGAATAAATTTTTACCTAAGATGGTGGTCATTGCGACTGGGGTAAATAATCCTGAAAATTACAAGGAAGATTGGGATAGTATCGTAAAAAATCTTCCTAAGGGCCACCATATGGTTTTGGTGACTCCTTATGAGGGGGATAAGACAAAAGAGACCTATGCAATCGTTGAGAAGGCGGCTGCCTATATGAGAGAATTGGCAGAGAAAACTCCTTACATTACGATAGCAGATTGGAATCAAGCTGCTAAGGAACATCC
>OKVI01001133.1_pt1 | contig 11562 bp, 9 predicted proteins | sample 1607001 | NCBI WGS metagenome assembly OKVI01 (sample SAMN03281018, study PRJEB24777) | human gut metagenome | isolation source: fecal sample PR128 from 1 month old male Malay infant, vaginal delivered...
GCGTTGGGACGAAGTCAAGCCGGCGCTGAAGCTGGGTATCGACGCCTGCCTCAAAGCCAATGGCCGCGATCTGACCGAAATGGTCGACGAACTGGAAGCCCGTTACCGGCGCACCGGCAACGAATCGCGCCTGGAATGGAGCCAAGCGCGCGAACTCGTCGCCATGGTCTGGGTGCGAATCTGGGAGCAACGCCGGAATCGGACCATCGCGTCGCTAGCGCCTATTCCCGTAGGAAGCATGACCCTGGGCCTGCGCGCCCGTTGAACTCGCGCCTGCGCGGGATCGGGCCTGAGCTTCGATTCCGCCGGTGCTCGTCGAATCCACCTAAACTGTTCTGGAGACTCTCATGCTGCATTACGCCGTGGTATTTCTGGTAATCGCGCTTATCGCCGGCGTGCTCGGTTTTAGCGGAATCGCAGGAGCCGCCAGCCAGATCGCCTGGATCTTGTTCGTGGTGTTCCTGATCCTGGCGGTGATTTCGTTCTTCCGCGGGCGCGGGCGGGTCCGCTAAGCGAAAGCAGGACTGCCTCGCTGCGGCGCCGACAACCGGCGTCGCAGCGCATGCGACCCGCCCTCGCCAGCATCGCTGCCAGCCTGGTTTCGCGCTCTCTGGGCCTAGCCGGACGGATCGCCCTCGGCCTGGCCGTCGCCGGCGAACATTGCCGCGTACCAAGCTGCGTAAGGGCTGCGTTGAATCGTGCAACGGTTGTAGTCGGGCGCACCGTCGGTCCACCAGACCGGGCCACGCTCGCCCAGCGAACGTTTGGCACGGTCGACGCGCCGGCGCGCTTCGCGCAACGCATCGGCCCGTCCAGCCGCCGCGGCGACCGCGCGCCGCGCCGCCATCAACTCGTTCACCGCCTCCGACTTCTGCGCTGCTGACAGATGCGGAGATGTCGCTCTCCACAGCCGGCCTTTCACCACGATGTAGCGTCCGTCCAGGGTCTTCAGCACGCGTCGAACCTCAGCCCTTTAGGTCGACTTCGCCGACCTTGTCGGCATATTCCTTCTTCGGATCCATGCCAAGCAGCAGCTTGACTCCGGCGAGCAGGCTGTTCTCGTTCAACCAGACTTCGGCTTTATCGGCATCGAAACGCAGCAGAGCCAGCTTGGGATCGTCCTGGCCTCCCTGATACCAAGCGGCGATGAACGGATTCCACAGGCGCGCGACGACTGTGCGGTCGGTATCGAGGCTCAAACGTCCGCGGATGCTTGCGAACAAGGCATGGTCCTTAGCCGCGAACGAAGCGCTCGCCGGCCGCGCTCCCGCGACAAGACGGCTCACCAGTTCGTTGTCGCGCGAGGTGAAGAACCACAACGGCGACCGGTCGCCTTCGGCCAGCGCCGTCATCGGCCGTAGGTGCCCGCCCTCCTCTTCGAGGCCGAGCATCAAGGTGCGGTCGTCGTGCAGGTGTTTCCACAGTTTTCGCGTTAGCGCTTCGTGATCAGCCATGGCGTCCTCTTGGATGAATTGCGGATCTACCGCGCCCGGCGCCATTTGTGGCGGCACGCTTACGGGATGATCGGTTGCGCAGTAGGGGAATGACCATGACACCGGCAGCGTTAAAGGTGCGCGTGAGCGGCGCGAAGACAACGCTAGCACCCATGGCCATCGCGCCGCGTGCCGCCTGAATAAATGGTTCGAGTACAGTCTTCAGCGCTTCCGGCGCGATACTTACTCCGCTGTAGATGACGCTCGCTTCGGCGTGGGCGTCTACTACAGGGACCGATGAGATGATCTGGTCTTGATCGGATAAGCACTTAGAAGCGCTATCCGGCAGGCTGCGCGGCAACTGAGCGATGCGATCCGCATCGCCATCGCGCATCAGGTGCTCCGAAAGACTCAAGATCACCAACGGCGCGCCTTTAAGGGCGCGCCGTAGATGGCTTTCGGGTAGCCCTTCTCCCGCTTACTTTTCCAGCTTGTCGCGCACCTTGTCGGCTAACTCACCGGCCTTGGCCTGGGCCTTTCCGAGATTCTTCTCGGCCACGCCTTCCAGTTCGACCTGTTTATCCCCGGTCATCTTGCCGATCGCTTCCTTGACCGACCCTTTGACCTGCTTCGCCACGCTTTCGATACGATTCTTGTCCATTCGGCACCTCTGAGTGGGGAGTGAGGCCCCGGTGTCGGCGACGTCCAGGGCCGACGCCAATATGCGATCGGATGGACGTCCGCGACAGCCATGAATGCACTAGAGAAGCTAGTGCGTTTGCGCGGTTACGAACGAGAAGCTCGTTTCTTGGGCCGGCCGGGCGACCCACCGGCGTTTCCGAAGAATCCGCGCTCGCGCGCCCATACGATCGCTTCGCTTCTGCTGTGGACGCCCAGCTTCGAATACAGGGCAGCGACATGATTGCGCACGGTGTTCGGCGCCAAGCCCAAGCGCGCGGCAACTTCCTTGTCGGCAAGGCCTTCGCAGATCAGACCCAGGACGTCGCGCTCGCGAGCCGTCAACTCGCCCAGTTCGGTCTGCTTGGCTCCCGTCGCGCCGCTTCGCCGCACGTTCGCCAGTTTTTCGATCAGGGTCTGGCTGAACCACGACGCGTCCTGCATCACCGTTTCGATCGCGCTCACCAGTTCCAGCTCGTTGCGTTTTCGATCGCTTATGTCCATCAGCACGAGCAGATAGCATTCGGCGCCATGGATGCTGACGGTCTCGGCCGACACGAGGCAGTCCAACGCACTGTCGTCTTTTCGCGCGATGCGGAATTCGAGGTTCTGCAAGCCGGTCTTTTTGGTCAGCGCGCTGCCTACTTGCAGCGCATCGGCGGTGAGTTCGAACAAGCCCGAACCTGCGAGCGTCTTGCCGATCACGTCTTCGGCGCCGTAGCCCGTCGCCATGGAAAAGGCTTCGTTGGTTTCCAGGATCGCCAAGCGGTCTGCGCTGCATACCAGGGTAGGTACCGGGGTCAGCTTGAAGGCTTTGGCGAAGCGTTCCTCGCTCTGGCGCAGCGCAACCTCGGCCTTTCGGCGCGGTTCCAGGTCCATGAAGGTGAACAGCATGCAAGCTTCCTCGCCCACTTCGATCGGCTGTCCCGCCACGACAACCAACTTGCTCCCGCCCTCCGGAAGGCTGAGTTCCGCCTCCATCTGCGGGATCGTCGCGCCCTCCCCCAGCCGCTGAACCGCCAACTCCCGATTCTGCGCGCCCTCGAGCACATCCAGTTCGTACACTGAACGGCCGATCACCCGGTCGCGCTCGTGGCCGGTCATCTCCAGGAAGCCCTGATTCACCTTGATATAGCGCAGATCGCCGAGCCGGCAAATCACCGCGGGCGACGGATTGGCGTTGAAGGTTTTCTCGAAACGCTGTTCCGCGCTCGCCCAATCGGTGGCGTCGGCCAAAATCAGCACCAGGCAGTCCGGCGCTCCATCGGCATCGGTCAGCACCAGGCTGCGCACACGATGGACCCAGCGCGCGTCCTCGTCGGCGACCGGCACCACTTCGACCACCACGTCGCTGAAGGCCTCTCCGGCCACTACGCGGTCGATCGGATAGCTGCCCTCGCCCAAGCGGTGATGGTTGCGATAGCGCAGTTGATAGCGGTCCCGATACTCGCTGACGGTCGCGCCCAGGCCGTCGAGCGCTTCCACGCCATGCATCTTCAAGGCGGCGTCGTTGGCCCAGACGATGCGTTGATCGGGCTCGATCAGGATCACGCCGTCGCTTAGACCACGAATGATCTGCTGCAACTGCTGGCGGTCGGTCTGGCGTTGCAGGACGGGGTCGTTCATGGACAGTCGCGTGCTCGGGGGAGCAGCGATCATCGTGTAGACGCCGTGATTGCCGGATGAGACGAATGCACCAGGGTCGGTAGTGCATTTGAAGGGCGCTGCGCAGCGCCGTCCTGCGCAGACTGATCGCACAGGATGAACGGCCCGCGACGCGGCTGCGATTCGATCCGGCCGACGTTAGCCGTTCAAGCCTGCCCCCACGGTATTTTCGAGGTATTTCATGAACACCCTTCCCATCGATCCGCGCGCCGCGCGCATTTCCTGGGGCGCCGTTTTCGCCGGCGGTCTGATTTCGCTGATCGTCTACCTGGTGCTGAGCGTACTCGGCACCGCGATCGGCGCCTCCGCGCTGGACCCTATGGGCGATGCGCATCCCCTGGCCGGCTTCGGAACCGGCACCGGAGTCTGGCTGACCGGCACCACGCTGCTGGCGATCTTCGCCGGCGCTTTTATCGCCGGCCGCTCGGCGCCGAGCCAGGGCGCCCTGCATGGCGTACTTGCCTGGGCGGCCACCACGCTGGCGACGGTCTGGCTGCTGGCGTCGTTGGCCACCAGCCTGGCCGGAGCGGCCGCCAACACCGTCGGCAAGGGCTTGAGTCTGGCCGGCCAGGGCGCCGCCGCAGCGGCGCCGCAACTGGCGTCCAGTGTGCAGGCGCAGTTGCGCGAGAACGGCATCGACCTGGATTGGGACGACCTCAAGCGCGAGCTCGACACCGCCCTGCGCCAGACCGGCAAGGCGGAGCTGGATCCGCAGCGTCTTCGCCAGGACGCGCAGCGCAGCCTCGGCGACGCCAAGGCGGTCGCTGAGGACGCCGCGCTCGATCCGCAGGCTGCGAACGCCGAATTGAGCGACTGGTTCGCGCAAGTGCGCGAACGCGGCGCGCCGGCCCTGGCCGCTGCCGACAAGGACGCTCTGGCCCATCTGATCGCCGCGCGCACCGGTCAGCCGCTGGAGCAGGCGCGCGTCACCGCCGATCGCTACGCTCAGACCTACGATCAGGCGATGACCAAGTACGAACAGCTCAAGGCGCAGGCCGGGCAAAAGGCGCGCGAAGCGGCGCAGTCCGCGTCCGAAGGCGTGTCGAAGGCGGCCTGGAGCAGCCTGATCGTGTTGGTCCTGGGCGGGTTGCTGGCGTTCTTCGCCGGGCGCCTGGGCTATCGCCGTCAGGTTCGCTAAGGGTCGCAAGACAACATCGCCGCAGCGACGAACCGCCGCCCGACCGGGCGGCGGTTTTTCGTCGTTCGGAGCTCCACGCGCCGCCGCACTACCCTTGCGGGGACGCCGTCATAGCGACTCGAGGAACGCGACCACCGCTGCGCGTTCGTCCGCGCTCAGCGCTTCGAAGCGGCGGCGACTGGCCTCGCCTTCGCCGCCGTGCCAGCCGATCGCTTCGATCAGGCTGCGCGCACGCCCGTCATGCAGGTAGCGCACGTTCTGTGCACCGCCCTGCACGAAGCGCAGCGAACCCAGCCCCCACAACGGCGGCGTGCGCCACTGCTCCGGAGCGGCGCGGCCTTCGGCCAGGTTGTCGGCCAGTCCCGGCCCCATGTCGTGCAGCAATAGATCGGTGTAGGGATGGATGGTCTGGTCGCGCAGTTCCGCGAACGGGTGCGTGCTGCCGGTCTTCAGGGTCGGCGTGTGGCAGGCCGAGCAGCCGGAACGCTCGAACAGCGCGGCGCCGGCGCCGATCCGGTCCGGATCGATCTGGTGCTCCAGCGGGACGCGCATGCCCGTCGGATAGTCGCTGCGCACGCTGCGCTGCGCCGGTACGCCGATCAGCGCCAGATACTCGGCGATGCGCTGCAGCTCGGTCTCGGCGACCGACACCGGCGCGGTCGCAATGCGGCAGTCCGCGCCGCCGCGTTGGCAACTGCGCTGAGGGAACACTGGCGAGGTTACGCCGATGTCCTTGACCAGGGCGTCGCCGACCTGCTGGCGCAAGCTGGCCTTCGACGCTTTCCAGCCGAACCGCCCCAGCAAGGTGCGGCCGGTTTCCGGATCTTCGATCCAGTTGGGAATGCCCTTGATCCCGTCGCCGTTGGCATCCTCCGGGTCGGACAAGGCCAGCACGGTCGATTCGGCCACCGCTTCCAGCAGGCCCAGACCGATGACCTGCGGCGCCTGGCGCGCGGAATAGCGCGCCGGCACGGGCCCCTTGAACGCGTACACCGGCTTGCGCAGTTCGATGGTCTCGCCGTCGTGCAGGGTGCGCGTGGCCACCTCGTAGGAGGCGACGCTGACGCCGTAATCGGGCGCCGCCGCATCCTGTGCGTTCTGCTGAATGTTGAAGCCGTAAGTCGCGTCCGGCAACGCGATCGCGCCGGATTCGCCGGCCGCGGCGAGGATGGACAGCGTGTCGAGCCGGGCGCCGACCGCCGTGGCCGCGCTGCGGCCGTTGGCCGTGTGGCAGGCGATGCAACTACTCTGGTTGTAGCGCGGACCGCGCTGGCCGATGTGCGCGGCGAACACCGGGTTCACCGTGGGGTGCTCGGAATGCCGGCCGTCGACGAACGAGGTGTGGAACAGCCGCCGTCCTTCGACGAAGCGCTTGGCGTTGGCGATGCCGATGTTGTTGGCCATCTGCTGGAACATCCGCATCGGCTCGTCGGAGTAGTTGTACGACACGCTGGTCAGGCCGCCGAGCAGGGTCGCATCGGGCAATGGGTGCGAGTCGAGGTTCGGCGCGACGCCGTACCACGGACGCAGCCCGACGCCGACGATGTACAACTGCTCGAACGAGTAATAGCGGTCACCGCCGCCGTCGACGGTCGGACGCTTCAGGCGCGGCGCCGGCGCCAGTTCGATCTTGTCGCCGATCTTCAGCGGGCTGTGCGGGCTGGTGCGCCAGTTCGACTGGAACACCATCATGCAGTCCTCGCGCGGCTGCCCGGCGTGGCAGATCGGCAGGTTGTTTTCCTTGGGATTGTTGAAGCCGTAGTTGAGCGACCAGCCATAGTCGCGCACGTTCGGATTGTTGATGTTGCGGAACAGGCTGAAGGTGGTGCCGTCGAACGTCCCGTCGTTGACGCGCAGGTAGACTTCGATGCGTTGGCGGCCGGCGGGCACGCCGTCGCGGATTTCCAGGCCGAAGGTGCGGTTCTGGAAATAGAAGGTCGGGAAGGTCAGGTAGCGGCCGGGCCCGTTGTCGGGCGCGAACCAGTCCTCGCCGCGCTCGCGCGCATGCCGTTCGGTGGGGCGCATCCCCATCAGCGTGACCAGGGTGCCGTCGGCCTCGGTGTAGCTCAGTTGCTCGACGAGCTCGGTGCCTTGCGGGAACAGCTCCGAGTACGCCGGCAACGCGCCCCGGCCGGCGTTGCGCGCCGACACGGCGGTTCGCGGCGCGATATTCGTCGCATCGGCGCCGTTCGCAGGTTCGGTCAACGGCGTGTCGTTGCCCGCGCAGGCCGACAGCATTAGGGCGAGCGTGGCGATCGCTATCGCGTGACGCATGCGCAGACTCCTTGGCGAGCGGCTGAGGAAGCGCGCTGCGGCGTCGATGGGCTCGCGGCGCGTGCCGTTCGAGCCTAGCAGCGGCTGCGGCGGCGCCAAGTCGCCCCGGTCGAACCTGCGTCGCAATTCTTCGGCGTATACCGCGTTTGGGCTCGCGCGATCGAAGAAATGCAATCGCCTGCGAGCTGTTTTTCGCTCAACGGTCACTGCGGTTTTGTGCGCTGGCTTCCCATTGCGGCGACTGCGCGGACGGCGCAGCCGAAGCATGCCGTGAGCTGCGTCCGTTATCGCGCGGAACCGCTTCGACTGGACGGCATCCGTCCGTCGCGAACGGGCCGGTACGACGGCCCGTGCGGCGCGATGCGGCGTTCTGCCGCACCTCGAACTCCCGTACCGCAGGTGCGACTGCCCTAACCTACCCGGCCCGCGCCGCGCGCTGCTGCGATGCCCTGGCTGCAGCCCAAGGCCGCCTTACCATGACAAACCGATGATCTTGCGCCCCCTGGCGTTGAGCTGCGCCATCGCCCCTGCCTTGTTCTCGCCGGCTGCGTTCGCCGCCGATCCCGCGTCCGCACGCGCCGACGCGGCAGCGACCCTGGACGCGGTGGTCGTCACCGCCGCTCCGGTCTCGCCGCTGACCTTCGAGCTGGACCCGAAGCTGCCGCGTCAGCCGGTGCCGGCCAGCGACGGCGCCGACTACTTAAAGACCGTTCCCGGCTTCACCGCGATCCGCAACGGCGGCACCAACGGCGATCCGGTGCTGCGCGGCATGTTCGGTTCGCGCCTGAACCTGCTCACCAACGACGGCAGCATGCCCGGCGCCTGTCCGGCGCGCATGGACAACCCGCTGTCCTACGTGTCGCCGGAAACCTACGATCGCCTGATCGTGGTCAAGGGGCCGCAGACCGTGCTGTGGGGCCCGGGCGCATCCGCCGGTACGGTCCGTTTCGTGCGGCGCACCGAGCCGTTCGAGCGGCCCGGCCTGCGCCTGGAAGGTAGCCTGCTGGGCGGCTCATTCGGCCGCAACGACCAACGCCTGGACGCGACCGCCGGAAATGCGTCGGGCTATGCGCGCTTGTCCGCGAACCGCTCCGAGGCCGACGACTACGACAACGGCGACGGCGAGCGCGTGCCCTCGTCGTGGAAGAAGTGGAATGCCGACGCGACCCTGGGCTGGACCCCGGACGCGGACACCCGGGTGGAACTCGCCGCCGGCAGCGGCGACGGCGAGGCGCGCTACGCCGGCCGCGGCATGGACGGCTCGCAGTTCAAGCGCGAGAGCTACAGCCTGCGCCTGGAAAAGCGCGATCTCGGCGGCGCGCTCGACGCGATCGAAGCCAATGCGTTCTACAACTACGCCGACCACGTGATGGACAACTACAGTCTGCGCGAGCCCAATCCGATGAGCGCGATGCCGATGCCGGTGGCCGCGAACGTCGACCGGCTCACCGTCGGCGGCCGCGCGGCGGCGAGCTGGCGCTGGAGCGCGTTCGAACTCAGCGCCGGCGTCGACGGCCACAAGAGCCGTCACCGCGAGCGCACCGGCGTGGGCCGCGACACCTATCGCGCCTCGCCCTGGAACGCCGACGCGAAACTCTCTTCGCTGGGCGCGTTCGCCGAGGCGACCTGGCGCACCGGTCCGCAGGCCCGGCTGATCTACGGCGCGCGGCTGGACCGCGCCCGGGCCGAGGATCGGCGCGCGACGGCGGGCATGATGGGCATGCCGAATCCGACCTTCGGCGACGTCCGTCGCGAGACCTTGCCCAGCGGCTTCGTGCGCTACGAGCGCGATCTGGCCGGGACGCGCGCAGGCTGGTACGCCGGCCTCGGCCATGTCGAGCGCATGCCCGACTACTGGGAGCTGTTCTCGCCGAACATGGGCCCGATGGGGGCGGCCAACGCGTTCGCGGGCATCGCGCCGGAGAAGACCACGCAGTTGGACGTCGGCTTCCAGTACAAGAGCGAGCGCGTCGACGCCTGGGTCTCGGCCTATGTCGGCCGCATCGGCGACTACATCCTGTTCGCCTACACGCCGGGCGGGATGATGGGACCGATGAGCCAGGCGCGCAACGTCGACGCCCGCATCCACGGCGCCGAAGCCGGCGCGGACTGGCGCCCGGCCGATCGCTGGAAGCTCGGCGCGAGTTTGGCCTACGCCTGGGGCGAGAACCGCAGCTACGGCCGCGCGCTGCCGCAGATGCCGCCGTTGGAAGCCAAGCTCTCGGTTGGCTACGACGACAAGCGCTGGAACTTCGGCGCGCTGCTGCGCGCCTCGGCGAAGCAGGACCGCATCGCCGTCGGCGAGGGCAACGTGGTCGGCCAGGACATCGGCCGCAGCCGCGGCTTCGCGGTGTTCTCGCTCAACGGCGGCTATCGCTTCAGCGACAAGCTCAAGCTCAGCGCCGGCATCGACAATCTGTTCGACCGCACCTACAGCGAGCACCTCAACCTCGCCGGCAGCGCCGATTTCGGCTATCCGGCCGATCCGGTGCGTATCGACGAGCCCGGGCGGTCGGCCTGGGTCAAACTCGATTTCGGCTACTGACGCAACCAGGATCGGCGCGCGCGCCGTGCGGTCCGGGCGACGGCGGTTCCGCCGTCGGCGTCGCACCATGCGGTGATCCTGCTCGGCATGTGCGGCTACCTTTCCAGGCTGACCCAGACGCCGCTGAACTCGGCGGTGATCTGCATGGAAATCACCGACGACGGCGAGCCGATGTTGCTGGTGCTGGCGACGGTGCTGATCGCGCGGGCACGTCAGGCGCTGGTACAAAGCCCTGGCGAACCAGCTCGCCGGGACCGGCGCCGGGCAAGCGGCGCCGGCTCAGCACTAGGACGCCGGCTTAGAAGCGGAATGTCGCCGTCAGCCGCACGCTGCTGACTTCCAGATCCTCATCCGCGCGGCGCAGGTCGGTGCCGTTCGCATTGACCAGCAGGAAGGGATTGTTGGCCGGTGCGGCGCCGCGGCTCACCCGCACACGGTAATCGTCGTCGCTGACACGCGTGTACAGGTATTCGAGCCCGACCGAAAAGTTGTCGAGCACCTTGCGCTCCACGCCCAGACCTGCCTGCCAGCCGTCGGCGCGGTCGTCGCCGCTGGGGGCGAACGCATTGGCGGCGTTGCTGGTGGCGAAGCTATGGTCGATTTTCGCGCGCACTGCGCCGGCGGTCGCATAGAGCAGGTAGTCGCCGCGCGCGCCCGCCGTCCAGCCCACTCGCCCGCGCAGTGCCAGGGTGTGGTCGAGGTCGCGGGTCATGGTGTAGAACGCCGGCGTGGTGCTGAAGCCGCTGACGCTGTCGCGGGCGTCGTTCTGCGTGTACTCCGCCAGCACGCCGAACACCCAACGGCCGCGTTGCCAGTCGTAGCCGCCGCGCACGCCGTATTCGGCACCGCCTTTGTCGTCGCGGCAACCCGAGGCGGGGGTACGGCCGCCGGCCGCACCGTCGCAGAAACCCGGCGAGAACGCGTCGGCGCCCGCGGCGGTGCGCACAGTGTCGCCATAGCGGCCGTCGAGGCCGGTGTCGAACTCGAGCCGGCTGGCGCCCCGGCTGTCGGGTTCGGAGCCGCCGAGGTTTCCGCCCAGGTAGAAGCCAGACCAGTCCCCGGCCTGCTGGGCATGAACGGCGGCAGGAAGCAGCAATGCGCTTGCGCTGGCGATCAGGAAGGTACGACGTAAGTCCATGAGGAACTCCTCGGAATGAACGGGGACCGCGGACAACCACCCGACCTACGTCGCGTACGCGAATGCGGATGCAAACGCCCGCGACGCGGCGGTTAAGCCCGTTCAGCGCATCGGCTGCATCCGCTCACGCTTCGCCTGCGTAAGTCCGTGCGTCGTCACACTACGAACCTATCTATGGCCACCGCCTTCGCCCGTCTGGCGCTGATCTGCCTCCTGCCCTGCACGGCGCACGCAGCCTCCGACTACTACGAAGGCGAGGCGTTCTCGCCCGAGGGCGGACGCCTGCTGTACCGCGAACGGCACTGGGCGCAGCAGCAAGGCGGAGCGACTCAGCGCATCACTCTGTTCGTCTGTCCGGACGGACGCCCGTTCGCACGGCGCATCCTGCGCGAGCGCGTCGGCGCCGCAGCGCCGGATTTCGATTTCGAGGATGCGCGCGACGGCTACCGCGAAGGCCTGCGCAGCGAGCGCGGCCAGCGCGTGGCGTACACGCAGGCGCGCGGAGAGCGTGAGCGCAGCGCGGTGGTCGAGGTGCCGCAAGGCGGCGTCGCCGATGCGGGATTCGACGCGCGCATGCGCGAGCTTTGGCCGCAACTCGCCGCAGGGCGCTCGGCGAGCGTTGCGTTCCTGATTCCCAGCCGGCTCGCGTTCTACGAGTTTCGCGCCGAGCCCGAACGCCCCCAGCCCGACC
>OKVI01001135.1_pt1 | contig 11554 bp, 6 predicted proteins | sample 1607001 | NCBI WGS metagenome assembly OKVI01 (sample SAMN03281018, study PRJEB24777) | human gut metagenome | isolation source: fecal sample PR128 from 1 month old male Malay infant, vaginal delivered...
TATTTAAATCTGGAGTATAGCCAGCTTGTACCTCTGCAGCAAATACACTACCTGTCCCCATGACAGCAGTCAACACGGATGCTGCAAGCATACTTTTATAGGCTTTTGGTTTAAACATAAATTCCTCCTAGAACTCATCCCCATAAAAAGTTTACATCTTGTTTTATAAAGACTAATAAATCTTTATTATTATAGCATAAAATACTGGGAATGAGTACTATATTAAACAAATTTTATGAAATTAATATGACTAGAATGTGCATACCCATGGGATTTGCACACTCTAGCCATAAACTTAGAAGCTTCTTGTCCAACGACCACCTAAATAATTGTTTCCTTGCGATGTACGCCATGCAGTGAACTTGAGGTTTCGTTTTACAGAATACTCAACACCATATTTATTTTGTTTATTATTGATACCTTGAGAATAAGTAAGCATTACCTTTGGCACAATATACTTGCCAATTTCAATGTTGTAATTACCTGCTGTTGCCCTATTAGTTGGTTCATCAGGATCAATGGAACCTGTCGTAATATTAATCCGATCTAAACCTAATGTATTTTGCAATGCATCTTGCACATAGCCAAAGGCAAACATTTGTAATCCTGCTGTAGCAACAGCATTTACATCATCACTCGTCAATGTACTACTATTTGAATCTGCCCCACGGCCAAAGGTCAACATAGAAATAATTTGTTTTCTAGACAAACTAGGATCAGACGATAAGGTCAAATCCATGTGATCTACCGTGCCTTTTACGCCGAGCATGATATTATAGTTGCTTACATTAGTTTCTGCCTCTAATTGTAAATTTGGTAAATAAGAACCGCCTACAAAGTGTGCATTCCCCTTCGTAATATTAAATACATGACTTAAGTATTTAAATGTACCAGATTTAACATCAAACTGGCCACTAGCTGTCGGATTTTGTAACGTTCCACCAAAGTGAACATCACCACCAATGAACATATTATACAAAGTACGATCATATAGGCGTACTCCCTTGCCAGCATGGACGGTAACGTCTACCCCCATATTGGTATTACCTTCACTAGTTTGTAGTGAAAGAGGAATTTTGAACTGAATATTTTCGAGATTTAAATTCCCTATTAACGTAGGTAACCCATCACGCTCAGCAATATAAAGTTCCCCATTTAATGGCCCCTTAATATACTCACTACCAATTTCTAAGCCATCCAGTTGAACTGCCGCCTTATAATTTGTGAGCTCATGACCTGACCAATTTACTTTAGCAGCTAAACCTGCAGTACCTTTCCCCATTGTAATTCGAGATTGGAAGTCCCCTTGTTGTCCAGAGAATATCAAATCCCCATCAATATTTGTAATTTCACTATACGCATCAGCAAGCTTCATTGTGCCATTTCGGACAGAAACAGTACCATAAGCCTCGGGTTGATCTATAGTCCCAGTGAGTCTAATAGCTCCTTTTAACGGACCTGTAGCATCCTTAACACGTGTCGTTACTAAAGGGATAACAGCCATGTCTGCTTCGTTAAAGTCAATCGTTACATCCATAGATTTAGCATCACTAGCTTCTAAATAACCAGATGTATAGAGTGCATCCAATGGAATTTTACCATAAATACTAAGTTTATAACCGCTCTTTGCACCTTGAATGCGTTGAATGTGAATAACATGATCTTGCATTGTAGCTAATGCAAATCCTTCATCAATACCAATTCCATTGAAAGAACCAGATTCTACCGCACCAGAAAGTTCAACCTTTGGATTTTTAGTTTCACCAGTAACATTCACAACACCGGTCACCCAACCTGTAGCTTGAATATCCTTACCCACAAGTGGTAAGAATGGTACTATGTCAACATCTTTTAAAGCAACTTGTAAGTCAGCTTCGCCATCTAGATCCAATGTACCACCCATGGCAATGAGCCCTTCATCAACAGGTAGTTTTAAGGTAGTAATTTTAAACTTCCGATTAGCTAAGCTAGCATCAATCGTTGCATCACCGACAACCTTGTCATCAATACTAACTTCATTAATTTTACCGTTAACAGTAACACTTGGATTATCCTTTGTACCACCAATTTCAACGGAACCGTTTAATTTACCATCAAGATGCTCATTTTCACGATTTAACAGTGCTAATAGATTCTTGACACTACCATTAGTAACATCTAAAACACCAAATAGTTGTTTACTATCGTCGAGCTTCATGCCGCCTTTAGCAACATAACGACCACCATTTGATTCAGCAAAAGAAAAGTCTTGTACATTCACAACTGATGTATCTGCATAGACATGACCATGCAGACCTGTCAACAATTGGCCATTGATGGATAAAGCATCAGATAAAATATATCCATTAAACTGAGGATTATCCATAGACCCTGTTATAATACCACGGCCATCTAATAAACCATCTACCTTATAGTCAGTATTGATGAGCAGTCTGCCCATATCAATTTTTTTACCTTCGAAATCAATATTAATAGCATCTTTTGATACAGTACCGCCACCAGTAATAGTTGCACCGTAACCTTCGATATCAAAGCGATATAATTCTAATGTTTCATTTTTATAGTTGTATTTGGCAAAAGCATTAGTAATAAGCTTGCCATAGGCAGACCCATCCCATAAATGAGCTCGCCCTTCTACAATCGGACTAGCAATAGTCCCTGTTATATGGTTGTCAGTTTCAAACCAACCTGTAATAGGAATATCTGTTACAGGACGAATTAAATTTTCAATACGTACAGCACGAGCTTTAGCATTTAAATCTAATGCATCAGTATTGATATTATACCAACCAGTAACATCATAACCGCCACTACCATCACCAATATGACCATTTGTAATCGTCAAAACATGGTTATCAAGGGTAATATCACTATGAATATCATTAAAATGAGCACCCTTATAGAGAACCTCTTGTCCCCATACTGTTCCAGTCACATTAGGGTTATCTAAGGCTCCTTTTACATTAATAGAAGTGCTAAGTGTGCCAGCTACATCTTCACCTATGATCGGACTAAGTGATGTCAATGGTAAGTCATTACCAGAAACTGTGGCATCCACTTGACCATTTTGAATAGAACCATATCCACTAAAGGAACCAGTTCCCATATTTCCTACCATAGTTATATTGGTAAGATTATCACTATGAGTCAAATTCGCGTTTACAGAGTCTAGAACTACACCACGTACACCAATCTGACGACCTTGAACCGCCCCCACAAGATCTGTAAGTTGATTATTCTTCCCTAAAACGTGTATTTCTCCATCAACGGTGCCAGTAATAGGCATGGTTAAATCTTTTGTAAAAGCATCCAACGACAAAGAATTTACATTGGCAATAGCGTCAAAATCACCAGTATCTACGACGTATTGACCTTTAACTTTAGCATTACCAGCACCAATAGACAATTGGGAATCATCGATACGAACTAATCCATTATCGTATACTACATTTCCTTGAACTCGGTCCACATGATACCCTTTATAAGAAATGCCATCGCTACCTATTGTTGCATCTACTCGAGGCGCTACAGTGGTTCCGCCAATATGCGCACGACCGCCAACAATACCAGTAGCCCCAACATCGGTAATGGCTTCTAAATTCACCTTATCAGCTACAACATTAAGATTTAAATACTCGTCCTCTTTTCCCAATGTAATGAGACCATTAAGCTTTGCTACTTGATCATTAATATGCCAAGAGCTATGACTAATAACAATTTGGTCGTGATTCAACATAATACGACCTTCACCATCAGTAATAGTATAAAGCGTATTTCCCCGTTTATAAGTACCCGTTAAGCCTTTAAAGCCTACATTGCCACTCATAACATATTGGCCATCTTTACTTTTAACATTAAGATGTAAATCTTGTAATTTCCCACCCGTTACAGATAAATCTTTACGAAGTGGTACAAAACTCATGATACCAGCCGTATCAATTTCATCGGCTTGTATAAAGACATCAAAATTAGACAAATCATCCATATCTATTTTGCCATTTACAAGGACAGATGAACCATCTACATCAGCATTAAAAGCCCCTTTGGACATACCACTCATATTAAGAGCAACGGTGCCATCAAGGTTTTCAACATTGCGTTTAATGCCATCTTTAGTTCGCAGCGCTATATGGCCATTATTAATGGTAATATCACCATCAAAACTGCCCGATTTATTCGGATCAGATGGTTTAAGTAACTTTTCTATACTCCAAGTTCCATCGTTCAATTGCCATATGTGAAGATCAGGTGCATCCACGGTAACACTGGATATAGCTGTTGCCCCTGATGTATTACCTCCAATTATGCTTGGCAATGCAGATAGTTTAACCCCCACTGCTACATCTTGTGCAGTTCCTACTAAGTGTCCATCTCGATCTTTAATCACCACATCGGATAGAACTACATCGCCATTCCAATTGATACGAAGAGAATCATAGTCCACAGATCCGTTTATGGCATTATTTACTTGTTCTTTAACCATAGGAGCCACATAGGTCCGAGCTATAGGATTGATGCTAGCACCAACACCACATAATCCTAAAATTGCAGCCCCTATGAGACACCACTTTTTACGGGTCATAATGATCTCCCATACACATTATGAATAATATAAATATATATACTAATATTACCACAGACAAAGTAATAACTATAGCATTTTCAAGATAACTTTTATAAAACTAATATATTTTTTACTAATCAGTTTCTATAATAACCACATATAGAATCATTATGAACACTACCATACCAAATTAATGAGAATATATAATGAATTTATATGATAAATTTTTACAAAAAAAAGACGACCTAAGTCGTCTTTTTTATATTATTGATTGCCACCTAGTTGTGCTAACTGTTCAGCTGCACCACTGTTTGCAATAATTTGTGCACCTTGTCCAACTGGAGTATTCAAAGGAACACCTGTCAATTGTTCAAGCGCAGCAATACTAATATTGTAATTATAAAGTGCTTGTACATAATTATTACGAGCATCTGTTAATTTAGTTTCAGCATCGAGTACATCAAGGTTTGTACCAACACCTGCACGATAACGAAGTGTAGCAATGCGGAAGCTTTCTTGACCTTGAGCGACTGCAGTTTGAGTGCTTTGGATTGTTTGCTCTGCAGAACGCAAGTTCAAGTATGCTTTTTGTACGGCTAATAACACAGCATCAACAGTAGCTAAATTAGCTTCTTTAGCTTGTTCAAGTTGTGCATTTGCTTTTTTAATAGCATTTTGTGTAGCACCGCCGTCCCATAAACTCCAGGATGCAGTAGCACCTACACTCCAAGATTTTGTACTTGTTCCAAAGTAACCATCTGGATCAGCATAGCCACGACCTGCTTTTACTGCCACAGTTGGTAAATAACCAGATTTAGCAGATTTTACAGCTTCTTCTGCAGATTTTACATCAAGGGCAGATTTTACAAGGGCGGAACGATGAAGTAGAGCATACGCCTTAGCTTGTTCCAATGTAACATTGTAAGGTTTATATTGTAAGTCATGTTCTGCCGTATTAATAGCTGTTTGTACAGGATATGCAATGACTTGATTTAAACTTGCTTCTGCTAAATTTGCAGCATTTTGAGCTTTAACAAGGCTCGTTTCAGAGTCAGCAAGATTTGTTTTAGCAGCCAACACATCAGAACTAGCTACCAAGCCAACATTATATTGAGCTTGCACATTTGTTACATGACCTTGGTAATCTTTAACAGCTTGTTGAGCCACATCAACAAGATTACGGTTCATAATCAATGTATAGTAGCCACTAATAGCATCATATTTTGCTTGTTGCAATGCTTCTTCATAACTAGCCCCAGTACCTTCACGGGTATAACGTGCAGAATCAATATTTGCATCAAGTTGAGGATTAAATACATACGCACTAATGGAGAAGTCATGGTTACCACGCTTGCTGCGTCCAGTATCTCCGCCTGTTTTTTGAGCAGACCACTCATAGCTAACTCTAGGGTTCTTACCTGCTGCTACTTGGCTAACTGCAGATTTAGCAGCTTCATAACCCCATTTAGTTTGTTTTGCAGTGCGGTTATTCGCTAATGCTAACTCAATCGTACGAGACTCATCAAGGTCCAATTTGCTCTCATAAGTTTTGCTATCTTGCACAGATTTTTCAGCTAATTGCTTTTGTGTTAATTGAATGGCTTCTTTCTGATATTTACTTAATTGATCTCCATTATTAACGGAAGTTGTAACTACATCAGCAGCCATTGCACCTGTAGTAGCTAAGGAGAGCATTACACCTAAGGATAAAACCTTTTTATTCATAATATGTACCTCCATACTCACCTAAAGTGAATGTATTAGTCTTTAAAATACTTGTTTGATACCAAAGTAGGTACCACCATTCGTGGAACCGAACGGTCTGGTCATTTGAATAACCCCATAAGTATCTTTATGTAAACGTATATCACTACGAATACGATATTTGCGATTGTTAAGGTCATATACCGCTGCGGATAATGAAACTGGACCACGTAAATTATAGTCAACGCCAAGTCCTAATTCACTTTCAAAAATACCGCCCCGTACTAGCCATTTAGAGCTAATGAATCGACCTGCATTTAAATCGAATTTAGTGCCATCGCCGATATTGGAAAGGCCAAGCTCAGCCATACCTTTATCATTATAAGCACGAACACGACCATTGATGCGGAATTCATCATCTGTTGTGTTATATAACAAATCTACAGAAGGCTCAACTTTAGTAGATGACTTTTTTTCAACATTATTTCCATCTACTACATTTCCACTTGCATCAGTTTGATATGCTTTACCACCCATCAATTTGTTGATGCGAGCTGAAATCTGTGCCGTATTATGTAATGTTTCCTTAATATTTTCCTGTGCTTTAGGATCAGTTACAGTAGACTCCATAGAACGAGCCATATTATCTACACGATCCGTAGTTTGTTTTAAGTTAGTCAAAATAGCACGCATATCATTGCCTGCATTACCATCTGCATTAAATTGTTGAGCAGCTTGATTTAGCTGTGCCGTTACATCAGCCATATTTTGTGTAATCGCTACAGCATTATCAGCCATCGTCGCAGTAGATTGCAAGGAATGTTTAAGTGCATTTTGCGTTGCTGGATCACCAATAATATTATTGATAGATTGCAACATTTTTTCGGTGCCATCCATTAACTTTTGAGCACTTTGCATCGCTTTATCCATAGCGTCTGCACCTTCGCCCTTAACAGAGTCACCATCTTGTAAAAACACCTTAGATTGACCTGGTGAAATTTGAATAAATTTATCACCTAAAAAACCATCTGATCCCAATGTGAACGTAGAATCACTTGGAATTTGTGTTTTTTCATCAAGCTTCATTTTTACTACAACACCATGCGGAGTAATCTCGATATCAGAGACATTACCGATGGCCACACCTGAATATTTAACTTGATTGCCATTTTTTAGGCCATTAACTTGAGCAAAATCGCCAGTAATCGTCATTTGTGGCTTAGCCCATATATCAATGCGACCTACAAAAAGTATTCCCGCAATAAATAGAGCTATACCTATTATTGTGAAAGCCCCTACCTTGGCCTCCGTCGTCCACTTCATTACACATCTCCCATCGCAGATACATTAATTGGTTCTGCTTCACCATGAATAAACTGTTGTACCTTTTTATTTGTAGAATTCTTAAAGTCTATTGTATCAGAAATTTCCACAAATTTCCCCTTATCAAGTAAAGCTATGCGATTTGCCACGTAAAACGCGGATTGCATATCATGTGTTACTACAATAGAAGTACAACCAAGCCGTTGTTGCATCCCCTTAATTAGCATACTAATCGTACCAGATGTAATAGGATCCAAGCCGGATGAAGGTTCATCATAGAGGATTAAGCTTGGGTCTAGCGCTATGGCGCGAGCTAAGCTAACGCGCTTTTTCATACCGCCTGACAATTCGTTAGGCATATAGGATTCATACCCTTTCAAACCGACCCAATCTAGTCGCTCTGCTACAATGCGTCGTATCTCATCGTCGCCTAAGTCCGTATGTTGACGTAAGCCAAAGGCCACGTTTTCGCCTACCGACATAGAATCAAACAGAGCAGAGTATTGGAATACCATCCCCATTTTTCTTCGTACTGTATTAAATTCATCTTCAGATAATGTTGTAATATCTGTGCCATCTACAATAATCTGTCCCGATGTAGGGCGCTGCAAGCCAATTAATAATCGAAGCAATGTACTTTTACCACTGCCACTACCACCTAATATAACCAACGTCTCCCCATCATTGATAGTAAGATTAATGGAGTCTAAAATCACACGTGACTCATAGGCAACTACAACATCGCGTAGTTCTATCATAAATCCCTCTAGCGTATCTACTAATATAACAAGGTAGATAAAAAGTAATTTAATACAAATACTAAAATAATACTAGTTACTACAGAACTAGTTGTGGAAAAGCCTACGGCTTCTGCGCCCATTTTAGTTTCCATCCCCTTATAGGAGCCTACCAATGCAATAACAGCACCAAACACACTGGACTTAACTAAGCCTAATGTGAAGTCTGAAATAGTAGAAAACATTTGAATAGAATCTAAATAGGTACTTGGCGCTAAACCCTTAATTGCAGTAGCCACAAAGTAACCACCTGCAATGCCAATTACTACACCATAAAACGCCAATATAGGCACCATAATCATACATGCTACTACACGAGGTACCACAAGATAACCAATAGGATCGACAGCCATAACACGAAGCGCATCGATTTGTTCGGTTACCTTCATTGTACCAATTTCAGCCGTGATGGCAGCGCCAACACGGCCAGCTAGTACTACCCCTACTAAGATGGGACCTAATTCACGTCCCATAGCAACAGCCATAAGACCACCTACAGTGCTTTGTGCACCATATGTAATCAATACATCTGTAATCTGTAAGGTCATAACTGCACCAGCAAAGAGTAACGTTAAACTGATAATCGGCAACGAATCTACGCCTAAGTGAGCCATCTGCTGAAACACATGCCACAGATTAATCATTTTCAGTTGTCTAATTGTGTGCCACACCAATAATGTAGCACTCCCCATCTGTGATAGGCCGTTCATTACAGCTCGTCCTATCGATTCTAGCCAATTCAACAGTTTAGCCCTTTCCCCTTACATTTTCAGCTTATTCAGCTGCATTAGTATCATTTACTTTAGATTCATCCTTTTTATCAGGTGTTTTTTGGTCTTGTTTATCAGATTTTTTCACATCTTGTTTATCAGACTTTTTCACATCTTTTTTACTGGATTTATCCTTTTTGGATTGGTCTTCCAATTCTAATTTATGTTCCATCTTGCTTTGATTTTTAACTTCTTTTACACGTTTAGCTAATGCTTTATCGCGATCGGCTGGTTTCATAACATGAATTGTAAATTGACCATCACCTTGAACGATGTATTCCGTATCAATAGCAGTTTTTTCTATTTGATTATCATCGTCCTTACTAGAACTCAAATCTTCTTGACCTGTTTTTTTCTTTACATCCCCTGGCATAGGTTTTGATTCCACATCTTTAAGTTTAGCTTTTTTAACAGATTGGGAACCATCTTCATCAACAAGACTAATGCCATCTTCTAAAAACTCTACAACGATTTGATTATTTGTATCAGTCTTTTGAATTTCATCGTAAAGTTCATTAAAATCTTTATGAACTTTTAAGCGACGTAAAATTTCATCAGTTAAATTATATTTTTGCTTTTCTAATACATAAGGTAATGGGATTTCACCGCCCCCACGCACCTCTAAGGTATACTTGCCAACAGCTTGATCCTCAGGAACCTTAAAGAAGATTTGTTTAACGACCTTCTCACCGCGGAACGGCTCCAACGTTACATCTACAACGATTGTATCACCAGGGGAAACAATGGTTGAAGATGCAGAGGCATCAACAAGCTTAGCTGTTTTCTTATCTTGTGTCACCTCAGTTTCTACAGAGATGTCAGAAATTTCATAATTAATGAATCGGTTATTCATAAGAACGTCGATAACATTATAGAACTCATCAACAGCCTTCTCAGAGATAGAGTCAGAGCTATAGAACATATTAGTTCGCGTCAACGGTTTATGCTCTTTACCTCTTGGTGTGATTGTATAAGAAATGGTAGCCGTACCAGCGCCACTACGATCCAACGTTTTATTCAACATGTTATATAGAGATGTAGCCGCTAAAGTCGGTGTCATCTCACTATCTTCAATAACCTTAACAGAGCTAGTTTTATCACGCCCCATATCAAGGTCTTTCAAATGGAATCGCATAGGGATCCCTGGAGAAATCACACCAGAAACACCTGCAATACCAGCACCTCTATCTTCAGTTACAGAGCCAACTTCCTTGCCCATAGAGCCCAATTTGAAAGCAGCATCATAACTTTTAACTACTGTAAAGATGCTTGCATTATGCATGAAGTAGTTTGAGGAGCCATGTTTTAAGAATGGATGACCAAAGGCAACAATCTTTTCCCCATCTACATAGGTAACAGTACCAATGGCCCCCAGTTTTAGGTCACCATCAACTAGTAATGCTGCTACAGAACCACCGGCTTCTAGAGGTTTAGCAATTTCATCACCACTAGCACTAGCCGTATCATATGTTTCATATTTATATTGTGGCAACTTGGATTTGAAGTAATCCATGGATGCTGCATCAAAGCCATAAGCCATAAGTGGCGTGCCAAGAGGGATCAATTGTTTATCATCCCATGGTTTGGATAAGTTCTTCTCATATGGAATATTCCATAATTTCACCATATCCTCGATAGGGGTAATCATCCCAATCGTACCATCTGCAAAGCCCCAGCCATAAGCAACAGCACCAACGAGCTTACCATTTATATATACAGGACTACCACTCATGCCATGAGCGATGCCGCCTGTTTTTTCCATAACAGGACCAGAGAACTTCGCTAAAATAAGATGACCAGATGGTCCCTTATCCTTCATGACACCAAGTACCTTTACATCAAAGGTAGAAATGGTATCTCCTACAATTACAGTTTTTGCAATGCCTTCCATACCTGTAGTTACATCATTGACAGGCATGAAATCAACAGCCTGTGCAGCTGTAAGTGAAGTACAGAAGAAAAGCGCCAGTATCGCTTTTCTATACCGACGCCAAGAATGAGAAAACTTCATTCCTTCTCTCCTTTATTTACTTTCTACTGTGACAACGATTTGATCACGAGAAACGTCTGAGCCCACTGTAACATTAACCGCCGTTACAGTACCAGTTACAGTAGATTTAGCAGCAGCCATAGGGCCAGCCAATGTCTCTACAGTTACCAATGTTTGACCTTCTGTTACAGCAGAGCCAACAGAAACTGTAGAAGCAACTTTACCTGTTAATACACTTTGGTATGATACAGGGGCCGCCATTACAGAGCTAACACTTAAAATGCCTAAAGCAGCTAATGCCAACACTACTCTTTTCATAACGATCCCTCCTTTTACAAAATTAGTTATGTATTTATAGTATACTAAATTATTACTAATATTTCAAACAAAATTGTATGCAACGAAT
>OKVI01001145.1_pt1 | contig 11467 bp, 13 predicted proteins | sample 1607001 | NCBI WGS metagenome assembly OKVI01 (sample SAMN03281018, study PRJEB24777) | human gut metagenome | isolation source: fecal sample PR128 from 1 month old male Malay infant, vaginal delivered...
GGTTTTCTTCCCCCGACTCGCTGAACATCGGGCGGGTAGCGCGGGAATAAACCCGGTAGCCGGGGCGTTAGGTGAGCATACAGGCGGCAGCGTGCCGCATCCGAGTATGAGAGGAATAGATAACATGCGTATTGATATTTGGTCCGATATTGTGTGCCCCTTCTGCTACGTGGGCAAGCGTAACCTGGAGCAGGCGCTCGCCGAGTTTGAGCACCGCGACGAGGTTGAGGTGGTGTGGCATAGCTTTGAGCTGGACCCGTCGGCTACGGAGCATCCTGCCGGTTCGCTGCCTGAGCTGATTGCCGGTAAGTATCAGATGTCGTTGGAGCAGGCGATTGCGAGCCAGGAGTCGTTGGCGGAGCGTGCCCGCGAGGTGGGTTTGGATTTCAATTGGCGTCAGGCACGCTACGGTAACACGTTTGATGCGCACCGTGTGATTCATTATGCGGCGGAGCAGGGCCTGGCGTCGGCGGCGGAGGAGGCGTTTAAGCTGGCGTACTTTACGCAGGGCCGTTCGGTGCAGGATCACGAGTCGATTCTGGATATTGCTTCTGAGATTGGCCTGGATACTGCCGAGGTTGAGGCGGTGTTGAATAGCGACCGTTACGCGGCGGATGTGCGTGCTGATGAGCAGTTGGCGCGCCAGCTGGGCATTAATGGTGTGCCGTTCTTCTTGATTGAGTCGAAGTGGGCGGTCAGTGGTGCGCAGCCCGCGGAAATGCTGGTGCAGGCGCTGCGTCAGGTGTGGGAGGAGACTCACCGCGTTGAGTTTTTGAACCCTCTGGCAGGTGCTTCGGACGACGTCGCGGGTGCCAATGCCGCGGAGGCGGGCCCCTCCTGCGATATGAACGGTAACTGCTCCTAGCGGCGGCTCTGGCTAGAGCTCTAACTAGAGCTGTCCGGTCGGGGCGCTACTCTCCCAGCGCCCCCAGCTGGCACCCCCCCAGATATAGCGAAGCCCCCTTGTGCCGGTTCTTGCGTGAACCGGCACAAGGGGGCTTCGCTATGCCTGCAGGTTGCATCTTCCCTTATCAGATTGTTTGATGCGGTCCAACGTTGTCCACAGACTGGGTGGTTTTCCTTTACACTTGAGTGTGTGTTCTACGGTGAACACGCTTATCCACTCACTTTTCAAGGAATATTGTGCTGAAAATTTATGCCGCCGCTGGCGTTCTTGCGGGTGCTCTGCTGCTGACCGGTTGCTCTTCGCCTGTTCGCGCTCCGGAGTCTACGCCTTCTGCGTCATCGTCGACGTCTGTTTCTGCTAGCCCTTCGGTTTCAGCTACTCCTAGTTCTTCTCCGACGCCGAGTGCGTCTGCGTCTCCTTCGGAGTCTCCTACCCCGACGGAGACTCCGTCTCCGGTTCCGACGACTGAGGCTCCCGTGCAGGCACCGGCTACTGAGGCACCTTCCGCGGAGGCGCCGGCGGCACCGGCCTCAGAGACCCCGGCACAGCAGGCACCGGTTCAGGAAGCTCCCGTTCAGCAGGCTCCGGCAACTGAGGCTCCCGCTCAGCAGGCTCCCGCGCAGCCTGCTCAGCAGGCTCCGGCGCAGTCGGATGTTTACTACAAGAATTGTGCCGAAGCGCGTGCGGCTGGTGCGGCGCCGTTGCATCGTGGCGAGCCGGGTTACCGTCCCGGCCTTGATGCTGATGGTGACGGCGTGGCGTGCGAGCCGAAGAAGAAGCACTAAGCTTCTACCCCCAGGTATAGCGAAGCCCCCTCGTACTATTTCTAGTACGAGGGGGCTTCGCCGTGCCCGGAAGGCCCACGTCAGTTGGCGTGAACTCAATCGGGCTGGGGCAAGTAAACTTAGCCGGTCGGCACTACAGCGACCTAACCGTAGTAGTCGCGAATCGTAACAGTCGTGAGCCCCATACGGTCCATCAGGCCCCTAATCTCATCCATCACCGAAATCACCCCGGGGTAATTCAGATGACCAATAATGATGCGCTGCGCATTCACGTACTCCTTCGCAAAACGAAGCACCTCCTGCGAGGGAATATTCGAAGAATCAGCCAAGGAGCCATACCACAGCACCGGGCGCGTGAAACCGCACGAGGCTGCAGCCGCCAGCACGCGCGCATCATAATACCCGTACGGGGGGCGGAAATACGGCTTCGACGACACCCCAAAAAGCCGCTGAATCTCCTCATCATTGCGCGTCAGCTCCCGAACGATCTGCTCATCGCTGAGTTTGGTCAGCGCGGCGTGACTATACGTGTGGTTCGCAATCTGCAGTTGCCCGCTCTTCACTAGCGGAAGCAACAGCTCGCGGTGCTGCTCAAAAGAGGGGTACTGGCCATTAATGAAGAACGTAAGGCGCGTGCCGGTGCGGCGAGCAAACTCGGCGTACGCGCGCACCACATCAGGGTTGGCGCCGTCATCAACCGTCCAGGCGACGTACTTGCCCTCACCAACAAGCCCCGTCTGCGGCCCATCCCAGGGGCGAGGCGTCGGGGCTAGGTTACCGGGAGTCTGCGTGCTACCAGAACTCGGCGCGGCGGAAGGAGTAGCGCTCGCGGAACCACTCGGCGCGACAGAAGCAGAAGCATTGGGGCTACCGGAAGCGGTAGGGCTATCCGTCGCGCCTGCGTTGATGCCGGTCGTCGAAGAGCAGGAGGTGAGAGCAAGACCCAGAGAGCCCAAGCCCAGAGCGCCCAAGCTGAGGAGTACGCCGCGGCGGGAGGCCACGGAATGATAAATCATGGTGTTTCTATGATCCCGATGCGCCTCGAACGACATCAGGTTTTGAGCGGTGTTCATACTCTCAGTGTAAAATAGCAACCCTTCCAAGCATCTAACAAGTCAAAAGATTACGTCAAAACACTTCAGTGAAGAAACCACCCATATCTCATACATCAACTTTTTCCTGAAGCCCCCACTCCACCACAAAGCCCCCTATACGCCTCAGCGCAAGGGGGCTTCACAACACAACCCAGGTGACCGCGGCACAGCACACAGGCCACGCGACAGCTAGCGCGGCTGGTAGGTGAGGCCGCGCTCCGCACGCGCGCGGCGTGTCTCGGCATCCCGAAGAACCGGCACCATAAGACGCACCAGCTGCTTAATTCCACGCATCACCAGCTCAATCCACAGCGCCGCAGACAGCACACCCGCCGCGCGCGGGTGACGGCGACGCACCCACCTCAGCGACAGCAACGAAAACACGAAATACGCCGGGTACAGGAGAGCCTCGCGAAAACGGTGAGCCTGCCGAACAACGGGATTCTGATAAAGCTTCTTCATACCACCAGTATATCCAGCCGCACGGCACGGCCACGCCGAAGCACCGACTAGGCCCCGGACTCGCCCTCCAGCTCACCCGAAGGCTTAACCGACGCACCCTCCACGGGCACAGAAGCCGCGGCGCTACCCGACAGCTCAACCACGGAGTCCTCCCCCACCAGCTGCGAGGGAGAGGAGCCCTCGGGGCCCGACAGAATCGTCACGTTCATGCGGCGCAGCGCATCCGTATCGGTAATCGTGTCGTCGTTATCAATCAGGTACACCCGGTAGCCGTCTGCGGTCAGGCGACGCATCAGCTCCAGGAGCATATTCTGCGCCACCTCATCCACCGCGTACACGCGCGTCACGTCCAGGGCGATCTTCGAGCCCTCCATCGGGGCGTCCACAATCTCGCGAATCACGCGCTCCACACCCGCGAAACGAATACGGCCCTGCAGCTGAATCAGGCGCATGGCCTCGGGACCGGAACCAATCTGGTAGTCCGCACGCAAGGCCGAGCGCGCCACCGTCGGCACGTTCATCACGTGCATGCCCATGTCTTCGGAGAACTTCTCGAAGAGCTCCACACCGCGCACGCTATTACCGTGCTTATCCAGGCGCGGGGAGAACGTCGCCACACCCAGCTGACCCGGAACCGCGCCAATGATGCCGCCGCCCACGCCGCTCTTCGCCGGAACGCCCACCTGGGTTGCCCAGTCACCCGCGGAGTTGTACATGCCGCACGTGAACATGACGCTCAGCACCTGACGCACCACGCCCTTCGGCACAACCTGCTCCCCCGTCACCGGGTGCACACCGTAGTTCGCGAGGGTGGCGGCCATCAGCGCCAGGTCCTTGACAGTGACCATGAGCGAGCACTGGCGCGTGTACCCCTGCACCGACACCTCCGGGTCGCCCGTCAGGATGCCGTGGCCGCGCAGCATGTGCGCAATCGCGTAGTTGCGGTGCGCGTGCTCTAGCTCGGATTCGTACACGCGCTCATTCACCGACAGGCGGCGGCCCGCAAATGCCGACAGACCCGAAATGACGCGCTCCATGCGCTCGCCCTGCGTGGCCCCCGGAGGGCCCACCAGCGAATGGGTGGTGATAGCGCCGGCGTTAATCATGGGGTTCAGCGGCTTGCCCGAACCGTCCTCCAGGGACAGCTCGTTGAAGGGCTCGCCCGAGGGCTCAACGCCGACCTTCGCCAGCACGTCATCAAAGCCGCGGTCGGCCAGGGCAAGAGCGTACACGAAGGGCTTGGAAATCGACTGGATCGTGAACTCCACGTCGCTGTCACCGGCGGCGTACTGCTCGCCGTCCACCATCACGATGGACGCGGCCAGCTTATCCGGGTCCACGGCGGCCAGCTCGGGAATGTAGTTCGCCAGCTCCCCGGAGGTATCGGAGACGACCGTTGTCAGGGACTCAGTGAGGTACGTGGCGATGGGTGAATGCATGGTCTCCTCCGTGATGCTGATTCGGTGTTCGGGGTACGTTCCCGGATGCGCCGGAGAACCCGGGCATACCCCATCTACGAGTGTATCTTTTGCCGCCAAAAGCTACCAACTACTGCCGAGAATGACGACGGAGTGGACAGCGTGGGCTAACGCGCGGCGCCCGCGCGCACGACCGGGTTCTGGGTGCCGGGACATAAAGCCGGCTAGGGGTGGCGGACCGACTGCGGCTCCTGGCCGCCCAGCTCGGCGGTCTCCAGCTGGAAGGTCGAGTGCTCCACCGACACCTCAAAATGGGTCGCAACGCAGGAGCGGATACGGTCCAGAATCACCACCGCAGACCCGTCGCGGAAGCAAGAATCCGCAACCACCACGTGCGCGGTCACGACCGGCAGGCCCGTCGCCACCATCGAGGCGTGCACATCGTGCACCTCCACCACACCGTCGACGCGCAGCATGTGCTCGCGCATCGCATCCAGGTCCAGGCCATCCGGGGTGAACTCCATGAGCACCGCCGTGGTCTGCCTCATCAGGCGCACCGCGCGCGGCACAATCAGCACCGCAATGAACAAGCCTGCCAGCGCATCCGCCCGGTAGAAGCCGGTCAGCCAAATCACGATAGCCGCCACAATCACGCCCAGCGAACCCAGGGCGTCGTTGAGCACCTCCAGGAACGCGGCACGCATATTGAAGTTCGCGTTTCGGCCCGAAGCCAGCACCGCAATGCCGATAACGTTCGCCACCAGGCCGACCACGCCGAAGACCAGCAGCTCGGCGCCGGGCACCTCCGGCGGGGCAAACAGGCGATGCACGCCCTCCACCGCCGTGTAGATACCCACGGCCAGTAGCAGCACCGACTGGCCCAGGGCCGCCAGTACCTCAATGCGTCGGAAGCCCCACGTGTGGCGCGAGGTTGCCGGACGCGTCATGAGCGAAGCCGCGGTGAGCGCCACCAGCAGGCCGGAGGCATCCGTAATGGCGTGCGCCGTATCCGTCAGCAGGGCCAAGCTACCCGGCACCAGCGAGCCAACCGCCTGCGCCAACACAATAATGACCGCCAGGCTAAAGGCAACCAGAAGACGCGGACGCATCGAAGCGGCATCCTCCGGACTCGGAACGTGCGAATGGTTGTGATGATGACCGTCGTGGTGAGCGTGTGCGTACTCTCCCATGAACCTCTCCTTGAGATGTGGCTGGTGTGAGATGACCAGCGCGGGAAGACCGGCATAAGCCGGCAGGCGACGCAAACAACTGAGAGTCCGTCGCCTCCAGAACGAAACCACGATGCAAAAAGTCTAGAGATAGCAAAATCGCCCGATTCATACGAAACGGGCGATTGGCACCTCAACCGAGGTTTCCGTGGAGATAAGGGGACTCGAACCCCTGACCCCCTGCATGCCATGCAGGTGCGCTACCAGCTGCGCCATATCCCCCATATTCTGTTATGTTCCTCAACGAGGCAACATGAATATATTACACACACCTCAGAGGGCTACGCAAATCGAGAACAGCTCAAATTCAAAAAATTTTCCAAAAACTTTAGGGGCTCCAAGCTACCCCGTCCAAGGGCTACGAAGCACCGCGAATACGGCGAAGGGGCGGGCACGCGTGCCCCGCATGTGCACCACATGCAGGGCGCCGAACCCGCCCCTCACGCAAACGCTACAGAACGCGCACCGTAAAAACGTCGCGCGCCGAGCGACAGCCCGAAGGCCTAAGCCTCGTCCTGCGCCGGGATGATGCGCGCGGCCTCTTCCTCGGACTCAGCCTCGATGTCGAAGGGAGCCTCGTTCTCAACACCCAGCTCGATGCGCGGGGCCTGAGCCCACAGGCGATCCAGGGCGTAGAACTCGCGGTCCTCCTCGTGCTGAACGTGAACCACGATATCGCCGAAGTCCAGCAGAATCCAACGACCCGAGGAGCGACCCTCGCGGCGCACCGGCTTCAGGCCGGCCTGCTCGCGCAGGGCGTCCTCCACCTCGTCAGCCACGGCGTTCACCAGGCGCTCGTTGTGAGCGGAAACCACCAGGAAACCGTCAATCAGGCCCATGGCGTCGGAGGCATCCACAGCGAACAGGTTCGTTCCCTGCTTCTCCTCCGCCGCGCGGGCGGCAATGCGCAGAGCCTCAACCGAGGACTGTGCAGCAGTCATATCTTCCTTTCTTGCCGGTCATTCCCACCGGCAGCACCCCGCGGGGTGCGTTCTCACGGCCTACTTCGGGCCAAAAATCATAATCAAGCCGACAACAACCAGGGCCAGCAACAGAACCATCCACAGCCAGGCCAGGGAGGTCTTCTGGGCCGGCTTCAGCACCTCGTGCTCCGACTGGTTCTCGGTGACCTTCTCGGCGAAGGACTTATCGGAGTCCTTCTTCTGAGCGCCGCCATTCTGAGATCCACTGTCCGCGCGCTCCACGGATGCCACCGGTGCGCTCTTCGACTCGGCGGACTCCTCTGCGGCGAGCTCGGCCATCGCCACGGAATCCTCGGGATCCTGGCGGTCCACCATGCGCTGCAGCAGTTCCTCCACCTCGTCCGGGCTCAGGGCCACGGTCGGGTCGCCGTCCACCGAATCCACGGTGTCGCCAGAAACCGAGCCGTCCAGAACGCTCAGGTCCAGGCCCTGAGCGTTCACGGCGCTCACGCGGGTGGGCAGGTTGGAGGATGCGTCGTCCTTCTGCACCTCGGCAACCTCGGGCTTCTGAGCTTCCTTGGGTTCCTGGGCGTCCTTGGGCTCGGAGGGCTCCTCGTCCTCAGCCGGCGCGGAGGCGTAGCCGACGACGCTCTCGTCAACCTTCGGCTCATCGCGCACGAGGTACTCGTGCATCTTCGGCTCGGGCTCCTCCTCCTTGACCACGGTAATCACCGGAATGGAAGAGGTCAGCGGGCTATCCACCGCCGAGGGACTGGTGGCATCTACACGGTTCTTCGCGATCTCGTCGGGACGCAGAACGCGCAGGCTACTGGTCAGAGGGGCCGGCTCGTGCAGCTTCTCCTCGTCGTTCGCCTCGGTCTCAATCTTGCCCTGGGCCGCCAGCGCCGCGAAACGACGCTGAACCGCCAGAACCTGCGGATCAATCGCGCCGGTGTTCACCACGGAACCCATATTCTCAACGGGCTTCGGGTTCTCCCCGCGGCGGTGTGCGCGCAGGTACTCGGCGACTTCCTCACGGTAACGGGCGAGACGGCGCGGACCCATCACCTTAGTCGGCGGCGGCACCTCAATGCCGTCTTCGGTCACGTACGTCTCGTAGAGGTACGCTTCGTCCTCGCTATAGGGCTTCGAACCCGCAGCTTCACTCATGTGTTCCCTCATTATTCGTCGATTCGGGTGACGGCTCCGCCTCATCCTTGACTCGAGGCAGGCCGTCACGGTAGGCCGTCAAAGCGTCCTTCTTATACAGCCCGTACTTCGCAATGTACTGCACCACGCCATCGGGTACCAGGTACCAGATGGGGGCGCCCTCAGCCGCGCGGCGGCGAATATCGGTCGAAGAAATCGCCATCGCGGGGATCTTCAGCGTCGTAATATGACGCCCCTCCGCAAGGGGAGGATCCAGCGTGTGATCGGGGCGGGTCACGCCCACGAACGTCGCGAGGTCCCACAGCTTATGGGCATTGCGCCAGGTCATAATCTGGCTGATTGCATCCGCCCCGGTAATGAAGAACAGGTCAGCATCGGGGCGCAGGCTGCGCAGCTCGTTAAGCGTATCAAAGGTGTACGTGGCGCCGCCACGGTCAATATCAATACGGCTCACCGTAAAACGCGGGTTCGACGCGGTCGCGATCACCGTCATCAGGTAGCGGTGCTCGGCATCGCTCACGTGCCGCTCCCCCACCTTCTGCCAGGGCTGACCGGTCGGAACGAACACGACCTCGTCCAGGTCGAACACCGCAGCGACCTCGCTGGCCGCCACCAGGTGCCCGTGATGAATCGGGTCAAACGTTCCACCCATCACGCCCAAACGCACCCGTCCAGGGATACGAGGGGGAATCGACTCGGAGCTCGGGGCACCGAAATCAAGCTGAATAGGCTGATCACTCACAGAAGCCGTCCTTGCTGGGGACAGAGACCGCACCGGAAAACAACGCGCCCACCGGTGAGGATACGGGCAAATACACGGATGCACGCGCGCCACTCGGCGGGCCCACGCGGGACGCCGGATGCACGTGCGTACACCCATCTATGCTACCGTCTCGGCGCTAAAAACAACGAAATGACGGGGGTGAGCTAAGCCGCGGGTGGAATACCCGCGACCCGGCTCACCCCCGCCGCCACGATGTGGACTCTACCTAGTCCTCGGTGCCGGGCATGTCGATATTCTCGTCGACCTTGCCCTCTTTGAGCTTCTTGCGGTACTCCACGGACTCGGTCCAGACACCGGCCACGCGCTCGGATTCCAGCTCGGCACGAGCCGCAGCCTTCGCATCCATGCGCTCCTTGTACTCCACGCGCTTCTGGGCGCGGGTCGGGCGGATAATCTCCTCCAGGCGGACGTCGGTACCGCGCGGGGAGGAGAGTAGCTCGGCGCCACCAATCATGGTCGGCTCCCAGTCGAAAATCACCGAGTTGTCGCTCTCACCAATCACCACGGCGTCGCCGGCGCGGGCGCCAGCCTTGAACAGCTCGTCCTCAACGCCCAGGCGGGCCAGGCGGTCCGCCAGGTAGCCGACCGCTTCATCGTTGTTGAAGTCGGTCTGCTGAATCCAACGCTCGGGCTTCTCGCCAATCACGCGGAACAGCGGCTCCAGGTTGCGTTCCTCGCGACGAATAGTGAACTCCTGCTTCTTCTTGTTGCGGAAGCCCTTCGGACGAATCACGGGGGTTTCGACGGTCACGCGCTCGGCCTCCTTCTCGGCGGCGGCACGGGCGGCGCGGTCCTCCTCAACGAGCTTGGCCATCGCGAAGATGAGGGGCTTCAGGCCCTCATGCGAGGCGGTCGAAATCTCGAAGACCTTGAAGCCCATCTCCTCGAACTCGGGGCGCACGAACTCGGCTAGCTCGCGGGCCTCGGGCACGTCAATCTTGTTCAGCACCACAATCTGCGGACGCTCGTGCAGCGGCACGGTCACGCCCGCGGTCGGATCGACCTCGTAGTTCTGCAGCTCGCCGCGAATCACCTCGAAGTCGCTGATCGGGTCGCGGCCGGGTTCCAGGGTCGCGCAGTCAATCACGTGCACGAGCGCCGAGGAGCGCTCCACGTGACGCAGGAAGCGGTGGCCCAGGCCACGGCCCTCCGAGGCACCCTCAATCAGGCCCGGCACGTCGGCCACGGTGTAGCGCACATCGCCGGCCTGCACCACGCCCAGGTTCGGAATCAGGGTCGTGAACGGGTAATCCGCAATCTTCGGGCGTGCCGCGGAGATAGCGGCAATCAGCGAGGACTTACCCGCCGAGGGGTAACCCACCAGGGCCACATCCGCGATGGACTTGAGCTCCAGAACAATATCAGCCTCTTCACCGGGGGTGCCCAGCAGAGCAAAACCGGGGGCCTTACGCTTTGTCGAGGCCAACGCGGCGTTACCCAGGCCGCCCATACCGCCGCGCGCGGCGATGTACTCGTCGCCAACGTGCAACAGGTCAGCCAGGACATTGCCCTCGCGGTCCTTCACCACGGTGCCCTGCGGCACGGTCAGAATCAGGTCCTCGCCATTAAAGCCGTGGTGCATATCGCCGCGGCCGATGTCACCGTTCGGGGCGTGCTGGTGCGGGCTGTGGTGGTACTCCAGCAGGGTCGTAGTCTGGTTGTCGACGCGCAGAATCACCGCGCCACCATTACCACCGTTACCGCCGTTCGGGCCGCCCAGCGGCTTAAACTTTTCGCGTCGCACGGAGACGCAACCGTTGCCTCCGCGACCGCCGGAAACATGCAAGACCACGCGGTCCACGAATTCCGCCACGGGTTCTCCTATCTTGGAAAGTCTTCTCTTCGCCGACGCCTCAACGCCCGGTGGGCGGATGCATCGGCAGGCGCAGCCGGGTTGGGGCGCGCCTCCTCGCGAGGACCGCACAGCGTGCGGGCTGCTCGCGGAATGGGAGTTATAGCGAGAGGGGGTAGACTCGCGCCTACCCCCTCTGCCCTAGCGGTGAGTATTACTCAGCTGCAGCCAGGATGTTAACGACCTTGCGGCCCTTGCGGGTACCGAACTCGACGGTGCCTGCTGCCAGAGCGAACAGGGTGTCGTCGCCACCGCGGCCAACGTTCAGGCCGGGGTGGAAGTGGGTGCCGCGCTGACGAACAATGATCTCGCCTGCGTTGACGGACTGGCCGCCGTAGCGCTTAACACCGAGGTACTGGGGGTTCGAGTCACGACCGTTACGGGTGGAGCTTGCGCCCTTCTTGTGTGCCATTCTGTATTCCTACCTTAGGGTTGAATTCCGGTTCGCTTCGATTACGCGTTGATAGCGGTAATCTTGACGGTGGTCAGCTCAGCGCGGAAGCCCTGACGCTTCTTGTAACCGGTCTTGTTCTTGTACTTCTGAATAACGATCTTCGGACCGCGCAGGTCCTCGACCTTCTCAGCAACAACCTTGGCGGAAGCCAGGGACTTTGCGTCAGCGGTGACCTTGTCACCGTCGACGAGCAGCAGCACGGGCAGCTCGATGGTGCTGCCGGGCTCGCCTGCAACACGGTCAAGGGTAACGAGGTCGCCGACGGAAACCTTCTCCTGGCGGCCGCCAGCGCGTACAATCGCGTATGCCACTATGGGACTCACTTTTCTCGACAACTTGCTTCTTGAATCTCACTCGAATGAGCAGCCTGCGCTTTCATTGCTGTGCGC
>OKVI01001157.1_pt1 | contig 11348 bp, 14 predicted proteins | sample 1607001 | NCBI WGS metagenome assembly OKVI01 (sample SAMN03281018, study PRJEB24777) | human gut metagenome | isolation source: fecal sample PR128 from 1 month old male Malay infant, vaginal delivered...
AATCTATATCGTTTAGAAATTATTATAATCATACGTTTGCAACATACCGAGGTATAGAAAGTCAATTATTCTCGGGTTATCAAATTGAGAATAATTCACGGAATTACTTAATTTCTCTTCCTAAATTTTTAAGTGGACAAGGATATAAAACTGAATTTATAAATACTGAACCTAAAAATAAAGAATTTACAGATTACCTTTCTGATTTAGGTTTTGATAATATCTATAGTTCAAAGTTGGAAAATGGTAGAAAAATCTCATTTGACAAAGAAGCGTACGAGGAACTGTTCTCACAAATAGAGAATTATTCAAAAAATAAATCTCCGTTTCTAATTTCAATGTACACATTTGGGACACATGTAGGTTCTGACGGATATAATTATAAATTAGGAGATGGTAATGATAAAGTTCTCAATCGATTCTATGAGATGGATCAGCAGTTTAAAAAATTCATGGATCGATTTAATTCAAGTCCAATATCAGAAAATACAGTCCTTATTTTCACCACTGACCATGCGACGTATGTTGATGATGAATATAAAAAAGCATTCCCAAATGAAAACCGTGATCATGTAAGTTTGGATAAAATTCCATTTTTTATATACTATAAAGGTGTATCGTCTCAGACAATAGACGTGAATGGGAAAAATTCTCTTAATATGACACCAACTGTTCTAGATTTTTTAGATTATTCTTCGACAAATTATTTTTTAGGCACCTCCCTATTTTCACAAGATAACAATGACAATATGTTCAGTTCTATATACTCCGAAGGTACTGTTTTGAAAAAAACATCAGGGAGTAAGGTAGAGGAAATTCCTGAAAGTGAATTAAAAATGATCAAAGAAAAAGTTTATGAATACTTTAGAGTATCTCAAAATAAAAACTAGGACAGAATGAAACTTTTAAAAGGAGTGCTAGCAGGTAAAAATCTTTGTGATTTTGGCTGTCTGGCTCCCTTTTTTTTGTTTTTTATGCTAAACTATTAGATGGGGGTACGCTCATGATTAAGATATTTGGAAAGGTCCATTATCATTGGCAACCGGACTTATCTATTCTTGTGACTTATTGGTCCATTGCAGTGATTCCGGTCTTTATTGGACTGGCCTTGATGTATGAGAGCTCTAGTGTGCCAACGCTAGTTTTGTTTTCGTTCTTTTTATTTATGGTCTTGCTCGCGATTGGGGTCCATCGTTACTTCACGATTTATGAGGATGGGATCTTGCGGATTATTACAGCTAATCCTTTTACTCCAATCAAGGTAAAGATTGACTCGATCGAAAAGGTCGAAGTAAATAAGAAATCGATCAAGCTTATATTTAATGATGGATCGCGCAGTCGAACATTCTGTATGCGTAAATGGCCGAAAAAATACTTTATCAATGCACTTGCCTTAAATCCTTATTTTAAGGGAGAAGTAATCCTGACGGACAATTTCATCCATGTGGATTACTACGAGATGTATTATGCAAACAAATAAAAAGCCCTCTTAATCTTTTAAGAGAGCATGAGTGGGGCATTCTTTGATAGCCTCGAGAACATCGTTTGTGACAGGAACTTCCTTTTCAAGGAGGTCGTCCTTTTCAGCAAATTTGACGATGCCATTGTCATGGTAATCAAATAATTCAGAATAGGTCTGACAGAGACCGCAAGCGATGCAACGATCTGGAATTAACGTAACTTTCATACTTCTATTGTAATGATTTTTACGAGAAAAAACAAGGAGGAAGTCATGGCAAAAGAACCATGGGAAGAAGATATTTATGATGATGGAGAAGAAACATTGAAACGTACAAGTAAGTTAAACGGCATTAAGGCAGATCGTCTGTTGACGATTTTAGCCATTATTTTCTTTGTAGTAGTAGTGGCAATGGTCTGCTTGTTGATTTTCCTTTCAACAGGTGGCAGCAATAAATCCAAACAAATGTCTGGCTTCTACAATGGTGAGACCAAAGTTGAACAGAAATCATCGGCTCCTGCAGCACAAACTGACCAAGCAGCTGCTGAAGATAGTTCAAAAGATGAGAAGTCTGAAGAAGGTACGATCACTGTTCAAGCAGGTGAAGGGGAAGCAGCGATCGCTGCGCGTGCTGGTATTTCCATTGCCCAATTGGAACAGTTAAATCCATCTCACATGTCTACAGGATCTTGGTATGCCAATCCTGGTGATGTCGTTAAGATTCAGTAGGAGTTGAGGACAGCATGAAACAAATTCAAATTGCCATTGATGGACCGGCTTCTAGTGGAAAATCCACGGTTGCAAAGATCATTGCCAAGGATCTAGACTATACGTATCTAGATACGGGGGCTATGTATCGTGCAGCGACTTACCTAGCTTTGCAAAATAATCTGACAGCCGAACAGGTAGATGACTTGTTAGCCCTTTTAGATCAATATCCAATTAGTTTTGGTCGTTCGGAAGAAGGAGAGCAACTTGTTTTTGTAGCAGACGTGGATATTACCCATCCAATTCGTGATAACCAAGTGACCAATAATGTTTCGTGGGTTGCAGCGCTTGCGCCTATCCGTGAAAAGTTGGTGGCTCTTCAGCAAGAGATTGCAGAGAAGGGTGGAATCGTCATGGACGGTCGCGATATTGGGACAGTTGTCTTGCCAAATGCAGAGCTGAAGATTTTTTTGGTTGCTTCGGTTGAGGAACGTGCAGAACGTCGCTTCAAGGAAAATGTTGAAAAGGGCATCACAGCGGATCTTGAATTGTTAAAAAAAGAAATCGCTGAACGTGACTATAAGGATAGCCACCGTGCTGTGTCTCCTTTAAAACCTGCAGCAGATGCCATTCATTTTGACACAACGGGTGTTGGCATTGCAGACGTTGTGGCCTTTATTGAAGAAAAAGCAAAAAAACTTCTTGACAAATAATAAAAAACTTGATATCATATAAAAGTTGAGAAAAGCAGAAGTGAGAACTTCTCGCCTTGTGACGCAAGTTGCCTGGCCCCTACGGATCAAGTTTCAGTAATGAAATACATCATGTAGTTCGGGCCTGTATTGCAGGTCCGTTCTTTGTTTTTCTCGAATAATAAAAAAGAGGTGAAAACCATAGCAAAGCAAGACTTATTCATCAATGATGAAATTCGTGTACGTGAAGTTCGCTTAATCGGTCTTGAAGGTGAGCAATTGGGTATCAAACCACTTAGCGAAGCGCAAGCACTTGCGGACGACGCTAATGTTGACTTGGTTCTCATTCAACCTCAAGCTAAACCTCCTGTTGCGAAAATTATGGACTACGGTAAGTTCAAATTTGAGTACCAGAAGAAGCAAAAAGAACAACGTAAAAAACAAAGCGTTGTGACCGTGAAAGAAGTTCGTTTGAGCCCAGTGATTGACAAGGGTGATTTCGATACAAAACTTCGCAATGCTCGCAAATTCCTTGAAAAAGGAAATAAAGTGAAGGTATCCATTCGCTTTAAGGGTCGTATGATTACCCACAAAGAGATTGGTGCTAAAGTTTTAGCCGACTTCGCTGAAGCGACACAAGATGTGGCGATCATCGAACAACGTGCTAAGATGGATGGACGTCAAATGTTCATGCAATTGGCGCCAGCAACTGACAAGAAATAATCTGTCAGAAAGTTAAAAAAAGGAGAAAATATCATGCCAAAACAAAAAACACACCGCGCATCAGCTAAACGTTTCAAACGTACAGGTTCTGGTGGACTTAAACGTTTCCGTGCTTACACTTCTCACCGTTTCCACGGAAAAACTAAGAAACAACGTCGTCATCTTCGTAAAGCATCTATGGTGCATTCAGGAGATTTCAAACGTATCAAAGCAATGCTTACTCGCTTGAAATAATTGCGTATTCGTAAGTAAAGAATTCTAGGAAATATTGGAGGAAATATAAATGGCACGTGTTAAAGGTGGCGTTGTATCACGCAAACGTCGTAAACGTATTCTTAAATTAGCTAAAGGTTACTATGGAGCTAAACATATCTTGTTCCGTACTGCAAAAGAACAAGTAATGAACTCTTACTACTATGCATACCGTGACCGTCGTCAAAAGAAACGTGACTTCCGTAAATTGTGGATCACACGTATCAATGCGGCAGCTCGTTTGAACGGACTTTCATACTCACAATTGATGCATGGTTTGAAATTGGCTGAGATCGAAGTGAACCGTAAAATGCTTGCTGACTTGGCTGTTAACGATGCAGCAGCTTTCACAGCTCTTGCAGATGCAGCTAAAGCAAAACTTGGTAAATAATGTTTATAAGGCTGAGAAGATTTTCTCAGTCTTTTTTTCTTGCTGATTTCATGCTATAATGAAATCAATTATAGGAGTAATCATATTAGATGGAGGATCTAAAGGTGACACACAATCGACTAGCATGGGATGAGTATTTTGCAGCTCAGGCTTTACTGATTTCGAATCGGGCGACCTGTAATCGGGCGAAAGTAGGGGCTGTTCTGGTTAAGGATAATAAGGTCATTGCAACCGGCTATAATGGATCTGTTTCTGGAACAGATCATTGTTTAGAGGATGGCTGCCTCATGGTCGAGGGACACTGTGTCCGTACGATTCATGCGGAAGTCAATGCTATTTTGCAAGGAGCTGAAAGAGGAATTCCCAAAGGCTTCACAGCTTATGTCACGCATTTTCCTTGTCTCAATTGTACTAAGCAATTGCTTCAAGTTGGCTGTAAGCGGGTGGTATACATCCATCAATACCGCATCGATGAATATGCTGAATACCTCTACCGTGAAAAAGAGGTAGAACTGGTCCATCTCCCATTGGAAGTGGTTAAAGAAGCTATTGCAGAGGCAGACTTCATTTAAAAAGATCCTGTCTAAAACTTGATATAGATCTAATAGAAAGCTTGTTTTTGAGATCACACTTGGCTGATTCTTCTAGAGGAATGAGAGTGTGATGATACGTAAAATTTGCTATCTAATTTTCTTATTCGCCCAGGGACCTGGGGTTGTTGTTATATGAAAGGTAGGAAACCGTGATGACAGACCAAGAGAAACATTTTGAAGAAAATAAGGAACCTAGTAAGAGAAGTGAAGATTATCCCAATTCTGTATTTGTTCAGAATCCTCTAAAAGAAAATAGCTTACATTCTATTCTTCTTTCAGTGGCCTTTTACTTATCCATTATCTATCTTGTATTGTTTGTCTCTTTATTTGCACTTTTGGGTTATGGATGGGGATTTGTCGTTTTGATTTTCCTTGGTCCAAACTTATTAAGTCTTGCCATTGGGGCCTTTCTAATTCGACTAGGGATGAGGAAAGGGAATAAAAGCCTTCTTTATGCGAGTATTGGACTCTATCTGCTGTCAATCATCTTGGCTTTTGATCCAGACTGGGAAATATTTCGAATTGCTCCCTTATGTTTAGGTGTTCTGGATTTAATCGGAACACTCCTGGTTAAAGAAGAGAAAAGCTTTTAATTAAAAGATAGGTATGGGCCACTTTACTTAATAAAAAGTATTCGGGTCGATCAAAGCGATCGTTAAATCAATTCTTTTTGTCGATTTTTGAGTACTATTATTTTAAAGGATAACTAAGAACTTTAGGAAGAAATGAAATGTCAGTTCAACCAAAACATTCTGAAGTAAAAAAAGAAAAAGAGGAAAGGATTACAGATGAAGATCTTTCACCTGTTGGTGAATTTGATTCAGAAAAGAGAATTGGGAAATCTGGAATACTTGCTTTTGCCTCGGTCCTAGCCATTGCTTATATCGTTTTGCTTTTATTAGGTCTCTTTTCACTAGGATCATGGGTTGGTGGTTTTTTGTACTTTTTGGGAATCCATATTATTAGCTTTGTTATTGCAACTATCCTGCTTTGGAATGGAAATGTGAACGGCAATAAAGCAACTCTTTATATAGCAGCAGCTATTTATGTTCTTTCATTTATTGCTGCGGGTGATCCTTCTTGGGTGATTAATCATATACCACCGCTTGTGGTAGGAGTGCTGGTATTGATTGGAACTGTATTGTTAAAAAATGAAGAGTGATGATAAGAGCTAGGGTGTTCAATCCTATCTTTTTTTATTTATTACTGATAATACGCTAGGAAAACGGTTACAAACTGTGTTATAATTTAAATAAATGAATAGTTAAATACTTTTCTTAGAAAGTAGAGGAGAATCTATGTCTAGAAAAAAATGGTATTATATACTGCTAATTCTTGAAGCAATTCTTTATCTTGTTTCTTATGGTAGTAGTCTAGTAGAGAGCTATAATGCTCAAAATTTAAATGAAAATGTACCACTGTTCAATGCCTCTAGTATTTTTTCTATCTGGAATGGAATGATTATTTGCTGGTTAATTTGGAGAATCATGCAGCAACGTTTAAATGTTGAAGGATTGATAGCTGTTCTTCTCCTCTCAATTACTCAACTACTGATGTTTTTTTTACCACCTTTCTCCCTAACAAATCTGATGAACATTTCCTTTGTGCTAAATATCATTTGTTTAATATGGATTTGCTTGCTTATAAAGAATGTAGAAATGAGGGAGCTTTTAAACGATTGGAAAAGTAAAGATGGTTGGAAATCATCGATAGCTTATTTAGTACTATTTGTTGCCTCAACCAATATATCTCCATTATTTATATTGTTTGGTATGGATAGAACGAGTGTAATTTACGCTTTTACACTTCAATACACTGTAATGGAGTTAATGTTTCTACTTCTGATTAATGTTATGATCACAATTACAAGTGATAAACTTCAGAAAGTCTTTTCTCTTTTGCTAATTTTATCTTCTCTTGTTGAGATAGGTGTAGTATACTCTTTTATCTCTCGTATAAGCTTTTACGGTCTCTTTTATCTTCTCTTATCGATTTATATTGTTTGTCGTGTTTTTGGTTTACTTGAGAAAGTTGCAGATAGCTGGGAGTCCAAGGTGAAAGTACAAGATGTATCATCTATTGAAACTAAACCAGAGATGGAATCCCCTCAAGTAGAAGGAGAGATAGATGTAAACGATCAGTTGAACACTGAAAAACCGTTAAACACTGATGAAGAAAATTTGCCAAAGAGGATCATTCTTCAGTCGTCTTGGTTATGGAGCGCCCTTATAATAGCAGTCTGTCACCTTGGTATTATGATTTTTCCTTTATTTTTAGGAAACCCCATGTATCTACTGATCTTATATATTGGTGCCATCCATTATATTTGTTTTATGATTGCGACTATATTACTTTTCATTGGTATGAGAAAAGGAAGTAAAGGACTCCTAAATGCATCGGCCGTCTTATTTATTGTTTCCATCATAGGTACGCTAGATCCTTATTGGACAGGTCCAAATATTTTATCCTTGGTTTTAGGAGTCTTGGTATTTATTGGAACTATATTATTTAAAAATGGAGACTGATTAAAGTAGATAGGGTTGAAAATTTTTAAAGATATGTTATCATTTAAGTAGATGGTAGTTCATCGAACACCCATAGGTGCACGGTAGCCTACCATTTTGAGGATAAAAAAGCATCGTGTGAGGGTGCTAGATCTTGCCTGCTGAACTCGTAAATTGATGGATACCCTACGGGGTATTTTTTTGTGAACTTTTTAGGAACTTTGAGGACTGCTTAAGTTTGTTTAATAGAGCCCAAAAAAGCTGATTTAATGGGCTTCTTGAAAAATCATTTTCCATATTATTGGTAATGTGTTATAATTAGATGTTATATGGTCCCGATAAGGTGGTAGAAATCTTCTATCAGTACTTTGTAACTCTATAACAATATTTTTTAAGGGGGGACATTTTTATGTCAGAACGTAAACTTTTCACGTCTGAATCAGTATCTGAGGGGCATCCAGATAAGATTGCAGACCAAATTTCAGATGCTATTTTAGATGCTATTTTAGAGCAAGATCCAGAAGCACACGTTGCGGCTGAAACAGCTGTTTATACAGGCTCAGTCCATGTTTTTGGTGAAATTTCAACAAATGCATATGTCGATATTAACCGTGTTGTTCGCGATACCATTGCAGAAATTGGCTATACCAATACAGAATATGGTTTCTCTGCTGAAACTGTGGGAGTTCACCCATCATTGGTGGAACAATCTCCTGATATCGCTCAAGGGGTAAACGAAGCCCTAGAAGTACGTGGGAATACGGATCAAGATCCACTCGATTTGATTGGTGCAGGAGACCAAGGTCTCATGTTTGGTTTTGCGGTGGATGAAACAGAAGAACTCATGCCATTGCCAATCTCACTCAGTCATAAGTTGGTTCGTCGTTTGGCAGAGCTTCGTAAGTCTGGGGAAATTAGCTATCTTCGTCCAGATGCCAAATCACAAGTCACTGTTGAGTACGATGAAAACGATCGTCCAGTGCGCGTGGATACGGTTGTTATTTCAACCCAACACGATCCAGATGTCAGCAATAAACAAATCCACGAAGATGTGATTAATAAGGTCATTAAAGAAGTGATTCCAGCTTCTTACCTAGATGATGAGACAAAATTCTTCATCAACCCAACAGGACGCTTTGTTATAGGTGGTCCTCAAGGAGACTCAGGATTGACAGGTCGTAAGATCATCGTCGATACCTATGGTGGTTATTCACGTCATGGTGGTGGTGCCTTCTCTGGTAAGGATGCAACCAAGGTGGACCGTTCGGCTTCTTATGCAGCTCGTTACATTGCTAAAAACATTGTGGCAGCTGGTCTTGCTAAGAAGGCAGAAGTGCAATTGGCTTATGCGATCGGGGTGGCTCACCCAGTATCTGTTCGTATCGATACTTTCGGTACAAGTACTGTTGCTGAGAGCAAATTAGAAGCAGCAGCGCGTGAGATCTTTGATCTTCGTCCTGCAGGGATTATCCAAATGCTGGACCTCAAACGTCCAATCTACCGTCAAACAGCAGCATACGGTCATATGGGACGGACAGATATCGATCTTCCATGGGAACGTTTGGACAAGGTAGAAGCCTTGAAAGATGCTGTAAAATAATTCGCTGAAATGGAAAAGTTAGGGTCAAGATGATCCTGGCTTTTTTTCGTGTTGAAAATTCCTACAGATGGAAAAATAGGGCGATCTGTGGTATAATAGATGCAGTATTTTAAATACATTGTCCCTTTTATTTCCGTTGAAAAAAACGATAGTAAAAGGAAAAAGATTTGAAAGAGCTAATGAATTATTAAGATGAAAAAAATTGTAATAAATGGTGGTCGCCCTCTAAAAGGAGAGGTGACCATTAGTGGCGCAAAAAACAGCGTAGTAGCCCTGATTCCTGCGACCATTCTGGCGGATGATATTGTGACCCTTGATGGGGTGCCAGATATCTCAGATGTTGCAAGTTTGATTGATATCATGACCATTATGGGGGCTAAGATCGAGCGCAAAGAAGACAGTTTGATCATTGATCCTCGTGGGGTGAAGGATATGCCCATGCCATTTGGAAAGATCAATAGTCTCCGTGCCTCCTATTATTTCTATGGCAGTTTATTAGGGCGCTACGGTCAAGCAACGGTTGGACTACCTGGCGGGTGTGATCTTGGCCCGCGTCCGATCGATTTGCATTTGAAGGCCTTTGAAGCGATGGGAGCTGCTATGACCATGGATGGCTCCAGTATGAAGCTTGCGACAGACGGCAAGCCCCTTCAAGGAGCGATTATCTATATGGACACTGTTAGTGTTGGTGCAACGATCAATACGATTTTGGCGGCCGTCAAGGCTGAAGGTCGGACAGTGATTGAGAATGCTGCTCGGGAACCTGAAATTATCGATGTGGTAACCTTGTTGAACAATATGGGAGCCCATATTCGGGGAGCAGGGACGGATATCATTACCATTGATGGTGTTCCGCATTTGCATGGGACGAGACATCAAGTGATTCCGGATCGCATCGAAGCAGGAACTTATATTGCGCTTGCAGCTGCTATCGGAGAAGGTATCCAGATCAATAATGTCCTGTATGAGCATTTGGAGAGCTATATTGCCAAGTTAGAGGAAATGGGTGTGCGCATGACCATTTCTGAAGATAGCATCTTTGTAGAAAAACAAACAGGCTTGAAGGCGATCCAGATCAAAACGTCTCCTTATCCTGGTTTCGCGACAGATCTGCAACAACCGATCACACCTTTGCTCTTAACTGCTGCAGGACGTGGTCGAATTGTTGATACGATTTATGAAAAGCGGGTCAACCATGTGCCAGAATTGGCTAAAATGGGGGCTACTATTTCGACCTTGAACGACCACATTATCTATGAAGGACCAAATCAATTGACAGGATCCAGTGTGAAAGCGACGGATCTTCGAGCTGGTGCGGCTTTAGTGATCGCAGGTCTCATGGCTTCTGGAACAACAGAAATTACAAATGTAGAATACATCCTTCGCGGGTATTCAGATATTATTCATAAATTGACTCAACTTGGAGCAAATATCCAGTTGGTAGAGGAATAGTGACAGAGCTAGAGATCTGATAGTGGCAGCTGGATACACGAACAATGGAGTTTGAGATGAATATTTGGACGCACTTAGCTGCCTATTCACTAATTGAAACACAAAGGTTGTATTTACGACCTTTTCTCTTTGAGGATGCGGAAGATTTTTATAAGATTGCTTCTAATCCTGAAAATTTACAATTTATCTTTCCTGCACAAGCCGATCTTGCCGAAACCCAGTATGTACTAGCCAATTATTTCATGAAAAATCCTTTGGGGGTTTGGGCCATCTGTGATCAGGAAACCAATCAGATGATCGGTTCGATCAAGTTTGAAAAGTTGGATGAAATCAAGGGTGAGGCTGAGTTAGGCTACTTTTTACGCAAAGATTTTTGGGGAAAGGGCCTCATGACTGAAGCGGTCAAAGAGTTGGTCTATCTCTCATTTGAGAAATTTCAACTGAAGGAGCTTAAGATTGTCACCCATGTTGAAAATGCAGGGAGTCAAAAGGTCGCTTTAAAGGCTGGCTTTCGTCTCTTTCGTCAATTTAAAGGGAGTGACCGTTATACGCGTAAAATGCGCGATTATTATGATTTCCGCCTAGGTAGAGGGGACTTCTATGAGTAAACACCAAGAGATTTTAGACTATCTCGAAAAATTACCGATTGGAAAACGGGTCAGTGTTCGGAGTATTTCCAATTTTTTAAATGTCAGTGATGGGACGGCTTATCGTGCCATTAAAGAAGCTGAAAATCAAGGAATTGTAGAAACGCGTCCTAGAAGTGGGACCATCCGTGTTAAATCGAAAAAGGCTGTACTAGAGCATTTGACCTATCGGGAAATTTTAGAAATCACCGGCTCTGAAATATTAGCAGGTGAAGAGGGACTCGAAAAAGAATTTAATAAATTCTATATTGGTGCCATGACGGAAAAGCACGTCCTAGACTATGTGTCTGAAGGTGGGCTTTTGATCGTGGGTGACCGTACTAGCAT
>OKVI01001159.1_pt1 | contig 11340 bp, 7 predicted proteins | sample 1607001 | NCBI WGS metagenome assembly OKVI01 (sample SAMN03281018, study PRJEB24777) | human gut metagenome | isolation source: fecal sample PR128 from 1 month old male Malay infant, vaginal delivered...
CGCGGGGTGTTAGGCAGTACTACACTTAAAACGAAAGTCACATCGCCGTCACTGAAGAAAAGAGTTTTTGTGCCCACCACGACCGTACATTTGACCGACCGCATCCCGCGCGTGTCTGCCGATGAGCTGCTGGCAGGTTTCCGCCCGTCAGAGCGTTTTGGAGAGGTTTCGTTCGACACCTATATCCCCGACCCGAACCAGCCTTCGCAGGCTGAGGCGGTGCAGAAGCTCAAGGATTTTGGCGACAAGATTAACGGCGGCGGCTCCGGCAGCGGCTTCTTTGGTCGACTCTTTGGCGGTAAGAAGAAGGACACTTCGAAGGCCGGCCTGTACCTTGACGGCGGTTTCGGCGTGGGTAAGACCCACCTGCTGGCTTCGCTGTGGCATTACGTGGATGGCCCGAAGGCGTTCGGCACGTTCGTGGAGTACACGAACCTGGTGGGCGCGCTGACGTTCCGCAAGACGGTTGAGGCGCTGAGCGGTTACAAGCTGGTGTGCATCGACGAGTTTGAGCTGGACGACCCGGGCGATACGGTGCTCATGTCCCGCCTGATGCGTGAGCTGGCCGATGCCGGCGTGAAGCTTGTGGCGACTTCGAACACTCTGCCGGGTGCCCTGGGTGAGGGTCGCTTCGCGGCGGAGGACTTTAAGCGTGAGATTCAGGTTCTGTCCTCGCAGTTTGAGGTGCACCGCGTGGATGGTGAGGACTTCCGTCACCGTGGCCTGCCCGCCGCACCGGAGCCTGTAGCAGACGCTGAGTTTGACGCGAAGGTTGAGGAGGTGTTCGCCGGTAAGACGGTGGGCGTCGATAACTTCGCGGACCTGGTGGAGCATCTGGCGAAGGTTCACCCCTCGCGTTACCGTCAGCTGATTGACGGTCTGCAGGGTGTTGCGTGGCGTGATGTTCGCCCGATTACTGAGCAGTCGGTGGCGTTGCGTTTTGTGGTGTTGGCTGACCGCCTGTATGACAAGGACTTGCCGATTGTGTCTTCGGGTGTGCCTTTTGACAAGGTGTTTACTGAGGAGATGCTGGCCGGTGGTTACCAGAAGAAGTATTTCCGTGCGGTGTCTCGTTTGACCGCGCTGGCTCGTGAGGGCCTGCTGGGTGAGGAGGCGGAGCGCTAGTTCCGCTGTTCGCCGGGGCCGAGCTTTGGCCGGCTCGGGTTTTGATGCGCTGTTCTTTCTAGTCCCGTGAGACTCGAAGCTCGCCCGGTTTGCATGGTTAGCTTGGTTAGTCTGGTTCACCTGAACCGCGCCAACCCCTCTCATACGTGAAGACCCCCGCCGGGTCGCTTGTTGAAGCACCCGGCGGGGGTCTTTGTGTGAGCGAGAACCTGGTACGTGACGGGAACCTGGCGTGTCGCTCGCATGGTTTCTTCCCTTGCCAGGGAGTTATGCGGGGGTAGATGCGGTTGGAGTGTATAATTTTGCGTGTAGCCTCCGCGAGGTTCTCGCGAAGCACCCGTTTCTGCCGCATGGTTGCGGGCTAGTTTCGGGTAGCCATTTCCCTTCCTTTTCGGAAGGGCTTTCATTGAGGCGTGTTTTCCATGAGTAGGAGACATGAAACCCCCTATTTCCCTTCCTTTTCGGAAGGGCTTTCATTGAGGCGCGGGACGCTCCGGGCGCGGCAAGACCACCGCAATATTTCCCTTCCTTTTCGGAAGGGCTTTCATTGAGGCCCCGGGGTAGACCAAAAATCCAGCGGCCGGTTTTCATTTCCCTTCCTTTTCGGAAGGGCTTTCATTGAGGCGTTGTGGTGGTTGCGGGGTCGGTGGTGAGGTCGTTCATTTCCCTTCCTTTTCGGAAGGGCTTTCATTGAGGCGTTGAGCATGTAGTGGCTTCGTCTTTCGGGTTGTGATTTCCCTTCCTTTTCGGAAGGGCTTTCATTGAGGCAGAGAGCAGGGGATAGCGACGTATGAAACCACCATATTTCCCTTCCTTTTCGGAAGGGCTTTCATTGAGGCTCGCGCCGCTAACATCCACAGCATCCAGGATATTGATTTCCCTTCCTTTTCGGAAGGGCTTTCATTGAGGCGTGAATTTCTGGCCGGTGCCAGGGTGTGCGATGACATTTCCCTTCCTTTTCGGAAGGGCTTTCATTGAGGCCCCGCAACGTCCAGCACCTCCAGGAAATCCGTACCCTGATTTCCCTTCCTTTTCGGAAGGGCTTTCATTGAGGCTTTTCGGTGATTCGGCTAAGCCTTGGGGCTAGTCGAAATTTCCCTTCCTTTTCGGAAGGGCTTTCATTGAGGCGTCTCGGGGTGGGGTTACGCCTTCTAGGTAGCGGTATTTCCCTTCCTTTTCGGAAGGGCTTTCATTGAGGCCGACCCAGCATCAATTACAGCCCACAGAGCCGCCTATTTCCCTTCCTTTTCGGAAGGGCTTTCATTGAGGCCGACTGGGCAGTCGAAACGTACGAAAGGTAGACATGAATTTCCCTTCCTTTTCGGAAGGGCTTTCATTGAGGCACACAGAGGCCGAGGTTAGCCGCTATGACGCATGGCATTTCCCTTCCTTTTCGGAAGGGCTTTCATTGAGGCGCGCTGACCGGTCTGCCCTATGGTTTCGCGTTGAAAGAATTTCCCTTCCTTTTCGGAGGGACTTTCATTGAGGCATAGCATCTTGTTACGTTCACGCAGTGAGCTGTAGGATGTCCCTTCCTTTTCGGAGGGACTTTCATTGAGGCCGGCATGTGGTCTATGGGGGCGAGGCCGGCGGCGCATTTCCCTTCCTTTTCGGAGGGACTTTCATTGAGGCGTTTTTTGGCGGGTGGCTGCGGCGGTGGATTCTGATTTCCCTTCCTTTTCGGAGGGACTTTCATTGAGGCTACTAGACCCTTAGCGATGAGGTCAGGGTGTACGATTTCCCTTCCTTTTCGGAGGGACTTTCATTGAGGCACGCTGGAGGCGTCAGGAGCGACCGTGCTCGCAAATTTCCCTTCCTTTTCGGAGGGACTTTCATTGAGGCAACGACGCTGAGTACGTGAAGCGTACGCGCGCACTGCATTTCCCTTCCTTTTCGGAGGGACTTTCATTGAGGCCCTCAATCTCCGAGGTGCCGCCGCCGCCGATGCGGGATTTCCCTTCCTTTTCGGAGGGACTTTCATTGAGGCCCCGAAGCAACCGGGCGTGGTCTGGAAGATTGACGGATTTCCCTTCCTTTTCGGAGGGACTTTCATTGAGGCCGAGGAAGTAACCGAACTGGAAGCAACCATCAAGGCGGCATTTCCCTTCCTTTTCGGAGGGACTTTCATTGAGGCAGCAGATGATGCGGGTCAGATAGCTCATTGGAATTTATTTCCCTTCCTTTTCGGAGGGACTTTCATTGAGGCGTTGTTAAACCGGATCGTGGCATCAGCACGCACCGGATTTCCCTTCCTTTTCGGAGGGACTTTCATTGAGGCACCGTCCGCGATGGCAGGATTATGCAGGGCGTTAGCATTTCCCTTCCTTTTCGGAGGGACTTTCATTGAGGCAACAACCCCAGCCTTGCGCCGCCGGGTCATAAATATATTTCCCTTCCTTTTCGGAGGGACTTTCATTGAGGCCTGAAAGCGTGGACCTCGTTAGAAGAACAACGGCGCATTTCCCTTCCTTTTCGGAGGGACTTTCATTGAGGCATTCCATATTTCCATGTGTGCCTATGTTTCATTATATTTCCCTTCCTTTTCGGAGGGACTTTCATTGAGGCCGCGTCTACTGGCTAGACCCGGTATCCGGTGCCGTATTTCCCTTCCTTTTCGGAGGGACTTTCATTGAGGCTTACATGCACCACACAACCCCGGCGCCGGTCGCCCGCGATTTCCCTTCCTTTTCGGAGGGACTTTCATTGAGGCATTGAGGTTCTCTACAAGAGCGGTCTCGAAGGTACCTATTTCCCTTCCTTTTCGGAGGGACTTTCATTGAGGCCGGGCGGCATACGGCGACTTCACACCGCGCGTATTCGATTTCCCTTCCTTTTCGGAGGGACTTTCATTGAGGCCCACTAGGATGCGATCAGGAGTAGCGGCAAAATCTATTTCCCTTCCTTTTCGGAGGGACTTTCATTGAGGCCGCGTCGAGCACCACTAACAGCGGTGTGACCATCATTTCCCTTCCTTTTCGGAGGGACTTTCATTGAGGCGGCGACATCCGCAAATCCTGCGCATACATCGCAAATTTCCCTTCCTTTTCGGAGGGACTTTCATTGAGGCTACGTCGGGCTGGCCGCACAGGGCTGCCTGGAATCCATTTCCCTTCCTTTTCGGAGGGACTTTCATTGAGGCGCACCGGGGGAAGATGGTTACATTACCTAATTACTTCATTTCCCTTCCTTTTCGGAGGGACTTTCATTGAGGCCGGCCAGCGCCCACACCCGTCTAAAGGCACACGCAGATTTCCCTTCCTTTTCGGAGGGACTTTCATTGAGGCAACGGCGCGACGCCCTATCAGTACTCCACCCGCACGAATTTCCCTTCCTTTTCGGAGGGACTTTCATTGAGGCCCGAATTTAAGCAGATGCCCACTGAATACGGTCTGCTATTTCCCTTCCTTTTCGGAGGGACTTTCATTGAGGCTGTCGAGAGATTCCGTGAGCTTGCTCATAGAACGCCCATTTCCCTTCCTTTTCGGAGGGACTTTCATTGAGGCAGAAGGAGTCCAGACATGGACATGCGTCCTCACGAAATTTCCCTTCCTTTTCGGAGGGACTTTCATTGAGGCCGCCGGCATTAAGGCGGTCCAGGATGCACGCCTGGGATTTCCCTTCCTTTTCGGAGGGACTTTCATTGAGGCAGGAGAGCCCCGCCACCGGAAGGAAAAGCTAGGTGATTTCCCTTCCTTTTCGGAGGGACTTTCATTGAGGCCAGACCGCACCCGCACCCCTCGCCGAAATCAACGAATATTTCCCTTCCTTTTCGGAGGGACTTTCATTGAGGCATATAAGGACACACCACCGCCCCCTACAGAAAAAGATTTCCCTTCCTTTTCGGAGGGACTTTCATTGAGGCTTCACCAAGACATTTGCCCCGAAATCCGAAAAGACTATTCCCAGCAGCTTGTGGGACTTCCAATAAGATAGGCTGTTGTGATGGATTAGGATGACTGCTGGACCGTTTGTTCTGCACCTTGGGGTGTAGACTTTCATTGAGGCACGACCAATAGCACTGGTGCGACGCAAGTCAGCCTGGCATTTCCCTTCCTTTTCGGAGGGGCTTTCATTGAGGTCTTTCTACTACACTCTACTAGCTGGGTCTTTCTTCGCTTTCTAACGGAGACTTTCATTGAGGCGTCACACCTCTTGCATCCAATAAGTCAGGCTTATAATATTTCCCTACCTTTTGTAGGGACTTTTATTGAGGCCATGCGGAGGGCTCATCCTTGCCCACGGTCCCCGGTATTTCCCTTCCTTTTCGGAAGGGCTTTCATTGAGGGTGCCGCTCGATATGGTCCTTGAGGCCGCTGACATCAGCATTTCCCTGCCTGTTCGGAAGGGCTTTCATTGAGGCGCTGGGCCGGTCCGAGCTTTGCGCCATGCGGCGAGAGTATTTCTTCGCTTTCTAGCGGAGACTTTCATTGAGGCCCGTCGCCAGCGCTGAGTTTGTGGACGGTCATCATAGATTTCCCTGCTTTTTCGTAGGGACTTTCATTGAGGCTTCCGTGACGGGCTTCAGCCTCCCGAGGCAATCCGCGCCATTTCCCTTCCTTTTCGGAAGGGCTTTCATTGAGGGCTTGCTGCGCCCCCTGAAACCCGAATCATGGAAAACTTTCCCTTCCTTCTTGGAAGGGCTTTCATTGAGGCCCGGATATTCCGGCGGTCGAGCTGATTATGGCTGGCATTTCTTCGCTTTCTAGCGGAGACTTTCATTGAGGCAAGAACCAGTCCACCCAGCGCTTCAAAGGCGCCTCATTTCCCTTTCCTTTTGGGGAGGGCTTTCATTGAGGCACCCTGGTGACGTTAGGGCTGCGCGCTTCTGAGCTTATTTCCCTTCCTTTTTGGAGGGGCTTTCATTGAGGCATGCAGGGGTACAACGGTGACCCCCACGGGAAGATTATTTCCCTACCTTTCTGTAGAGACCTTCATTGAGGCGGCGGGCTCATCCCTGCTTGCGCGGGAAACACCTCAACCTTCCCTACGGTTTCGTAGGGACTTTCCCTAACCCTTCCTTGCTCCGTTCCCGGACCCATCACAGTCCAGGAACGGAGCTTTTCCTTTTTCGCCGCGCAGGAATCAGCCAGGCTAAAACACCAACCGCAAACCCCACCAGCCAGCTGCTACTTGCCTCCTCCATGAACCCAAGCAGAAAAACTCAACACGCCGGAATAGCGTCATAAACTCGCTGATAAGCCAAAACACCCCACCGCGGTGCTACCCTCAAAACCAAGCAGTCAAAGTTGACTGCCCACCATACTCGCTCACACCAAGGAGACACCGATGTCTACCCCCTACAGTGCAGGCGACGAACTACCCATCTCACTCGTCATGCACACCGTGTACTGCCCCCGCCGCGCATGGATCGAATCCAATGGCGAAAAGACCGACACCTCGCAAATGCAAGAAGGGCAATCCGCCCACAAACGAGTCGACGACCCCAAAACATCCCGCGGCACACAACAGCGCGCAGTCACCATCTCATCAACACGTCTCGGGCTCACCGGACGATGCGACGCCGTCGAACCCCAAGAAGACGGCACCACCCGAATCATCGAATACAAATCAACCCCCGTACGCCGCAACGCATCCGTCACGCCCGCCCACAGGGTGCAGCTTGCCCTTCAGAAAATCTGCCTCGAAGAAGCCGGCGAAACAGTCAGCGAATGCGCGGTGCACTTCACCAACCACAACAAAACCGTGCCCGTCGACATCTCAGACGAAGACATCCGCACCGCAGAAGAATACGTGCACACCACCCGCGCACTCATCGACAACCCGACAGCACCGCAACCTCTCGAAGACTCACCCCGCTGCAGCTGGTGCTCCCATATCTCCGTGTGCCTACCCGACGAATCCCATGGAAAAGAAAACATTACACGCATCGTCGCCAGCAACCCCGACAGCCAAGTAGCGCACCTCACCACGCAAGGATCAAGAGCGACCGTCCAGCAAGGACGCCTCATCGTGCAACACCTCGGCGAAACAATCAGCAGTGTACCCCTTGAACGCGTGCACAGCCTCGTTGTCCACGGAAACATCGACGTTTCCTCCGCGCTCCTGCGGGAACTCATGTGGCGCAACTGCACCATCATCTGGTGCTCCAGCACCGGCAGGGTCTACGGCTGGTCACAACCCGGCACCGGGCCCAATGGCCTAGCCCGCGTGCAACAACACGTACTCTCAGCGCAGGGGTACCTGCCCATAGCGGCCGCCATGATTGCCAGCAAAATCTCAAACCAAGCGACCCTGCTGCGCCGCAACGGCCACGCCGCAGATGTATGCCGCACCATGCGAGACATTCAGAAGCACACGCCGCAAGCTACCTCAATCCCGGAGCTGCTCGGCCTCGAAGGTGAAGCCGCCTCGCTCTACTTCGGTAGTTTCGCAACCATGCTCAAAGAAGACGTGCTCACCGAACTCGGCTGGACCTGGGCCGGGCGGCAGGGGAGAGGAGCCAACGCCCCCATCAACATTCTGCTGAACTACGCCTACGGGCTGCTCAGCTCAGAATGTATTCGAGCAATCCTCACCTGTGGGCTCGACCCTCACGCCGGGTTCCTGCACAGTAGCTCTCGCAATAAGCCGGCGCTCGCTCTTGACCTCATGGAAGAGTTCCGTGCAGTCATCGCGGATTCTGTGGTGGTTTCCCTTATCAATAGGAAGCAGGTTAAAGCGGCACACTTCACCGCGGTCGGTGGCAGCTACCGGCTCACACCCGAAGGGCGGAAGACCGTCATCGCCGCGTTCGAGAAGCGAATGGCCACGGAGATTACCCACCCCACCTACGGGTATTCGGTGACGTGGCGCCGCGCTATTGAGGTGCAAGCCCGCATGCTCCTGGGCGTCATTAACGGAACCACCCGCGAGTACACGGGGGTGACCGTACGATAATGCGTGATGACGCCCGACGAACACTCATCGCCTACGACGTTCCCAGCGACCGGCGGCGCGCCAAGCTGGCCAAGCGCATTCTCAGTTATGGGGACCGTATTCAGTACAGTGTCTTCATTGTGGATGCGGCCCCCGCCAAGGTGCGACGAATCAAAGACGAGGTTCAAGAACTCATCGATCCGGACGAGGACTCAGTACTCTTCTGCGACCTGGGGCTGCTGGCCCGGCTTGACGAGCCGACCTTCAGCTACATTGGCCGGGCGCGCGAGGTGACCGAATCGGATGCGCTCATTCTCTAGCCGCGTGCTGCTCATTCGCTAGCGACGCGCGGCAGGGGAGCGGAGGAATGACGAGTTCGATTGCGGGCTGGCGGAGGAAGCGGAGATAATGACCTTTGGAGGCTTTGTCTGTCTCCGCGAGAACCTGGCACGTGACGTAATCTTGGCGTGTCGCTCGCGTGATGTTTTGGCTTGTCAATAGTGTTTGAATGCCTGAATGGCTGCTTGGGTATACTTTTATTTCCCTGCCTTCGGGCGGGGACTTTCATTGAGGCCACGCCGAACGCAACGCCCGCGCTCGCTACTCCTACATTTCCCCGCCTTCGGGCGGGGACTTTGATTGAGGCCAACGCTAAAGCTTTCGCGGCAAACCTCCAACAGGATTTCCCCGCCTTCGGGCGGGGACTTTCATTGAGGCTCGACTAGCTTCTTCTGCTGCTCAGCGCCGCGAAGATTTCCCCGCCTTCGGGTGGGGACTTTCATTGAGGCATCGCTGCGACCAAGTGCACGTTCACCGGGTGTGAGGATTTCCCCATCTTCGGGTGGGGACTTCGTTATGACGCTGGATGTGAATCGGGAAGTCTCATGCGGGTTGAGTAGCCCCGGTCTGGAAACCACCCTGGTTTCTAGAACGGGGCTCTTCTCTTTAAACATGAAGATGGGGCTAGATGTGGCACCTACTGCGGATTTCTCATGGCAGCTATCTGAGTCTGAAATGACCAAATCAGATGCGCGTAATCTGTAGCGGCGCTATGGTGAGATCATGAGCCGAGAAGAGAGCCGATTGCGTCGTAGAGGAGAGGTAGGGATAATGGAGGAACAGCTGATATTCCAGAGGCTTCTCGTGCTTCTTTCCTGAGCAAATCTCTACCGTGTTGTATAGCCCGAGCTTTCATTGAGGGATTGAAGTTTTTTGGGAAGCCTTTATTGCTGGTATCTTCTCCTGCGACGGAAATCGCCGGAGCTTTCTCTAAAAATTTGACCCCTCGCTGGTAATTTTACTGGCGGAGGGTCAAATATTTATATATTGAAGTTTTTTGGGAAGTTCGAAGGGGGTTTGTCTGGGTGCAATCTTAATGCTATGGTTGAGACATCAACTGGTTTTGGAGATTGCTTCAGCAACTCGCTGGAGTAGCTCTAGCCCCAACCTTGGAGGTGAAGGATATGGTCCGACTACTCACAAGAAGTAAAAAGCCGCCCGCTACGCGAGGCGCAACGGGCGGCTTTTATTCAAAATAGTGAAACCGCATCAAGCGGTGGTCACGTTTTGCTGCAACAAAACATGATCAACCCAGTATACCGGGGCTCCGGAAAAGAAGCCTAATCCCAGCCCGATACTGACCGCTTGTGTGGCTGAGCCATACCTTCTGCACCCTGTGCTGTCACTACCCAAAACACGGGTCGTAACAGTACAGGGGAGAGGGAAAAGGCATGCCGAATTAGCAGCGTGACGAAAACACGCGCACCATTCGGAAAACCGATGTAGCTTAAAGCTATACAAGTAAACGTGCACGTCCAACGCATCGAAGCAAACGTGCACCCAACATATAAGGAGACAACCATGTCCCAGAACGAATCCCAGAACACCATCACCCTCGCCGATCTCCTCGATAACCTCGAGCTCGGCGGCGGCTCCGTCATCACCTCCATCACCGAACTTGAACCTGCCGCAGGCCCCCACGCATCCGTGGCACCCGCCAAGTTCGTCGACGGTTCCAAGTCTGTCTTCGCCTACGAGAATCGCTACATCGAGGATGATGCTCAGAAGGTCGTCCTCATCGACAGCAAGCAGTCCGAACTCAACCGTGCAGAAGCCGCCATCGAACAGGGCCGCCAGTACGGCGACGAAGCAGTCGTCAAGATTCCCCGCGCCGTCGTCACCTACGAGACCGAAAACGGCCCCGTAGAATACAGCGACATGGAACTGTCCCACCGCATCTTCGACGGCCACTTCCGTGCCGGTCGTGTCGACGGTAAGCCCATCACCGAAAACGACCAGTACCGCGCACTGCGCAATTGCACCCCCGCAGACATGAGCGCACTGCTCAACACTGCCCCCGCAGCGCTACTCTTCGGCGCATGGGACTCCACCCGCAAGAGCAACCAGGTTCGCCTGCGCAGCGCCCTCGTCGGTGAAATCATCGGCGTCCTCGCAGACCAGGAGCCCGGCGCTGAACACCGACAGGCACGCCGTGGCGGCGCCCGCGTCGACGCCGTAGCCGCCAGCGTGAAGCTTGCTCCCAAGGATATGGAATCCTTGGTCAACGACCAGGAAGCGGAACTGAGCCCTAAAAACATTAAGAAGAACCGTGATGCAATCGCGGCTGCTTCCAAGGCAAAGAACAAGGATGCCGCTCACGTTTCAGCCTCTGGCATCGGCCTGGGTAGCATCCCGCCCTCGCTCGAAGAAACCGGCGCCGTCGCATGCCGTCGTATCATCCGCTCTTGGGTTCTGAGCCTCGCCACCTTGCGCCAGCTGCGCTTCGGCCAGGACGAGACCAAGGACAAGGACAAGAACATTGCTGCCCGTGCACTCCTTGCCGCACTCGGCCTCAATGCCATTGCCCGTGCGGAACGTGAACTCTACATCCGTGCTAACTGCGACCTGATCGAATCCGCCGCACCCGTTGTCACCCTCGACCAGCGTTTCGGCGAGAAGAAGCCCTTCGCACCCCTGACCGTTAAGCAGGCCGACCAGCTTCTCCTCGAAGCTATCGAGAACGCCAAGGAAGCTGGCGTGGCTGACTGGAACGGCCAGACTTTCAACGTCGACGGCAACTCCAGCATCATCGCGAACGCCACCGCGGAGGACGCTGAATAATATGACGAACCTCGGAATTCTCGCGAGGTTCCCGCTCGGCGTATACCAGGGCCACAAGGCAGACGGAAGCCCCGACGCCTTCCCCGACCCTGCCCGCTTGCAGGCCGCACTCCTCAGCGCGGCCGCGCAGGGACCTCACGCAATTATCGAAAACGGGCAGCTCGCCCCCTCGGAAGAATCTCTCAAAGCCCTCAAATGGCTTGAGGAGAACCCCCCGAC